>TARA_R110000772_G_scaffold232445_2_pt1 | contig 98527 bp, 97 predicted proteins | sample TARA_R110000772 | Tara Oceans TARA_R110000772 (sample SAMEA4397948) | marine metagenome | biome: Polar Biome; feature: [SRF] surface water layer (ENVO:00010504); material: water (ENVO:00002006), including particulate matter (ENVO:01000060) such as... | depth 5 m | reverse complement strand
AGGCGGGGGGAGGCGGCACGCCGCCGCACAGCGTCATGGAAGAACTCGACACCTTCGACGACGAAGATACCGCCGGCACCGTTTTCCGGGACGTCATCCTGCTGGCCCTGATCGGCTTCGTCGCCATGGTGGTGATGCTGCTGCCGCATCTGCAGCCGCCCCAGAAAGAACAGGAAGAAGCCAAGGCGCCCGGCAACGTGATGATTGAAATGCATTGGCCCAACGACATGCCCTACGACGTCGATCTATGGGTCAAGGCGCCGAACGAGCTGCCCGTCGGGTTCTGGAACCAGAGCGGCCTGACCTTCAACTTGTTGCGCGACGACCTGGGCATGGAAGGCGACGCCACGGACCGCAATTACGAGATGACCTACAGCCGCGGCATCCCCGCCGGCGAATACGTGGTCAACGTTCATATGTACGGCCCGCTGCCCAGGGGGACGACAGTGCCCGTGCGGGTGGTGGTCAGCGTCAAGCGACCGTTGGAGGAAGCCGAACAGATCGCCGCAACCACAGTCGAACTGCGCGGCAAGAACCAGGAGGAAACGGCGTTCCGCTTTCGCCTGGACGGCGAAGGGCGCTTGGTCGAAGGCAGCGTCAGCAAGCTGCGCAAGCCCCTGATCACCGAATTGCACTGAGGCCCGGACAAGGGAAGACCGGCCATGGACATTATCTATTACATCTTCGCGGCAATGACTCTGACGGCCTTCGTTCTGGGGGCGCTCGCCGTATGGGCGCCGCGCCGGACCTGGGTGCGTTTCGTCGCGGTCGTCGCCGTCTCGCTGTTTCTGCCGCTGGCCTATGTCCAGCTGATGGAACTTTTGTCGCGGCCCAAGCCCATGGAATACGCGTGGTACGAACGGACGCGGGACAAGGCCATCGTGCTCGGCGTCGATTTCGACGAGGGTGAGGCCATCTACCTATGGCTTCGCCTGCCCAAGGAAACCGCCCCCCGATACTATTCGATTCCGTGGAACCCGCGTTTCGCCGAACAGTTGCAGGACGGGTTGGAGGACGCCGTCCGGCGCAATTCGGTCCTGATCATTACCAATCCGTTTTCCAGGCAGGGTCCGGAAGATCTGGGCGACCTCAACGTGGAAATCCAGCCGCCGCCGCAACCGCCCCTGAAGGCGCCCCAGGTGCCGCCCCGCATCGTCGATCCCCGGGAATTCAAGATTTGAATACCAGTCATTTTTGAAGTCAAAATTCACCATCTGAATCAATCGACTATACGTAAGTCATAGAGGCAGCGGCACGGTTTTTGCGTGATAATGGGAACCAAGCGTCAGTTGCAAAGGAGCACATCATGGCTGACAACAAATCGGACGATCTGGACGAACCCGTTCCCGACCCCATCGACGACGAGGTCCGCGCAGAGCTCTCTCTGATCTATACCAAGGCCAACGACGCCCTGCTGTTCGTCAAGGCCCAGCAGTGGTGGACCGTGGGATCGACCCTGGCGGTCTTCATGGGGCTGTTGGTGATCGCCAAGCTGGTCGGGGCGAAGGCGGGATACGTCAGCGCGTTGACCGGCCTGATCATTCTCATGACCTGTGCCTGCGTCTTCATGCTGGTGATCTACCAGTTCTGGCAGCATAACGAGCTTGCGCGCATTCACGCTGTGGCCACCCATTTCAGCGCCACGTTCCAGAAAATCCATGCCATTAAATCGCCGACGGAAGGCAACTTTCATCGCTATACGCTGCTGGCATTCATGGTCGTCGTGGTGATCCTGGGGGCGGCCATCACCTACATGGGGCTGGACCAACTGCCGCGCTGGCCGCGTTAGGGGAGGCTCAGTAGAGCACTTCCTTGTAGCGTACCGCCGCTTCTTCGGTGGTTTCATCGGCGATGGTCTGATCGCCGGTCTGGGCGCGCATCATCTCTGCCGCGGTCGGCAGGGCGTCGCGCGGAACGCGGGCCTCGGGATCCCACAGGCGGGAGCGCATCAACGCCTTGGCGCAATGCATGAAGGCTTCCTGCACCGTGACCACAAGGCAGGTCTTGGGCAGTTTGCCGGAAACCTCGAACCGGGCCATCAGATCGGCGTCGTCGCGGACCTCGCCCGTGCCGTTGATGCGGAAGGTTTCATTCATTCCGGGGACCATGAAGATCAAGCCGACGGCGGGGTTCGCGAGGATATTCGCGTAGCCGTCGAGGCGGTTGTTGCCGGGACGGTCGGGAATGGCGACGGTCACGTCGTCAAGCACCTGGATGAAGCCGGGCAGGTCGCCCTTCGGCGACACGTCGGCGCCGCCGGGCCCCTGGGTCGCGATTACCACGAAGGGGCTCAGCGAGATGAACCGCCGGGACGTCTCTTCCAGGCGGTGGAACACCTTGGTCACCGCGCGGCCCTTGGGCTCGGCATAGAGTTCACGCAATTGCTGTTCGGTTTCGATGCGCGCCATGACGGGGCTGCCTTCAGGGTTCCGAGCGGTAGTTCGGCGCCTCGCGGGCGATGGTGATGTCATGGACGTGGCTTTCGCGCAGCCCCGCCCCGGTGATGCGGCGCATCTCGGGCTTGGTGCGCAGTTCCTGGATGGTGGCGCAACCGGTATAGCCCATGGCCGCCCTCAGGCCGCCGACCAGTTGATGGACGATGGTGCCGAGCGGCCCACGGTAAGGCACGCGGCCTTCGACGCCTTCGGGTACCAGTTTCAGGCTGTCGGAGACTTCGGCCTGGAAATAGCGGTCGGCCGATCCGCGCGCCATGGCGCCCAGTGAGCCCATGCCCCGGTATGACTTGAACGACCGGCCCTGGTAAAGGAACACCTCGCCTGGGCTTTCGTCCGTGCCGGCGAACAGCGATCCGATCATCACCGCCTCGGCCCCGGCGGCGATGGCCTTGGCGACGTCGCCGGAATACTTGATGCCGCCGTCGGCGATGCAGGGCACGCCCGCCTTGCCGCAGGCTTCCGCCGATTCCATGATCGCCGACAATTGCGGCATGCCGACGCCCGCGACCATGCGCGTGGTGCAGATGGTGCCCGGGCCGATGCCGATCTTCACCGCGTCGGCGCCGGCGTCGATCAACGCCTTGGCCCCTTCCGGGGTGGCCACGTTGCCGCCGATGATCTGTGTGCGGTTGGACATTTTCTTGATGATGTTGACGGCGTCGAGAACGCCCTGGGAATGGCCGTGGGCGGTGTCGACGACGACCACGTCGACCCCGGCGTCGATCAGCGCCTCGGCCCGCGCCCGGCCGTCGTCGCCGACTCCGGTCGCCGCGGCGACGCGCAGGCGGCCCTGATCGTCCTTGCAGGCGTTGGGATGGGCCTGTTCCTTTTCGATGTCCTTGACCGTGACCAGACCGACGCAGCGATAGGCCTCGTCAACGACGATCAGGCGCTCGATGCGGAACTTGTGCAGAAGGCGCTTGGCCTCGTCGCGCGACACGTTCTCCTTGACCGTGATCAACGGCAGGTCCGGCCGGTTCCGGGTCATCAGTTCCGACACCGGCTGCTTCAGGTTCTCGGCGAAGCGGATGTCGCGGTTGGTGATGATGCCGACCAGTTTGCCCGTGTCACGTTCGACCACGGGCATGCCGGAAAATCCGGTGTGTTCCTTGATGCGCAGCGCGTCGGCCAGGGTCTGGTCTGGGAACATGGTCACCGGGTTGATGACCATGCCGCTTTCGAATTTTTTGACTTTGCGGACCTCGGCGGCCTGATCCTCGGGCGTCATGTTCTTGTGCAGCACGCCGATGCCGCCGGCCTGGGCCATGGCGATGGCCAGGGCGCTTTCGGTCACCGTGTCCATGGCGGCGGACACAAGCGGAATGCCCAGCGTGATCTCGCGGGTCAGGCGGGTCGTCGTATCGGCGGTGTTGGGAAGAACACTGGACGCAGCCGGGACCAGGAGAACATCGTCAAACGTCAGCGCTTCTCTCAGGTCGGCCATGCCATCCTCGTCTGTGGGTTCGAGTTGGCGGCCCATCATACACATGCGCATGGCCTTGCCAAGCACCTTTGCGCACCTGCAAAAACCCCGGGTTTCGGCGGCTCTCAGGCCTCGGGATCGAGGCGGAATCCGGTCGCGACGACGTAGCTTTCGGCGGAATCGGCGCGGCTGGCCGGCGGCTTGGCGTGCTTGACCACGGCAAAGCGCCGCTTCATTTGAGTCAGAAGCTCGTTTTCGGTCCCGCCCTTCAGGACCTTGGCGACGAAACCGCCGCCGGGGGCCAGCACCTCGCAGGCGAAATCGAACGCCGCCTCGCACAACCCCATGATGCGCAGATGGTCGGTCTGCCGATGGCCGGTGGCGGGCGCGGCCATGTCGCTGAGCACCAGATCGGCCGGGCCGGTCAGGGCGTCCTTGATGCGGCCGGGGGCGTCCGGGTCCATAAAGTCCTGCAGGATCACCGTGGCGCCCTGGACCGGGTCCATGCCTTGAATGTCGATGGCCACGACCTGCCCGCCCTTCGGGCCCTTGCCGGCGCCGACGGCATCGACGGCGACCTGGGTCCAGCCGCCGGGTGCGGCACCCAGATCGACGACCCGGCCGCCCTTTTTCAGCAGGCCGAACATGGAATCGAGTTCCAACAGCTTGAAGGCGGCGCGGGAGCGATATCCCCGTGCCTTGGCCTCGGCCACGTAAGGGTCGTTCAGCTGACGTTCCAGCCACATCTTGGATGACGTCTTGCGGCCCTTGGCGGTCTTCACGCGGTTATGCAGGCCACGCCCGGAAAACCGCGTCGTGCGCGTTTTCGTCGTGCCGGGGCGGCCCGAACCGGACCGTCCGGACCCTGACTTTCCCGAACCCGTGCTCATTGCTTGGCGGCGTCCTGCATCATGCGGACCAACAGGCCCTCGCGCACGCCGCGGTCGGCGATGCGCAGCCGCCCGGCGGGCCAGCGCTTGGTGATCGCCTTGAGGATCGCGCAGCCCATGACCATCAGGTCGGCGCGTTCCGGCCCGATGCAGGGCAGGGCCTTGCGCGCCTCGCAGGGCATGGCCGACACCCGGTCGGCCAGCCGTTCGATATCGGTGAAATCCAGGGTCAGGCCATCGACCAGGGAACGGTCGTAGCGGCTCAAGCCTAAGTGAATGGCGCCCAGGGTCGTTACCGTGCCCGAGGTCCCCAGCATCAGCGCCCCTTCGCGGGCGAAGGTCTCGGAAATGCCGAATTCGGCGTCGAACGGGGCGAGCAGGGCGTCGATTTCCGTGACCAGGCATTGAAAGCGGTCCGCCGTGCAGTCGGGCGACGCGTTCTTTTCCATCAGGTTCACCACGCCGATCGGCAGGGACAGAATGCCGATGGGATGCGGCACGCAGGTCGTCAGGTCGATCCAGCTGAGTTCCGTCGAGCCGCCGCCGATGTCGAACATCAGGGCCCGCGAATGGCCGCCGGTCAGAAGCGGCAGGCAGCCCGCGAGGGTCAGGGTCGCCTCTTCCTCGGCCGGGATGGCTTCCAGCAGGATGCCGGTTTCCGCCTCGACCTTATGGAAGAAGTCCTTGCAGTTGACGGCCTGGCGGCAGGCTTCCGTCGCGACATGACGGGACCGCACGACGTTATGGCGGCGGATCTTGCCGGCGCAGACGCGCAGCGCCGAAATGGTGCGCTGGATGGCGTCCTCGCACAGGTTGCCCGATTTGCCCAGGCCTTCACCCAGGCGGACGATGCGGGAAAACCCGTCGATCACCACGGGGCCGTCCTCGGACGGCTCGGCGATCAGCATGCGGCAATTATGCGTGCCCAGGTCGATGGCCGCAAAGCAGGGCGCAGTGCCCTTGCTGCGGCGGCGGTGCCGGTGCGGCGAATGTGCTTGGGGCCACTTGGCCATGAAGACTTCCAACGGTTCACTGCGGGTTATTCCCGCTTGACCGCCCATTCTAGTGATCGGCGGCCCTGGGTCCACCAAATCTATATCGTAATTAGGGTTTTGGCATATGCGACGAAAACCGCGTCTCGTCAGTTGCGTTCCCGAAAGCCAATCGGTATATAACCGCCTTGGCGCGACCCGGCCCTTGCATATGGGGCGGCACGCCGGACTTTCCAATGGGGTGTGGTGTAATTGGTAACACGACGGACTCTGACTCCGTTATTCTAGGTTCAAGTCCTAGCACCCCAGCCAAAATGAAAAGGCGCTCCCCGATCCGGGGGCGCCTTTTTGATTCCCGTATGTCGTTGGTCGGCGGCAGCTCAGGTGCCGGCGCGGCGTTCCTCGGTGATCGGCTCGCTCGCCTGGCGTCGGTCGGGGCCGATGTAGGTGCCGGCGGCGACCTTCGGTTTGTGCTGGGCGGCGATGGCCGAGACGATGCGGCGCAGCAGGGCATCCGCCGTCACCGGCTTGATCAGAATTTCGTTCACGCCCGCGTTCATGGCGCGGGAAATCTTCATGCGGTCGACCGAGGCCATGGTCATGATGATCGGCAGGTTGGGGGCCGGGCTGCCTTCGGCGCGGCGCAGAAAGGCAGTCAATTCAAACCCCGGAATGGCCTTCAGGTCCCAATCGATGATGGCTAGGTGCGGCTCCTGGGTGCGGACGAGGCCAAGCGCCTCGGCCCCGTCGCGGGCTAGGTGCATGTCGCGCACGCCAAGTTGGGCGAGGGTGCGGCGCGTCTGGTGCAGGAAAAAATCCTGACTGTCGCCGACGACCACTGAAAGCCGTGCGAACCGTTCGTTTTGCGGGCTTCCTGGTCGGAGCCGCGTGTTCGAGATAATTCCCATGGACCTGTTCTCCTGTCCGCGTTTCGGCCCCCTTCTGGGACCACTTCGCAGAGGATAGAGCGCCAGGAATTACCAACTGGTTAAAAAGCCTTAAGGTTTGCGCTGAAAGCCCCGGCCGAGGCGGGTTAGAGAACGCAATGCTTGGCGAAATTTCCGGTCTCGTTGGCGGTCCAGTCGCCCTTGGGCTTGCTCTTCAGGTCTTCGCACCATTCCTTGCTGCCGACTTCGGGGCTGCAGGCCGTGAAAACGCTGACCGCAAGGACGGCGGCGGCAGCGGCGAGAGGAAGGCGGCGGAGAATCGAGGAAACCGGGCTCATGGACATGCTCCTTGGATGGCCGTTTCAGTCTGATATTTATCCGCGGCACGGGCCCGGAAATCAACGCCCGCGTGGCGCAGGGCTGTTATAGAAAAGGCCATGACACAGGACCGTTCCGCTAAAAGCCCCCTTGCTTTGGGAACCGCCCGGCTCGATTGGCGGGACGGCGTGCCGTGTTCCGCCGATTTCGGGGATATTTATTTCTCGCCCAAGGGCGGCCTGGACGAGGCGCGCCATGTCTTCCTGGACGGCATCGGGGGGGCCGGGGTCTGGCAGGGACGGCCCCGGTTTACGGTCGGCGAACTGGGGTTCGGCACGGGGTTGAACGTGCTGGCCCTGTGGAATTCCTGGCGGCGCACGGCCCCGGCGGACGCGCGCCTGCATGTCGTCTCGGTCGAAGGCTTTCCCCTGGAGCCGGTCGATCTGGCGGACGCCCATGCGGGGTTTCCCGAACTGGCCCCCCTGGCGGCGGAACTGCGGGCGGCCTATCCGCGCCGCGTGCCGGGGTTCCATCGTCTTCGGCTCGACGGCGGCCGGATCGCCCTGACCCTGCTGTTCGGCCCGGCCGCGGAGATGTTGGAGAAACTGGCCGCCCGGGTCGATGCCTGGTTCCTCGACGGCTTCGCGCCCCGGCGCAATCCGGCGATGTGGACCGACGCCGTGTTCCGCCAGGTCGCGCGCCTGAGCGCCCCGGGGGCCCGCGTCGCGACCTTTTCCGCCGCCGGCGCGGTGCGCCGGGGGCTGGCGGCGGCGGGGTTCGCCATGGCCAAGCGCCCGGGCTTCGCCGGCAAGCTGGAATGTCTGGCAGGCCGCTTCGACGCCGCGCTGATGGATGATGGGGGTGCCCCCTGGTATGCGGCCCCGCCCCCCCTCGGCCCCGGCGCCACGGTCGCCGTGATCGGCGGCGGCATCGCCGGGCGGGCGGCGGCGCGGGCTTTGGCCCAGGAAGGGTTCCGGCCGACCCCGTTCGACACGGGGGATCCGTCGGCACAGCCGGAACGGGTGCTGATCTCGCCCCGTCTGGCCGGCCCGGATGACGCCTACGGCCGCTTCATGGCTCAGGCGTTCCTACAGGCCGAGGGGCAGGGCGGATTGCCGCCGGCATCGGGCGCCCTGCATCTGCCGCCGGATGGGGAGGCCGCGCGTCTTCAGGATTTCGCGGCCCGCCTGGGCTGGGACGGCGGGCTGGCCCAGACGGTGGATGGGAAAGCGGCCTCCGATCTAGCCGGCATTAAGACCCCACGCGGCGGTATGTGGTATCCGGCGGCGCGGTTTGTGTCCCCCGCCGCTGTCCTGCCGATGGAAACGCGGTCGACGCGGGTTGTTTCGCTGGCCCCCGCCGGTCCGGGCTGGTGGGTCGGTCTAAAGGACGGCGGAACGGAAACCTTCGACGCCGTGGTCCTGGCCGCGGGGCCGTGGTCGGGGGCGCTGGTCCCCGGCGGTATTCCGGGGCTGCGCGCCAATCGGGGGCAACTCTGCCATCTGCCGGCCACGGCGGCCTCCGCGCGTTTGCGCCTGCCGGTCAGCTTCGGCGGCCATCTGACACCGCTGACCGGCGCCGGGGGCGAGGCCGTGCACGTGCTGGGATCATCCTACCGGCGCTGGGATTTGGCGGGGCAGGGCGATGGCTGGCGCGGGCTCGACACCGGGGACATGGCTTCGGCCCTGGATGGATTGGCCGGGGTGTTTCCGGATCTGGCGGCGGCCTGGCGGACGGCACCCCTCAAGGGCTGGGCGGGCCTGCGGGCGACGACGGCGGACCATCTGCCCTTCGTGGGGCCGCTGGCCGACGTTGCCGGTTACGAGGCCGCCTACGCCGATCTGCACCACGGACGGCGGGGCGACTGGCCGACGGCCCCCTATCAGCAGAACGTCTTCGTGCTCTCGGGTCTGGGCTCGCGCGGTTATCAGACCGCCTTCCTGGGGGCGGAGGTGCTGGCGTCCCTCATGGCGGGGGCGCCCAGCCCCGTGGACCGTGAGGTCGCCACGGCCCTGCATCCGGCGCGCATGCTTATCCGCCACCTCCGGCGGCCACCCGAGAAACGGGGACGCGAGGTCTAGCTTGCGCAGACCTTGTCGGCCAGACGGGCCATGAAGCCTTCGCCCTTGGCGACCTGATCCAGGGTGATGAATTCGTTGGGTTTGTGGGCCTCGTTGATCGACCCCGGGCCGATGATGACGCAGGGCACCCCGGCGGACTGCTGGAACAGGCCGGCTTCCGTGCCGAAGGCGACGGCGGCATGGTCGTTGCGCCCGGCCAGTTGCTTGGCCAGGGTCACGACCTCTTCCGTGGGATCGGTGTCGAGGGCGGGAATGCCCGACAATTCCTCGACCTCGATGCCTGTTTCCGGCGAATGGGCCTTCATCTCGGCCTCCAGTTCGTGGACCACGGCCATGATTTCGGCCTGAAGGGCGTCCGGGTCGTGCTTAGGCAGGTGACGGAATTCGAAATCCATGCGGCAATGGCCGGGTACGATGTTCAATTGCTCGCCGCCCTTCATGACGCCCGTGTGCACGGTGGTATAGGCGACGTCGTACAACTCGTCGAACGGGCCGTCGCCGGCGATGCGGTCGGCCATGCCGCGCAGGAACACGGCCAGACGGGCGGCGTAGTCGATGGCGTTCACACCCATCGGCGTCAGCGACGAATGCGCCTCCTTGCCCTTGAAGATGGCGCGGAAGCTGCGCTTGCCCTTGTGGCCGACGCAGACCTGCATGCTGGTCGGCTCGCCGATGATGCCCATGACGGGGCGGATCGGCTGTTCGTTCATCATCTTGATCAGTGAGCGCACGCCGATGCAGCCGACTTCCTCATCATGGGAGAATGCCAGATGAATGGGCGTGGCCAGGCCGCGCTTGAGGAACTCGGGCACATAGGCCAGGGCGATGGCGATGAAGCTTTTCATGTCCGACGTGCCGCGCCCGTACAGCTTGCCGTCCTTTTCCGTGACCGTGAACGGGTCGGTGGCCCAATCCTGGCCGTCCACGGGCACCACGTCCGTATGGCCGGACAGCATGATCCCGCCCCGGTCGGTCGGCCCCAGGGTGGCGTAAAGATTGGCCTTGGTGCCGGTGGCGTCGGGCACCAGCTGGCTCGCGACGCCGTGGTCCTTCAGGTAGTCCTGAACGAAGGCCATGAGTTCCAGGTTTGAATAATGGCTGGTGGTGTCGAAGCCCACGAGTTTTTCGATGAGCGGACGGCTGCGAAGGTCGGTCATAGGGTTATGGGTCTGTATCTATTGTCGGGAATATGCGCACAAAATCGGCGCTTCCGTGGCCAAGGTCAAGGACCGTCGCCGGAACCGTCGGGCCGGGGGCCGACACCGACTCGGCGCGCCAGCTTCGGCAGCATCAGGCCCATGGTCACGCCGCGTAGGCTCATGAACAGGGCGAAGGCCGCCCACAGGCCGTGATTGCCCCAGGTTGCCGTGACGAAGGGCACGGCGGCGGCGAACACGGCGAAGGAAATCGCCATGCTGTTGCGCATTTCGCGGGTCCAGGTGGCGCCGATGAAGATGCCGTCGAACTGAAAGCTCCATACCGCGATGACCGGCAGTGCCACCATCCAGGGCAGGTAGGCATAAGCCGTTTCGCGGACCCCCGACACGGTCGACAGCGTGTCGATGATGGCATAACCGAACAGCCAATAGGCGACCATGAACAGCAGCGCGAACATCACGCCCCAGCCGGTCGTGATCTTCACCGCCTGGCGGAACAGGGTGCGGTCGTGCGCACCCACAGCCTGGCCGACCATGGCCTCGGCCGCATTGGCGAATCCGTCAAGCGCATAGGAGGTGAACATGGAGAATTGCAGCAGCAATGCGTTGGCGGCCAGCACCTCGTCGCCCATCCGTGTGCCGGCCGATGTGAACACGACGAAGGCCGCCTGCAGGCACATGGAGCGGATGAAGATGTCGCGGTTGACGCCCAGCATGCGGCGGATGCGCGAGGTGTCGCGGATGCGCTCCCAGCGCCAGCGCCCGCCCAGTTTGGCCAGTTGGCGGACGGCCAGCCACAGGCCCAGCGCCCCGGCCGAATATTCGGAAATGATCGTGGCCCAGGCGACGCCGTCCACACCCCAGCCGAGTCCCAGCACGAACCACACGTCGAGCACGATGTTGAGCCCGTTGAGGAAGACCTGGGAGATCAGGGCGGCGCGCATGTTCTGCACGCCGAAGAACCAGCCCAGCAGCGCGAAATTGAGCAACGCCGCCGGCGCCCCCCAGATGCGGATCTGGAAATAGCTTTCCGTCAGTGGCCAGACGGCGTCGCTTGCCCCCATCAGCCAGTGCGAGACGCCCAAGATCGGCAGTTGCAGGGCGACCAAGCCGAGGCCCAGGGCCGTGGACAGCAGGCAAGCCCGCGCCAGCCAGGAGCGCATCTGGTCCGCGTCCCCGGCCCCGAAGGATTGCGCCGTCAGGCCGGTCGTGCCCATGCGCAAGAAGTTCAGGGACGAATAGATCACGTTCATGATGACGGCGCCGATGGCGACCGCCCCCATGTATTCGGCGCCCGGCAGGCGGCCGACCACGGCGGTGTCGACCAGGCCCAGGAACGGTACGGTGACGTTGGTCGCGATGATCGGCAGGGCGAGCGCCCAGACGCGGCGATTGAAGCTGGTTTGGTTCATCGGAGGGCGGGCGGCGGGGGCCGGCGGGGGGCCGGTCAGCCCGTCGCGGCCGGGCCCGGGTCGGCCCTGAGGTTGGTTGCGCGCAGACGCCGGGACAGGTGCAGCAGCAGGTCCTTGTACAGCCGCCCGGCAAAGGCCGAATTTCCCGACATCAGGGCATCAATGGCATTGCGAGGAATGGTCAGGACTTCGGTGTCGCCGTCGGCGATCAGGGTGGCGCTGGCGCCCTGGCCGTCGACGAACGACATCTCGCCGACCACGTCGCCGGGGCCCAGCGGGCCGACGAATTCGCTCAAATGCCCGCCTTCGAACACATGGGTCACGCGCAGCATCCCGCGCGCCACCACCATCAGGTTTTCGACCCGGTCGCCCTGGCCGATCACCGTGTCGCCGCTGCCATAGGTATGGCCGACCGCGACCTGCATCAGGGTCTCGCGCTCGTCATCGGTAAGATTTCGGAAGGAGTGTTCCAGGGCCATGAAATTCTGCCTTGCCCCTTGGGGGCGTAATCGGATCAGGGAACCTAGCAGATGTTTCGCCGTCAAGGTAAGGCCCGGACGGCGTAGACATGAAATTCTTCAAGGCCGCGCGGGGAAAGCCACGCCGATCCAATTCCGAAGCAATTCGCCTGGCGTGGCGCTCAGGGCCGCCGCCGCGGCGTTGGCGTGGGAGATCACGCCCGTTTCCCAGGCCGAGGCGGCGTCGCCGATCCGTGCCGACATATGGGCGACGGTCACCGCCGGGATGGCGCGGACGTCGAGGGCAGGCAGGCGGGAGATGCCTGCATCTTCGATACCGCCGCCGGCGTCGTTGAAAACAGCCAGGGCGGTAACCGTTTTCAAGGCGCGGGCGGGGTCGCCGCCTACCAGCCCGCCGTGGGAGCCGGTGATGACGATCCGGCCGATATCCTCGGCCCCGACCAGAGACGCCGAGTCGGCGAGCACCACATCGGTGCCGCCGTCCCGGGCGATGACGCGGCGGCCTTCGTCGACCGGGGGCAAGCCGGCGGTCGGCATGCTCGCCTGGGCCAGACGTTCGGCGGCCTCGGCGCAAGCCATGCCGGTGGTGATGTTCAGATCAGCGGCGGCGGCGTTCACGGTGGAGATGACGCCCCGTGCCAGCATGTCGTCGGCATCGCCGATGCGGGCCGACAGGTGGGACACGGCGGCGGCGGCCATGCCGATCTGATTAAGGGCATGAATGCCGGCAACCCCAGCACCGTCCAACCCATCCCCGGCGTCGTTCAGAACGGCGGCCCGGAGGCCCGCCTTGGCCGCCAGATAGCCGGGATACAGCCCGCCGTGGGAGCCCGACACGACGACGCGCCCGCGATGGCGCGCATTGGCGTCGGTGATGGAAGGAAGCAGGAGAGGTTCGTCGCGCATGGCGGGGAGTTCACCTCAGCGCCGGGCGATGCGCCCGTACAGCCACATGCCTGCCGTCATGGCGGCGAGGAAGCCGACGGCCTTGCCATCCCCCGTGCCGAGGGCGGCCAGGGCCGGTCCCGGGCAGAAGCCGACGAGGCCCCAGCCGACTCCGAACAGCACGGCGCCCAGGATCAGGCGTCCGTCCAGGCGGCCGGGCGGGGGTAGGTGGCTTTTGCTGTCGAGGACGGGTGCCCCCAGGCGGCGGACCAGCCAGTGTCCGGGCACGGAAACGGCGAGAGCGCCGGCCAGGACGAACGCGAGGGTCGGGTCCCAGGTGCCCGTGACATCGAGAAAGCCCAGCACACGGGCCGGGTTGACCATCTGGGAGACGATCAGACCGGCGCCGAACAGGGCCCCCGAAACCAGACTGACGAGCAGGCGCGCCATGTCCCTCAGCCCCCGATAAGATGGCGGGTGACGAACACGGTCGCCACGGCCACGGCGATATAAACCGCTGTCGCGGCGATGGACCGGATGGAACCCCGCGCCATGCCGCAGACGCCATGGCCGCTGGTGCAGCCGCTGCCGAGCCGCGTGCCGACACCGACCAGCAGGCCGCCCGCGATCAGGACCGGCCAGTCGGCTGCGATGTCGACCGCGGGGGACACCAGCTTCAGACCGAGAAATCCGGCCCCCACCAGGCCCGCGACGAAGGCGGCGCGCCAGGCCAGGTTGGCGCGTTCGCCGTCGAGCAGGCCGCCCAGGATGCCGCTGATGCCCGCGACCCGGCCGTTGAACAGGGCCAGAACCACCGCACCCAGGCCGATAAGGGCGCCGCCGGCAAGGGCGGAAATGGGGTCAAAAGGGGTCATGGGACATGGTTTATCACGGCTGTTCGCGGCAAGACACATTCAAATATATGAATGTCATTTTAGGGCTCGGACGCGGGTCTCGCGGTGCCAGATGTACAGGCCCGTGGCGATGACGATGCCTGCCCCCAACACCGTGCTCAGGTCGGGCAGGACGTTCCAGATCAATAGGTCGAACAGCACGGCCCAGCAGATCGCCGTGTATTCGAAGGGGGTGACCACGGCGGCCGGCGCGAACTTCATGGCGAAAGTCATGAGAATTTGACCCAATCCGCCGACCAGCCCGGCGCAGATAAAGAAGATCAGATGTTCGGTCGTCGGCGTGACCCAGACGAAGGGCAGGATCAACAGCGACACGGCGACGCCGGTGATCATGTAATAGAACACGATCAGATAGGGCGTTTCCGTGGCCGACAGCTGCTTGATCAAAATCAGGCTGGCGGCCCAGCACAGGGTCCCGAACAGGGCATAGAGGGCCCCGACCTGAAAATCCCCCGTGGGGTCGAGGGCGATCATCACGCCGGCGAAGCCGATGGCGATGGCGATCCAGCGGCGCAGGCCGACTTTTTCCCCGAGAAACGGAATGGCCAGCAGGGTCGTGAAGATGGGCACCGACATGGCGATCGACATGCCGTCGCTCATGGGGATCATCGAATAGGCGTAATAGAAGCTGGCGTTGCCGGCGACCCCGAACAGGGCGCGCACGAAATGGCCCAAGGGCCGCGCGGTGCGGAACGAGGTCGGCCCGGCGGCGTAGAATATCAGCGGCACCACCATGACCATGGCGATGGCGTTGCGGAAGAACACGGCCTGAAACGGCGAATACTCGGGGCCCGCCAGCTTGACGAACATCTGCATGGCCGCCAGCGCCCCGACCGACCCCGCCATGCACAGGATGCCCAGCGCCAGGGAGCGCCGGGACGTGTCGGTCGAGGGAGGTTGGCCAGCGTCAGTCAGACAAGGCGGCCTTCAGTTCCGGAACGGCGGTAAACAGGTCCGCCACCAGGCCATAGTCGGCGACCTGGAAGATCGGCGCTTCCTCGTCCTTGTTGATGGCGACGATGACCTTGGAATCCTTCATCCCGGCCAGGTGCTGGATGGCGCCCGAAATGCCGACGGCGATGTAGAGTTCCGGCGCCACGACTTTCCCTGTTTGCCCGACCTGATAGTCGTTGGGCACGAACCCCGCGTCGACGGCGGCGCGGCTGGCCCCCACAGCGGCGCCCAGGATGTCCGCGACCTCTTCCAGCAGGTGGAAGTTGTCGCCCGACTGCATGCCGCGCCCGCCCGAGATGATGACCTTGGCGCTGGTCAGTTCGGGGCGTTCGGACTTGGTCAGTTCCTGGCCCGCGAAGGTCGCGAGATCGCTGGCGCCTTCGCCGGCGACGTCCTCGATGGCGGCGGAGCCGCCCTCGGCATTGGCGGCGTCGAAGCCCGTGGCGCGCACGGTCAGGACCTTCTTGGCGTCCGACGTCTTGACGGTCGCCAGCGCGTTGCCGGCGTAGATCGGGCGGATGAAGGTATCGGGGCCTTCGATGGCGGAGATGTCGGAAATCTGCTGGACGTCCAGAAGGGCGGCGACGCGCGGCATGACGTTCTTGCCGCTGGTGGTGGCGGCGGCCAGGATATGGTCGAAGCCCGCCGCCAGCTTGGCGATCAGGGGAGCCGCGTTCTCGGCGATTTCGTTGGCATAGGCTGCGTCGTCGGCGATCAGCACCTTGGCCACGCCGTCGATCTTGGCGGCGGCCTCGGCGACCGCGCGGCAGCCCGATCCGGCGACCAGGACGGTGACGTCGCCCAGCTGCTTGGCGGCGGCGACGGCGTTGAGGGTCGCCGCCTTCAGGGCCGCGTTGTCGTGTTCCGCATAAACCAGGACAGCCATGATCAGATCACCTTCGCTTCGTTCTTAAGTTTCTCGACAAGCTCGGCCGCGCTTTCGACCTTCACGCCGGCCTGACGGGCGGGCGGCTCGGTCACTTTCAGGATTTCGACCCTGGGCGCGATATCGACGCCCAGTTCGTCCGCCGTCAGCTTGGCGATCTCTTTCTTCTTGGCCTTCATGATGTTGGGCAGCGAGGCATAGCGCGGCTCGTTCAAGCGCAAATCCGTGGTCAGCACGGCCGGCAGCTTGAGGTCCAGGGTCTGCAGGCCGCCGTCGATTTCGCGGGTGACCTTGGCCTGTCCGGCGCCGAGTTCGATCTTGGACGCGAAGGTGCCCTGCGACCAGCCCATGAGGGCGGCCAGCATCTGGCCGACCTGGTTGTTGTCGTCGTCGATGGCCTGCTTGCCCAGGATCACCACGTCCGGGTTTTCGCGGGCGATCAGTTCCTTGAAGATCTTGGCGATGGCCAGGGGTTCGACCCGGCCGTCGGCGACCACGTGAATGCCGCGGTCGGCCCCCATGGCAAGCGCCGTGCGGATGGTTTCCTGCGCCTGATCCGGGCCGATGGAGACGGCGATCAGTTCGTCCGCGGTGCCGGCCTCGCGCAGCCGCACGCCCTCCTCGACGGCGATTTCGTCGAACGGGTTCATGGACATTTTCACGTTCTGGGTTTCGACACCCGTGTGGTCCGATTTGACGCGAACCTTCACATAGGCGTCGATCACGCGCTTGACGCCGACCAGGATTTTCATGGCTAGACCTTCTTATTTGGCCGCTCGTGAGGTCCCGGTGGACCCCCGGCCTTGATTGCTGCACTGCGAGAGATGATCCGCAGGATTTAAAGGACGAACCCCATCCCGTCAAGAAACGCCATTTCATTCCGCGAAGCGGACGGCGGCGCGCGGAAACGCGCGAAAATTCTGGATTGGTAAAATTTTAGACTAATTTGACTAAAAACTACTTTAAATAAAAAATATTGATGTCTCATGCAATTAATACGAAAGTTATAGATGACGCAAATAAAAACGATTCGGGGACCGGACTGCGGCGTTTTGAACGAAAGATGACAGTCACCATGGCCCAGAATTATTCAGATCTGCCCTATGGCGCCGGCCGGCCGATGGTCCCGAACTATCGCGCGCCTGGCAAGCCGACGCTGAAGGGGCTTCTCCTACTGCCGGTTCTACCAATCGCATGGTTGCTGCGTGGATATAAGCGCCGCCGCGACAAGGGCAAAACCAAGCTGCAGATGGAAATCCTCCAGCTTCGCCGTGAGCTTGCGGGCCTGCGCGCCGTCAACCTGGAACTGCTTAAGGGCAAGGAACAGGCGGAAATCAATGACCAGCGCAAGACGGAGTTCCTCGCCCGGGTGACCCACGAACTGCGCACGCCGCTGAACGCCGTGGTCGGCTTCGCCGATCTGGTGCGCCAGGAACCTTACGGCGAACTGGGCAGCCCCAAATATGTCGAATATCTGACTGACATCCGGGCCACCAGCGCGCATATGCTGGATATCGTCAACGATCTGCTGGATGTCGCCAAGATCGAGGCCGGGCGCATCGAGATGCGGGAATCCTGGTCTGTCGTCCCGGTGATCCTGGATGACTGCCGGCGCCTGATGCAGAATCAGGCCGAAGCGAACGGGATTGATGTCGTGATCGAAACGCCGCCGGATCTGCCGGGGCTGTACTGCGATCCCGGCCGGGTTCGCCAGATCGTCGTCAATCTGCTGTCCAACGCGGTCAAGTTCACGCCCAAGCGCGGCCGCATCACGCTGGCGGCACGTACGGACCGGGTCGGCGGCATCGTCATCCGGGTGTCGGATACGGGCATCGGCATTCCGCAGGACGCCCTTGACGATGTGTTCGAGCCTTATATCCAGATTCGCGGCAACCACTTGGTCAAGGGCCAGCAGGGATCGGGCCTGGGCCTGTCGCTGGTGCGCATTCTGGCGGACCTGCATCAGGCGTCGCTGGGCATCGAAAGCGTCGAGAACCGAGGCACGACGATCACCGTCCGCTTCCCGCCGACGCGGGTGCGGGCGATTTCCTGAACGCTATCAAGTTCTTCGCCTCGCCGATTGCGGCGGCCGGGGGGCGCGTCTAAGGTGCGGCGACTGTTCCCGAGTTTGAGGGCTGCCATGCCGCCGCGCCTGTTCCATCTGATCTCGTCGCTGTGCCTGTTGCTGATTTTGGCGGGGCCGTTGTCGGCGGCGGAAACGCCCAAGGTGCTGACCTGGGAGGGCCTGATTCCCCAAGGCCCGCCAATCGACAATCCCTACCAATACCTGCCGGTCGATCAGCAGGTCGAACTGGAGATGCTGGCGACCATCCGGTCTCAGGTCGCGGCGGGCCTGATGAACGAGGTTCATCCCATGTTCGAGGACGCGCGGGAGATCGAGTTCAAACTGCGCCAGGAAGGCATCGACGTGGACCGCATGATCGGCCTGGTGCAGAAGATGCAGGCTGAGGTCGCGGCGCGGAACAGTGAACTGGCCCATGACCTGGACGGCCAGCTGGTGCGTCTGCCCGGTTATGTCCTGCCGCTGGAGTTCGAGGGTACATCGGTCAAGGAATTCCTGTTGGTGCCCTATGTCGGGGCCTGCATCCATGTGCCGCCGCCGCCCATCAACCAGACGGTGGTGGTGCATCTGAACCAGTCCTACGCCGCCAAGGAATTGTACGAGCCCGTCTGGGTGACCGGGCGGATGACCGTGAAGCGGGCCAAGCGCGCTCTCTCCCTGGTCGACGGCAGCGCCGATGTCGAAGCCGGCTACACGATCCAAGGTACCCGGGTTGAACCCTACACGGAAAAATAGGCTGCCCGGCGCCGCCGTCATTTTCACGCCCGAATAATCGGAAGACAGGGGCAAAGAGCGATTTCCGGACATAAAATGTTATAATATAACATTACAAAATCTGCCGACATTCACACCAATCCCGGAGGAGCCCCCATGAAATCCATGTCCCTGTTGCCGGTCCCGCGCACTGTATCCCTTAAACCCCGTTTCGTTGCCGCCGCCCTGTTGGCAGGCCTGTTCGTCACCGCCAATCCGGCAACGGCGGCCGAGCGCGAGCATGGCGCCCATGAACACGGCGTCGGGCAGTTGAGCCTGGCCGTGGAGGGCAACGCGGTCGAGATCGAGATCACGGCGCCGGGGGTGGATATCGTCGGGTTCGAGCATGCGGCGGAAACCGAGGCCGACCGTGCGGCCCTGGCCGCCGCCGCGGCCCGCCTGAAGGATGCGATTGCTCTATTCCGCTTTCCGCCCAAGGCCCATTGCCGATTGGAGGAAGCGGAGGTCCACTCCGCCCTGCTGGACGAAGCGCCTGGCCATGAAAAGGGGCATGCGCATGAAAAGAAACATGGTCATAAGGCCGAGGCCCATGCGGAATTCCGTGCCCATTATCATTTCCGCTGCGCCGATCCGGCGGCGCTGACCCATGTCGACCTGGGCTATTTCACCGCGTTCCCGGCGGCCCGCGAGCTTGGGGCACGGACCATCACGGCGAAGGGCCAGGGTGCGGCGGAGTTGACAGCGGACCGCTCGCGCCTGACCTTCTAGGCGATTAGGGTTTGTGCCCGGAGGGAACGGCAGAAGCATGAACGGCAACGCGATCCGCCTGTCCGGCGTCCGCTTCCGCTGGCGCGCCGGGGCGCCATTGGTTCTGGACATCGCGGAATTCGCGGCCCGGCCCGGCGAGCGGCTGTTCGTCCACGGCCCCAGCGGCAGCGGCAAGACGACGTTGCTCAACCTGCTGGCCGGGATTTGCCTGCCCCAGGAAGGCGTGGTCGAGATCGCGGGCGAGGATCTGACCCGTGTCCCGGGGCACCGCCGCGACGCCATCCGCGCTGATTGCATCGGCTTCATCTTTCAGATGTTCAACCTGCTGCCGTTCCTGTCGCTGACGGAAAACGTGCTTCTGCCCTGCCGGTTTTCCCCTGTCCGCCGGGCTCGTGCCGATGCCGCGCCGGGCGGGGCCGAGGGCGAGGCGCTGCGCCTGCTTGCCCACATGGGGCTGGGCGAGGCCGCCGCCGCCGGCCGCGCCGTTGCCGAACTGAGCACCGGCCAGCAGCAGCGCGTCGCCGCCGCCCGCGCCCTGATCGGCGCGCCGCCGGTCATCATCGCCGACGAGCCGACCTCGGCTCTCGACGCCGACGCCCAGGCGGCCTTCCTCGACCTGCTGTTCGCGGAGGCCGGACGCAGCGGCGCCACGGTGCTGTTCGTCAGTCACGACCGGCGGCTCGACGCCGGGTTCGACCGGGTGGTGGCGCTGGCCGATATCAACCGGGCGGCGGGTGTGGAAGGCCAAGCCGCATGAGGGGCGCGCCGATCCTGGGCCTCGCGGTCAAGAGCCTGCTCAACCGCCGGACGACCGTGGGGCTGACCTTGCTGGCGCTGGCCGTCAGCGTGACGCTGGTGCTCGGCGTGGAAAAGCTGCGGACCGAGGCCAAGGCCAGCTTCGCCGCCACCATTTCGGGGACGGACCTGATCGTCGGTGCGCGCAGCGGCGCGGTACAGCTTTTGCTGTATTCGGTGTTCCGCATCGGCAACGCGACCAACAACATCTCCTGGGAAAGCTATCGCGACATCGCGGACCGGCCCGACGTGGCCTGGACCGTGCCCCTGTCGCTCGGCGATTCCCACCGCGGGTTCCGCGTGCTGGGCACCACGGGGGATTACTTCCGTCATTACCGCTACGCCCGCAAGAAGCCCTTGGCGTTCAGCGCCGGCGGGCCGTTCACGGACCTGTTCGACGCCGTTCTGGGGGCCGAGGTCGCGCGGGCCCTGGGCTACAAACTGGGCGACCCGTTGGTCGTCGCCCATGGCCTGGGGGCGGAGGGCTTTTCCAGCCACAAGGACAAACCCTTCCGCGTCGCCGGCATCCTGGCCCGCACGGGCACGCCCGTGGACCGTACGGTCCACGTCAGCCTGCGGGCGATCGAGGCGATCCATGTCGATTGGAAAAGCGGCGCCCCCGTGCCGGGCATGCGCGTGACCGCCGATCAGGTCCGGCGCATGGACCTGACGCCCCGCGCCGTCACCGCCGTTCTGGTCGGCGCGAAATCGCGGTTCGCCGCCTTCACCCTGCAACGCGCGATCAACGAATACCGCCCGGAACCCCTGCTGGCCGTGCTGCCTGGGGTGGCCTTGCAGGAACTCTGGGACCTCATGGGCACGGCCGAGGCGGCGCTGGCCGCGATCTCCGTGGCGGTGGTCGCGGCGGGGCTGCTCGGCATGATGATCATGATGCTGGCCGGGCTGAACGAGCGGCGGCGGGAGATGGCGATCCTGCGCTCCGTCGGCGCCCGCCCGCTGCACCTGTTCGCCCTGCTGGTGTCCGAGGCGGCGGTTTTGACCTTGGCCGGGGCGGCGGCTGGGCTCGGCCTGTTTTATGTCGCCCTGGCCGCGTTCCGCCCCGTTCTCGACAGCCGGTTCGGATTGTTTCTGGAAATCTCCGCGCCGACGGCCCACGATCTGGCGATCCTGGGCGCCGTCGTCGTGGCCGGGGTGCTGGCGGGGGCGGTGCCCGCGCTGGGCGCCTACCGGCAGTCGCTGGCCGACGGGATGACGGTCAAACTCTAACCAGGGGCGATTGCCATGGACGACACAGGGGCCATCGACATCGACGGGGTCACCGTGCCGCGCCTGATGTACGGCACGGCGTGGAAGGAAGACGCGACGGAGGATCTGGTGACCCTGGCGTTGGAGCAAGGGTTCCGGGGCTTCGACACGGCCAACCAACGCAAGCATTATTACGAGGCCGGAACCGGCGCCGCTCTGGCCAAGGCGATCAAAGACGAGCGGGTGCGGCGCGAAAGTGTGTTCATCCAGACCAAGTTCACCTATCCCCGCGGCCAGGACCACCGTCTGCCTTACGACGCCGACGCGCCGGCGGCCAAACAGGTCGCTCAATCCTTCGAAAAATCGCTGGAGCATCTGCAAACTGACTATATCGACAGTCTGGTGCTGCACGGTCCTTGGACCGGCGAGCGCCTTCACCCCATCGATTGGCAAGTGTGGCGGGCCATGGAGGCGATCCACAAGCAGGGCCAGGTGCGCCTTCTGGGGGTCAGCAATTTCAAGTTGGAGCAGGTTCGTCTGCTCTGCGCCCAGGCCGCGGTGAAGCCCCGCTTCGTGCAGAATCGCTGTTACGCATCGCGCGGCTGGGACCGCGACATCCGCGCGTTCTGCACTCAGGAAGGCATCCGCTATCAGGGGTTCTCGTTGCTCACGGCGAACCGGGCGCTGGTCGACCACGCCATGGTCAAGGACATCGCGGCGCGCCATGGCAAGACCCCGGCGCAGACGGTGTTCCGCTTCGCCCTTGATGTCGGCATGATCGCCCTAACCGGGACCACGGACGCGGCCCATATGGCGCAGGACCTGGACGTTTTCAATTTCACCCTGACGCCCGCGGAAATCCGCGTTCTCGAAGGGGCAGGGACCGCCCGCTGAATTAGCCGATTGCCACCGGCGAAAATCTGTAATATCGGCGATTGGGCTCCTTGAAAGAGTCTTTTGATTTTGGAATTCGCTAATGGCGTACTCCGTTCCCGTATCCCTCGAACAGGCCTTCGCCCGCCATCAGGCCGGCGACATCGCCGGTGCGGCGGCGATGTACCGCGCATTCCTGGCCGCCAATCCGGGGCACGGCGATGCGGCGCATCTGCTCGGCGTCGCCCTGATGCAGGGCGGCGACCTCAAGGCGGCCCAGGAAATGCTGGAACAGGCCGTGGCCATCGACGCCACGAAGGCCGCGTGGTGGAACAACCTGGGACTGGTCCGCTATTATGCCGGGGATTTCGCCGCTGCGCGGGCGGCCGGCGACCGCGCCCTGGCGCTCCAACCGGACAATCCGGATTTCCTCAACAACCGGGGGATGGCGCTTCAGAAGCTGGACCAGCTCGACGCCGCGATTATCGACTTCGAAGCCGCCCTGACGCGCCAGACCCGCGATCCGGAGCTGTTCCACAATTACGGTGTCGCCTTGCAGGCCGCCGCCCGGTCCGAAGAGGCCGTGTGCGCGTTCGAGCAGGCGGTCAAGATTTCCGGCGGCTGGCCCGATTCCCATGCCAGCCTGGGCGCCGTCTATTTCGAGCTCGGCCGCCGTGACGAGGCCTTCGACGCCTGCCGCAAGGCGGTCGCCCTCGCCCCCTTCCATCAGGGCGCGCACGAATGCTTCAAGAACCTGAAGTGGGAGAGCGGCCGGCAGGACCAGATGCACGATACCTTCCGCTGGGTATGCCGCGAACTGCCGGACAACCCCATGGCCCATTTGCAGTATGGGCGCTGTTTGGTGACAGATCATTGGTTCGCCGAGGCGGAGCCGGTGCTGCGCCGGGCCCTCGACCTGGCGCCCGATGATGCCCAGGCCCTGGGCCAACTGGGGGCCGCCTTGTCGGCCCTGGGGCGTCATGACGAGGCATTGGATGCCTTGGCGCGGGCCGTTGACCTTTCCCCCGACGATCCGGAAATTCTGGAAATCCGGGGAGAGGCCTTGCTCCGCGCCGGGCGGCACGGCGATGCGGTCGCCCCCCTGAAGGGGGCGCACGTCCGTAACCCTCGGCGATCGTCGATCTTGGGCATGCTGACTATCGCCATGACCGAAGCCGATGACCCGGACCTTACCCGCATCGTCGATTTCGACACCGCTGTGACCCAGCGGTTCATCGACGTGCCCGAGGGCTTCACTGATTTGGCTGCCTTCAACGCGGCCCTGCATGCCGAGTTGGCGGCCCGCCACAAGGCCTTGCCGCCGCCGATCAACCAGACCATGCGCGGCGGCACGCAGATCCCGGACAACCTGTTCAACGGGCCGACGGGCACCGTCGCCCTGGTCAAGGCCGAGATCGTCAAGACGCTGCGCCGCTTCATCGCCGGGCTGGAACGCGACGCCGATCATCCCTTCCTGCGCTTCGTCAATCCGGATTTTCGCTTCACCGGCGCCTGGTCGACGATCCTGCGGGGCGCCGGCTACGACGCCAGCCATATCCATAACGAAGGTTGGCTGTCCGGCGTCTATTACGTGAAGGTGCCGGACCTGCCGGATGAGGTTTGGCGGACGGGCGAGGGCTGTCTGCAGATCGGAGCACCTCCCGATGCCTATGTAAGCGCCCGCAATTGCACGCGCGTCATGGTTCGCCCCGAACCGGGCAAGCTTGTGCTGTTTCCGTCCTACGTATGGCACGGGGTGCGGCCATTCACGCGCGAGGACACCCGCCATTCAATCGCGTTCGACGTGATTTAAAGGGGAGAATATCCGGGGGGCTTGGGCCGCGCGTGGCCGACCCAGCCAGCCCCACGCGCGGGTCTTTGAAACGCCATTTCAAAAAATTAGGGGTCTGCCTTAAGGATCGCGAAGGGGGGCTGGAGCGATCCAAAAAGCAGACCCCAAAGGTGGGAAGTCGATTCCCGGTAAGAACCGGGGGTAGGGAGATAATCAGGTGGTCGTGGGCAAGTAACAGTCTGTAAGCGTGTATCTCAGGCGGGCAGTCGTTGGTCAGGAGCAAACGGCTGTGCCGTCTTACTTGAACAGGCGACCGAAGACGTTGCGGACGTTGCGGACATCGCGGTTCCAGGCCTGATGGCGCAGGGCGCTCATCTCTTCCTGGGTCGGCAAGGCGCCGGTGGGCAAGGGCGCGGAATGTCCGATGTAGCGATTGTAGGCCATGTTAATTCTCCTTAAGCGTCGAATGGGGTTCCGGGGCAGGTAACGGTAGGCTTGGAACGTTTTTCCCTATTCGAACTTATCTGTTTGAACGGTCAAACCCATGTGGTTGGGCGGGTTCCCGTGTTCTGTTGAAGAAAACTTACGGATTGGTGGGGCGTGGCGCAAACGACCATTTCTCACTCTTGATTTTAGAAAATCTATAAGATAAACCTAGGTTCATGAGAACGCTGCCGCCTCTGAACGCGCTCCGCGCCTTTGAATCCGCCGCCCGGCACCTGTCCATGTCGCGCGCCGCGGATGAACTTCATGTAACGCCAGCGGCCATCAGCCACCAGGTCAAGGGGCTGGAGGAATACCTTGGTGTGCAGTTGTTCCACCGCCAGCAGAGAGGGCTCGCCCTGACCGAAACGGGGGCCGCCTATCTGCCCGGCCTGCGCGAGGGCTTCGCGAAACTACAGGCGGCGACCCAGGCTTTGTACGATTCCGAATCCACGGGCCCGCTCACCGTATCCGTCACGCCGACCTTCGCCGCCAAGTGGCTGGTTCACCGGCTGGAAAAGTTCACCAATCTGCACCCGGAAATTCAGGTCATGCTGGTCGCCACCTCGCTGAAGGTGCGGTTCGAAATGGGCGAGGCGGACGTGGCCGTGCGCTACGGCCCCGGCAATTATCCGGGCTGCCGCGTCGACAAGATGTTCGAGGAAGAGGTCTATGCCGTCTGCGCGCCCGAGCTGATGAACGGTGAAAACCCGATCCGCGAACCCCGTGACCTGCTGAACCACACGCTGTTGCATCCCGTGCAGCAGGATATCGACGACAGTTTCCCGACCTGGGAAATGTGGCTGCGCGGTCATGGTGTGCGCACCCAAGGGCCGATCCCCGGGCCCAACATCTCGCCCCATTGGATGCTGGTCGAAGCCGCCGTGAACGGGCAGGGCGTGGCCCTGGTCAAGGCCTCGGTCGCCGAGCGCGACCTGGAAACCGGGCGACTGGTGCGGCCCTTCGCCGAGACCATTCCCGTCGCCCATGCCTATTGGCTAATCTCGCCCGAAGAAACCGCCGACAAGCCTAAGGTCAAGGCGTTCCGCGAATGGATCATGGCCGAGGCCAGGGAACACGCCGAACACCATGCCGAACTGGAAGCGAAGCAGCAGGCCGAATGGGCGGCGGCGCGCAAGTTGCAGAAGGCGGCCGGCAATGTCTGAGCCAGGCGCCTAATGTAATCCGAAGGGGGGCCTTCGACCGGAGACCGGACACCCATGAAGATCACCATTCTCGACGATTATTTCGACGTCATCCGCGGCCTGCCCTGTTTTCAGAAGATCGCCGGCCACGACGTCACCATCTGGAACGACCATGTGCAGGACACGGACGATCTGGCCGAACGCCTGAAGGATACGGAAGCCCTGGTCCTGATCCGCGAGCGGACCAAGATCCAGGCACCGCTTTTGGAACGTCTGCCCAATCTCAAGCTCATCAGCCAGCGCAGCGTATGGCCGCATATCGACATCGAGACCTGCACGGCCCGTGGCGTCGTGGTCTGTTCGGCCCAGCATGAAGGCACGCCAAGTTACGCCACGTCGGAGCTGACCTGGGCCCTGATCCTGGCCGCCATGCGCCAGGTCCCGCAGCAGATGGCCTCGCTCCAGGCCGGCACCTGGCAGATGGGCATGGGCCATTCCCTGCGCGGCAAGACGTTGGGGCTCTACGGCTACGGGCGCATTTCCCGCGCCGTCGCCGAGGTCGGCCACGCCTTCGGCATGCGCATTCTGGTTTGGGCGCGCGAAGCGTCCCGCGAAGCCGCCCGCGCCGAAGGCCAAGACGTCGCCGACAGCAAGGAGGCGTTCTTCCGGGACTGCGACATTCTCAGCCTGCACATGCGGCTCAAGGACGCGACCCAGGGCATCGTCAGCCAGGCGGACCTGGAACTGATGAAACCCACGGCGCTTCTGGTCAACACGTCGCGCGCGGGTCTGATCCAGCCGGGGGCGCTGGCGGCGGCGCTCAAGGGCGGCCGACCCGGTATGGCGGCAATCGATGTGTTTGACCACGAGCCGGTAACCAAGGGCTCCGAGCCCCTGGTCGACATGCCCAACGTGACCTGCACGCCGCATATCGGCTACGTCACCGTCGACGAATGGGAAATTCATTTCACCGACATCTTCGACCAGATCGTGGCCTTCGACAAAGGGACGCCCATCAACGTCATCAATCCGGAAATCCTGAAATGCTAGGCGTTTTCCGGCTTTACCGACGGGCACGGGGTCACCATTATGACCCGGCGCCCGATGACGGGTAGGCCGCATTCAAGCGTTCCAAGGGGGGAAGATGGCGGGTGAGCAGCGTGATGCCGTCGGGCAAGGGAAGGTATCGGCCTTTCGGATATTGAATGTATTTTTCCGTCTCGGCCTGACCTCGTTCGGCGGGCCCGTGGCGCATCTCGGCTACTTCCGCGAGGAATTCGTCGCTCGGCGCAAGTGGCTGGACGAGCGGGCCTATGCGGATCTGGTGGCCCTGTGCCAATTCCTGCCCGGCCCGGCGAGCAGCCAGGTCGGCATCGGCGTCGGGCTCGCGAAGGGCGGGTTCGCCGGGGCCCTTGCCGCCTGGGTCGGCTTCACCCTGCCGTCGGCGCTGGCGCTGGCGCTGTTCGGGCTGGGCGTCGTCGCCTTCGGCGACGGCATGTCCGGCGGATGGCTACATGGCCTTAAGATCGTCGCCGTCGCCGTGGTGGCTCAGGCCGTCTGGGGCATGGCGAAAGGTCTGTGCCCCGATGCGCCGCGCGCCAGTATGGCGGTCGTGGGTGCGATCCTGGTCCTCGTTTGGCCCTCGCCTATGGCGCAGGTTCTGGTGATCTTGATCGGGGCCATGGTCGGATTGATCCTGAAGCAGGAACCGGGCGACGGCACGCACGCCGATCTGGGGATCGGGGTTCCCAGGCCCCTGGCCCTCGCGGTTCTGGCGGTCTTTTTCATCCTGTTGGCCGGGTTGCCCTTGGCGGCGGCGTTGGTGCCGGATCAGACGGTGGCGCTGATCGACAGCTTCTACAGGTCGGGCTCCCTGGTGTTCGGCGGCGGGCATGTGGTCCTGCCCCTGCTGCAGAGCGAGGTCGTGCCCCCCGGCTGGGTCGGCAACGACGCCTTCATGGCCGGATATGGCGCCGCCCAGGCGGTGCCGGGGCCGCTGTTCACCTTTGCGGCCTATCTCGGCGCGGTCATGGGGCCCGTGCCGAACGGCTGGGCCGGTGCCGCGATCTGCCTGCTGGCCGTCTTCCTGCCGTCGTTTCTGCTGGTGGTCGGCGTGCTGCCCTATTGGGACCGACTGCGCCGCGTCGATAAGGTCCGCCGCGCGCTGACCGGCGTCAACGCGGCGGTGGTCGGGCTGCTACTTGCGGCGCTCTACAATCCGGTATGGACCAGTGCGATCTTCAAGCCGGCGGATTTCGGCCTGGCGCTCGTCGCCTTTACCCTGCTGGTATTCTGGAAGGTGCCGGCCTGGTTGGTCGTCATCCTGGCCGCCGCGGGCGGGGCGGGGCTGGCCCTGCTGCCCGTCTGAGGCCCGCCGGGCGGGGGGACGCACGGAGGATTTTTGACCATGGCCAACCTGAAGCCTCGCGACTGGGTGCCCGCCGACTGCGAAGTCCTGGTCCAGCGGATTTCCGAGGCGACGGCGGCGGACGGGACGGATGCCGTCGCGGCGCGCCTCGACGCCCTGATTGCCCGCAACCGCGACATCCACGACCGCGAATGCTTCAACCTGAATCCGGCGACCAACGTCATGAACCCCAAAGCCGAGGCGGCGCTGGCGTCCGGCCTGGGCGCACGCCCGTCGCTGGGCTATCCGGGGGCTAAGTACGAAATGGGGCTGGAGGCGATCGAGGAGATCGAGGTCATCGCCGCCGAACTGGCCGCCGAGGTGTTCCGCGCGGGCTTTGCGGAAATCCGCGTCGCCTCGGGGGCGCTGGCGAACCTCTACGCCTTCATGGCGACCTGCCGGTCCGGCGACGCTATCATCGCGCCGTCGCCAGCGATTGGCGGCCATGTCACCCATCACGCGGCGGGCTGTGCCGGGCTGTTCGGCCTGACGACCCATGCAGCGCCGGTCGATGCCTCGGGCTACACGGTCGATCTGGATGCCCTGCGCAAGCTGGCCCGGGACGTGCGGCCGAAACTGATCACCATCGGCGGCAGTCTCAACCTGTTTCCCCATCCAGTCGCCGACATCCGCGCCATCGCCGACGCCGTCGGAGCCAAGGTGCTGTTCGACGCGGCGCATCTCTGCGGCATGGTCGCGGGCGGCGCGTGGCCCGACCCGCTCGCCCAAGGCGCACACTTGATGACCATGAGCACCTACAAGAGCCTGGGCGGCCCGGCGGGCGGCCTGATCGTGACCAACGACGCGGACCTGGCAGAGAAATTGGACGCCATCGCCTTTCCCGGCATGACCGCCAACTTCGATGCCGCCAAGTCGGCGGCCCTGGCGATCACGCTGCTGGACTGGCGGGAATACGGCCCGGCCTATGCCGAAGCCATGGTGACGACGGCGCAGGCCCTGGCGGCGGCGCTCGACGCCGAGGGTGTGCCCCTGTTCGCCAAGGGAAACGGGTTCACCACGTCGCACCAGTTCGCGGTGCTGGCGGCCCCTTACGGCGGCGGGCAGACGGCAGCCCAGAAGCTGCGCCGGGCGGGCTTCCTCGCCTGCGGCATCGGCCTGCCGGTGGACCCCGTTGTGGGGGACATGAACGGGCTGCGCATCGGCACGCCGGAACTGGCGCGCCGGGGCATGGCCGTGGCGGACATGTCGCGCCTGGGCAAGCTGATCGCCCGGGCCCTTGCCGCCAACGACCCGGACGCCCTGGCCGGCGAGGTGCGGGAATGGCGGGAAAGCTTTGACGGATTATGCTTCGTGCGTCCGTGAGCATCGTCGATTACCGCAGAAACGGCCAGAACATGAGGGGCGTCGGCACGATGGCTGCCTATGGAAGGCTCGTCGCTCAATTAAACATGCGATAGAGTCATTTCAGGTGGCGGGGGTGCTAACCCAGGTGCCCAGAAATTCCTTCGCCAACTACGAAGTTTTATATTACAATATACAACAGTTATTATATTTATAATTACATATTTAAAGTGTAATTAGTTCGTGGGCGGAATTAAGTTGATGGAAAGCTTAACCTTTGAGGGTGGGTTCGTCCTCGTCCTGGTGGCAGTGGTCTTTTTCGGGTTTATCCGCGAGAAACTGCCTCCCGACGTGGTGGCGCTGGCAGCGGTCGGTATTCTGCTGATTGCGGGTATTCTCAATACGAAAGACGTTCTTGGCGTCTTCAGCAACAGTGCCCCAATCACGGTTGCCGCGATGTTTGTTCTGAGCGCCGCGTTGGAGCGGACAGGAGTCATCGACGGCATGGGGCGTCTGGTATCTCGCGCGGCAAAATGGTCGCCGACTGCCGCTTTGTTGGCGATGATGTCGTGCGTCATGGTTATGTCGGCTTTTATTAATAATACGCCCGTGGTGGTAATTTTGACGCCGGTCGTTATCAGTTTGGCGGTGTCCATGCAGTTGCCGCCGTCGAAGCTGTTGATACCGCTGTCGTTCGCCAGCATCTTCGGCGGGACGACGACACTTATCGGAACGTCGACGAACATTCTTGTTGATGGTGTGGCGCAGAAACAAGGGCTTGCGCCATTCGGGATTTTCGAAATCACCCTGGCGGGCACGGCCTTGGCGATGGTCGGAATTATCTATTTGGTCGTGGTGGGGCGATGGTTGTTGCCGGAGCGGGAAAGCCTTACCGCCCTGCTGCCGAAATCCGAGGACCGTCACTTCGTCGCCGAAGTCCTCGTTCCCATGGATTCATCGCTTATCGGAAGCAAGCTTGCGGATGCGGGTTTCACGGCGGAGCGTGGTTTCCGAGTGATCGACGTGTTGCGGAACGACCTGTCCAACAGATGGCAGTTGGAGGCAATTTCGCTGCGGGCGGGTGACAGGGTGGTTCTGCGCAGCAAGGTCGGTGACATGCTTGGCCTGCGTGAAGCGAGCGACGTTGCGTTCGGAGGGCAGGGCAGTCACCCGCTTGAACCCATCGCGACGCAGGAGACGGTGGTCATGGAGGGAATTGTCGGACCGCAATCGAGATTTGTCGGGCGCCGCGTCGCCGAGATGAATCTCCGGCGCCTGTTCGGTGCCTACATTCTGGCGGTTCACAGGCAGGGCGAAGCAATCCCGGGTAACTTTTCGGATGTCCGGCTCAAGATTGGGGACACGATCCTTTTGGAAGGGCCGCCGAATACAATGCGGCGCTTGTTTGATTACCAGGAACTCGTCAATCTTGTTCAGCCCAGCGAAAAACCCCTGCGCCGGAACAAGGCGCCCATCGCAATCGCGGCGGTTTTACTGATCATGGCGCTCGCGGCGTTCGAAATTCTTCCCATTGCCGCATTGGCCTTGATCGGAGCGACAGCGGTCGTCACGTTCGGATGCTTGGAATCGGAAGAGGCCTACGGCGCGATCAGATGGAACATCCTGATGCTTATCTTCGGCATGTTGGCGCTGGGAATCGCCATGGAGCGGACCGGGGCGGCGATGTTCATTGTCGACAATCTCGCCCATTTTGTCGGGTCCATGGGGCCGTTGGCGGTCTTGTCCGCTATTTATATTATCACTTCGATTTTGACCGAAACCATGAGCAACAATGCCGCTGCAATTCTGTTGACCCCCATATCAATAGGCCTTGCCCACGAACTTGGCGTAGACCCCAGGCCGTTCGTGGTTGCGGTCATGTTCGCCGCCAGCGCGAGTTTCGCGACACCCATCGGGTATCAGACCAATACCTTCGTGTACAACGCGGGCGGATATCGGTTCACGGACTTCATCAAGATCGGGCTGCCGCTTAACCTCCTCATGTGGGTGACCGCGACCTTCGTCATTCCGATGATCTGGCCGTTGGTTCCCTAGAGTTGAGCATGCCGGGTGTTTCATCCGTACCAAACGCCTTTTACGGTCGTGAAAGATAAAAAAGAGGGCGGCCCGTTTTCGGGCCGCCCGTCAGTTTGCCTATCTACTCCACAAGTCGGGAGATGGCGCCGTTCCACCCCGCGTTGCCGGCAAGGGGGCTAGCCGGCGAGGGACTGTGGATCCTGGGGGTGCCGCCGGCGACCGGGCGGCAAGGAGAGGCTTCAGCAGGAAGCGGGAACGCCGGCCTGAGGGGTGCGGGCATGGCGTTCGCCAAGGGATGAATGACGGAATATCCGGCCGATCACGTCGCGAATGGCTTCGGCCCGCAGCTGCCGGCCCCGGCGCACGCCGGCTTCGATCTCCGCGTGCGGGATGGCGTTTCTCAGGTTAAGCGGTGTCATCGGCATGGTCGTTCTCCTCAGATCGGCTCCGGCGGGGGACAGGCCGCCGGTTGTTGAGGAAAACTTAACCATTGCAGTTTTGATTGATAATCTGGAAAGGCGGACTATGATTTATGAAATTATTTCACTAAATGAGCGGTTTGGGAGGCGATATGGACCGGGACAGTGAAATGGCGGTGTTTGTCCGCGCGGTAAACGGTGGGGGATTTTCCGCTGCGGCCCGCGACTTGGGCATCACGCCGTCGGCGGTCAGCAAACTGGTCGGACGGCTCGAAGACAGGCTCGGGGCACGGCTTCTCAACCGCACCACGCGGTCGATCAGCCTGACCGAGGAAGGCCGCACCTATTATGAACGCGCGGTGACCATCCTGGAAGAAATCGAGGCGGCGGAACTGGCCGTGCGCGAGCTGCATGCGGAACCGCGCGGGGTGCTCAAGGTCAATTCGTCGACCGCCTTCGGCCGCTATGCGGTGATCCCACACCTGCATGAATTCATCGAGGCCTATCCCGAACTGCAGGTTCAGTTCATCACTTCGGACAGCATGGTCGATCTGGTCGGCGAAGGCGTGGATGTGGGCCTGCGCATCGGCACGTTGACCGATTCCTCGTTGATTGCGCGGCGCCTGACAGCGGTCAAACGGGTCGTTGCCGGCGCCCCGGCCTATTTCGAGCGCCACGGCATCCCGCAGACGCCCGACGACCTTGTTCATCACAACTGCCTGCGCGTCAGCTTCGAAACCTCCATCAACCGCTGGGAATTCAAAGGCGCCGACGGCCCGCGCATCATGGACGTGAACGGGTCTTTGATGGTCAATGACGCCTCGCTGCTGTACGACGCGGCGATCGCCGGGGTCGGCCTGATCCGCGCGGCCCAGTTCCTGACCTGGGAGGCGCTCCGCGACGGCCGCCTGATCCCCGTGCTGCAGGAATACGAGACCGAGGAAGGGCGCAGCGTGTTCGCCGTCTATCCTCCGGGGCGCCACCAGGCGCCCAAGGTCAGGGCGTTCATCGACTGGCTGGTCGAACGCTTCGTCAAGAACCCGCCCTGGGCGGAAAGCCTGGCGGCGCTGGACGGCAAGGCATAGGCGGGCGGCGGCGTGCCGTCCGCGACCCTGAGACCCGCGGGGGGCGTCTTTTCGTCCCCCGGGCGGTCCTCCAAATATAATCGGCATTGCGCCATCACGACCCTATCGGGCCCGGCATCGCGCGCCACTTCGCGGCGGATGGCAGGCCGGTCGGCGCGGCAGTCTTCCGTCGATGCCCAGGTCCGGTGCCAGGGGCCGATCGGCGAACAGTAGAGCAGGCTGGGGTCACAGGACACGATCAGCAGGACGGCGACGACGGGAGACATGATTGGTCCTTGGGCGGGGGCTTCAGCGGTGTGGGGGCTTTATTAATGCAAATGATAATTAATCGCAATAATTATATATCTACGCCACCTGTACGCCCGATGCGTTGCATAACGATGCATCGTCAATGTATCGGGTTGATATAGTATAAAATTGCATGTAGTTTCCGCGTCACATTCACCTTGCACAGGTATAGAGCGGGTCGCGCGGGCCCCGATTCCGAACATGGACGCAAAAACCCTTTGCCTGGGCGTGCTCGTGATGGGCGACGCCTCGGGCTATGAAATCCGCAAGATGTTCGAAGAAGGGCCCTTCGCTCACTTCCAGGACGTCGGCTACGGGTCCATTTATCCGGCCCTGGCAAAACTGTCAGAGGAAGGCCTGATCGCGGTGACCGATACCCCCGGTGAAGGCCATCCGGATAAGAAAGTCTATGCGGTGACCCCGGCCGGGCGCGCGGTGTTCCGGCAATCGCTGGCGCGGGCCCCCATGCAAGACAAGATCCGGTCCGACGCGGCGTTCCTGATGTTTTTTGCCGAGTTCCTGGACCGTGATCACCTGCACGCGGTCTATGACGACTACCTCGCCTTCTATCGCGCGCGGGTCGAGACCATGCAGGGACTGGACCCCGAGGGCGTGCCCGAGGGCCGCCTGTTCGTGCGCGGTCTGGGGCTGGCGTTCTATCAGGCGGTGGTCACCTACATGACTGAAAACCGTGACCTGCTTTTGAACGCAGGGTCCGGCAAGACCGACGCGGCGGAATAGGGATACCTTCATGAAATTGCCGATCAAACCATCTTATGCCGCAGCCACGGTCCTTGCCCTGGTTGCCATCGCGTGGATTTTCTCCGGCAATCTGGAACAAGCGAAACGTCATTACGGCTTCACCGTCGCTGACCCCGCCACCGCGCCGGCGGTCGGAACCGCGGGTGACGATAAGGCCGCAGCAGGCGCCGGCCACCCCGAAAGGGCGTTGGCCATGGTGCGTGTGCGGCGGATGGAAGCATTGGACCGCGTGCGTGAAATCACCGCCACCGGGCGCACGGACGTCATCCTCGACGCCGAGGTGACGGCCGAGACAACGGGCCGCATCGTCGAGATCGCGGCGTCCAAGGGAGCTTGGCTGGAAAAGGGTGACGTGATCCTGAACCTGGCCATGGACGACCGCGAGGCGAAATTGCGCGAAGCCGAAGCCCGTCTGGCTTACGAGCGCATCGGCTTCGAGGCCGCCAAGAAACTGACCAAGAAGGGCTTTCAGTCCGAGGTCAAGCTGGCTCAGGAGGAATCGGAACTGGCGCAGGCCAGGGCTGAATTGGCCGCCATCAAGCTGGATGTCGAGCGCACGACCGTGCGTGCGCCCATTTCGGGCTACCTGGAAACCCTGCCCATCAACGTCGGTGACTATCTGAAATCCGGCGACAAGATCGTGGTCATGATCAATCCCGATCCCATCCGCGTCGTCGCGCAGGTGTCGGAGCGGGACGTGCCGAACCTGAAGGCCGGCGACGCCACCATCGCCCGCACGGTGCAAGGCCAGGACTTCGCCGGGTCGATCCGCTATGTCGCGCAGCGTGCCGACGAGGCGACGCGCACCTTTCGGGTCGATGCCTGGCTGGAAAATCCGGATCATGTCCTGCGCGACGGCCAGACCATGGAAGTTCAGTTCCAGGCCGGCCGGGAAAAGGCGCACAAGGTGTCCGCCGCCGTGTTGACCTTGAACGACGCCGGCGAGATCGGTGTCAAATACGTGGACGGAACCAACCAGGTTCGTTTCTCGAAGGTCCGCATCATCGCCCATACGCCCGACGGTATCTGGCTGGGCGGCTTGCCCGACACGGTCACGCTGATCACCGTGGGCCAGGAATTCGTCAGCGAAGGCCAGCTTGTCCAGCCGGTCGAGGAACAGTCGCTAACGGCTGGGAAGGGCACTCCCGCGTCATGAACGCGCTGATCGACGCGGCCCTTGGCCATGCCCGAACGGTGATCCTGACCCTGGTGTTGATCCTGGTGGCGGGCACGGTCGCCTATGTGGAAATCCCCAAGGAGGCCGAACCGGACATCAACATCCCCATCATCTACGTGTCGATCTCCCACGAAGGCATTTCGCCCGAGGACGCCGAACGCCTTTTGATCCGCCCCATGGAAAAGGAAATGCGCGGCATCGACGGGGTCAAGAAAATGACTGCCAAGGGCTACGAAGGCGGCGCCAACGTGACGCTGGAGTTCGAGGCCGGGTTCAACGCCGACCAGGCGCTGACCGACGTGCGCGAAAAGGTCGATCTAGCCAAGCCGGAACTGCCCGATGACACGGACGAGCCGTCGGTTAACGAAGTGAATTTCTCGCTGTTCCCGGTGATCGCGGTGACGCTGTCCGGGGACGTGCCGGAACGCCTGCTGCTCAAGCTGGCGCGCGATCTGCGCGACAAGATCGAGGCCGTGTCCGCCGTCCTGTCGGCGCAGATCGCCGGTGACCGCGAGGAACTTCTGGAAATCCTCATCGATCCGATCAAGCTGGAAAGCTACAATCTGTCGCCCGTCGATACGGTGCAGTTGGTCGAGGCGTCCAACAAACTGGTCGCCGCCGGCGCCCAGGATACGGGTCAGGGGCGGTTCTCGCTGAAGGTGCCCGGCCTATTCGAAAGGCTGTCCGACATCGTCACCATGCCCGTCGCCTTCAAGGGCGACGCCGTCGTCACCTTCGGCGATATCGGCGAGGTTCGGCGTGGATTCAAGGATCCGGAAGGCTTCGCGCGTATCCACGGCGAAAAGGCCATCGTGCTCGAGGTCGTCAAGCGCACCGGCGAGAACATCATCGACACCATCGAAACCGTGCGCCGCGTGGTCGCCCAGGAACAGGCCGGTTGGCCCGAGGAAGTGCGCCGCGCCGTCACGGTCGACTTCATCCAGGACAAATCGATCCAGGTTCGCACCATGCTGCTGGACCTGCAGAACAATGTAACCTCGGCGATCCTGCTGGTCATGGTGGTGGTTGTCGCGGCGCTTGGCCTGCGCTCCGCCGGGCTGGTCGGGCTCGCCATCCCGGGCTCGTTCCTGACCGCCATCCTGGCGCTGTCGGCCATGGGGCTGACGGTCAACATCGTCGTCCTGTTCTCGCTCATCCTCGCCGTCGGCATGCTGGTCGATGGGGCCATCGTCGTCACCGAATACGCCGACCGCAAGATGACGGAAGGGGAGCCGCCCATGCTCGCCTACGGCCTGGCCGCCAAGCGCATGGCCTGGCCGATCACGGCCTCGACCGCGACGACCCTGGCCGCCTTCCTACCGCTTCTGTTTTGGCCGGGCGTGGTCGGTGAGTTCATGAAGTTTCTGCCGATCACGCTGCTGATGACTCTGGCGGCGTCGCTTATGATGGCGTTGATCTTCGTGCCGACCCTGGGCGCCGTGTTCGGCCGCGCCGGCGGGGCGGCCGATGCGGAAACGGCGAAACGCCTGGCCGCCGTGTCCGAGGACGAGGACAACGACAACGAAGGTTCGGGCAGCCTGGAGGGCCTCGGCGGGCTGACGGGAGGGTATCTCACGGTCCTGCGGGGGGCACTCAGCCACCCGGTCAAGGTGCTGGCGGGATCGGTGCTGCTGCTGGTCGTGGTCCAGGTCGGCTATGCCAAGTTCGGCCATGGGGTCGAATTCTTCCCCGATGTCGAGCCGGAACTGGCGCAGTTGCAGGTCCGTGCCCGCGGCAACCTGTCGGCCTGGGAACAGGACAAGCTGATGCGCGAGGTCGAGGACCGCATCCTCGATATGCGCGAGTTCAAAAGCATCTATACCCGCACGGGCAAGAACCAGCAGAGCCAGGAAGCCGAGGACATCATCGGCACCATTACCCTGGAATTCGCCGATTGGACGACCCGGCGCACGGCGGATCAAATTCTCAGCGACGTCGAAAAGCGCACCCATGATCTGGCCGGCATCCATGTCGACCGGCGCAAGCAGGAAAAAGGTCCGCCCGTGGGCAAGCCGGTCAACGTGGAACTGACGTCGCGCCTGCCGGAACTGTTGCCCGCCGCTGTGCAGAAGGTGCTGGAAGGCATCGACGCCGTCGGCGGCCTGATCAACGTCGAGGACGGCCGCCAGCTTCCCGGCATCGATTGGGAAGTTCAGGTCGACCGCGCCCAAGCGGCCAAGTTCGGCGCCAACGTTCAGTTGATCGGCCGCATGGTGCAGACCGTCACCACGGGTATCAAGGTCGGTGAATACCGCCCCGACGACAGCGACGACGAAATCGACATTCGCGTCCGCTATCCGGCCGAATTCCGTACACTTGAACAGCTCTATGCGATCAAGGTCAACACGGCGAACGGTCCGGTGCCGATCCGAAATTTCGTGACCATCACGCCCAAGCCCAAGATCGGTACCCTGTCACGGTCCGACGGCAAGCGGGTGCTGGCGGTCAAGGCCGATGTGGCGCCCGGCGTGCAGGCGGCGGAAAAACTGGCGGCGTTGAAGGTGTGGATCGCCCAGGCGGGACTGGATTCGAACATCGGCGTCGACTTCAAGGGAGAGGACGAGGAACAAGCCAAGGCCGAGGCGTTCCTGTCCAAGGCCTTCTCGGCGGCGCTGTTCATCATGGCGATCATCCTGGTGACCCAGTTCAACAGCTTTTATTCGGCGTTCCTGATCCTAAGCGCCGTCATCATGTCGACCATCGGCGTGTTCATCGGCCTGATGGTCACGGCCCAGCCCTTCGGCATTGTCATGACCGGGATCGGCGTCATCGCGCTTGCGGGGATCGTCGTGAACAACAACATCGTGCTGATCGACACCTTCGACCGCCTGGCCAAGACGGCCACGGATATGAAGGGGGCGATCCTGCGCACGGGGGCCCAGCGCCTGCGCCCCGTGCTGCTGACCTCGGTGACCACGGTTCTGGGCCTGATGCCCATGGTGCTGGGCATGAACATCGACTTCGTGAACCACGAAGTCACGGTGGGCGCGCCTTCGACCCAATGGTGGCGCTCGCTGGCCACGGCCATCGTGTTTGGCCTGGCCTTCGCCACGGTGCTGACCCTGATCGTGACCCCGGCGGCGCTCATGGCGCGCGCCAACTTCCAGGCCTGGCGGGCGAAACGCCGCGGGCGGCGCGGCGGTGCGGTTCAGCCCGCGGAATAGGTGGCTATTCGGATACCGGCCGGGGCTCAGGTTCCGGGTTGGTCGATCGGTTCTTGTGCCATAGGTAGGACCGCACGGAGAGTGGGAAACTGGCGATATACATCACCAAGATCGCCGTCAGCGCCAGCCAGGGGTCGGACACCACGAAGGCGGCGAGTATGGCGACGGCGATCATCAGCGGCATCATCCAGGCCCGCGCCATCTTCATGTTCTTGAACGAGAACGTGGGCAGGGTGGAGACGAACAACCCGCCGCAGAGCACCAGGACGACCGAAACCAGATAGGGGTTCTGCAGGTAGGCGACATAGCCTTCCGGCACCTGGAACGACAGGATCATGGGCAGCAGGACCAGCCCGGCCCCCGCGGGGGCCGGCACGCCGGTAAAGAAGCGGCCCGCCCACACGGGTTTCTTGTCGTCTTCCAGCATGGTGTTGAAGCGCGCCAGACGCATGGCGCAGCACATGGCGAACAGCACGACCAGGAACCAGCCGAAGCGTCCCGCGTCCTCCAGCGCCCAGTGATAGAGGATCATCGCGGGGGCGACGCCGAAGCAGATGAAATCGGACAGGGAATCGAGTTCCGCGCCGAACTTGCTCGATCCCTTCAACAGCCGCGCGACGCGACCGTCCAGGGTGTCCAGAATCGCCGCGATCAGGATGGCGAAGGCGGCGGCTTCCCAGCGTTCGTTGAGGGCGAAGCGCATCCCCGTCATGCCCGAGGCCAGGGCCCCTAGGGTCAGCATGTTGGGGATCATCTTGTTGATCGGCATGACGCGCAAGCCACGGCGGCGGCGCGGGGGCTCGGCGGGATCGGGTGTCTGGTTGGGGGTGGCGTCGCTCATGTTTTTCCGTTTCCCGGCCCGTTAGCGGCGCTGGGCGTTGCGCGCCCCTTCGGCGCCGATTTCGGCGATCACCGTTTCGCCGGCGATGGATGTCTGGCCGACGGATACCAGGGGCTCGCAGCCCTCAGGCAGATAGACGTCGACGCGCGAGCCGAAGCGGATCAGGCCGAAGCGGTCGCCAGCGCTGACCGTGTCGCCCTCGCTGAGGTCGCACAGGATGCGCCGGGCCACCAGGCCCGCGATCTGCACCACGGCAATCTCGTTCTTTTTGGCCGACCGGCTTTTCACGCCGGCAATCTTCAGGCGCACGCTCTGGCGTTCGTTTTCCACGCTGGCCTTGTCGAGGGAGGCATCGAGGAAGGCGCCCGGCCGATAGGCGAGCTTGACCACCTTGCCCGACACGGGCGTGCGGTTCACATGCACGTTGAACACGTTCATGAAGATGGCGATGCGGGTGCGTTCCTCGTCGCCCATTTCCAGTTCGGGCGGGGGCGCGGCGCGATCGATCATCTGTACGGCGCCATCGGCGGGCGCGATGACCAGGGTGTCGCCCAGGGGCGTCATGCGGTCCGGGTCGCGGAAGAAATAGACGCACCAGGCGGTCAGGATGACGCCCAGCCATCCCAGTTCCTCGGCGATGAAGAACAGGACGATGGTGATCGCCGCGAACAGCGCGATGAACGGCCAGCCCGCCTTGTGGATGGGGGTCATGACGGTATCCAGGATGATGTTCTGTTTCATGTGCCGCCGTTGATATCAGTTGCGATCGCGCCACCGGCGGGGCCGGCGGCTCGGGCGCCCTACATAACATATTTTACCCGGAATGCCCGGTCGAAATACCTACGATCTGCTTCGCGGGTGCTTGTCAGGCGCTAAGCAAAAAGACGATAATCCGGCACGCAGACAGGAGACCCCCGTGGCCACAGCCTCTTCCGCCGAAAAGACCAAAGCCCTCGTCGACTCTGCCACGACGCCATCCACGGCCATGCCGCTGGGGGCGATGGGGCTCGACAGCGACGGCCAGCTTGTCCGCAAGAACAATGACGGACTGATCAAGTTCACCTTCAACTACATGGGGTACCAGTTCGCCGTGCGGGCCGAAGTCGAACCCGGACATACCCGCATGCGCATCCATGCGGTGCTGGGCCATCTGCCCTATACGGCCGAGGCGCCGGACCTGCGCGGCAACATGCGGGCCGTGGTCCACGAGGCGGGGCGGGTGCTTGGCGGGCGCATCAGCATCACGCAGGAGCAGCGAATCCTGTTCCTCGACGAATTCAATTTCGACGAAACCCTGACCCCCAGGTCGCTGCTGACCAAGACGGTCACGTTCCTGCTGTCGGCTAAGCCGTATCTGGAACTGCTGGCGCTGATCGCGGGGGCGAGCAAGGCGGTCTATGCCATGCTGCCGGCACCCGAGGCCCGATCTCCGGCCGAATAGACCCTGACCGGCGTCAGTTCGCCGGCTTGGGAACCTGGAAAACCTGACCCGGATAGATCAGATCAGGATCGCCGATCTGCTTTTTGTTGGCGCGGTAGATGATCGTGTACTGCACGCCTTCGCCGTAGACCCGCCGTGCGATCCGCCACAGCGAATTGCCCGGCTGCACCACGACGACCTGTCCGGCCGCCAGATTGGGCATGATCTCTTCCTGGCGGAAGGGAATGGACACCCGGCCCAGGACCTTGCCCGCGGGGCTGATGCGTTCCGCCTTCAGCTTGTGCACGCCCGGCGACACCTTGTCCTTCAGGGTCAGCGACCATCGGTTCTGGGCGTCGGCCTGGGCCGTGCCCAGGGGGGTGTCGTCCATGTAAAGGGCGACGCTGTCGCCGGTCGGGGCGCGGCCGCTGACGATGACCCGGCCGGCGGGGGTGTAGTCGACGGCGCTGATGTCGAATTCGATCTTCTGCGGGCCGTCGCCCTGGATCAGGCTGCTTGGCCCTTCGCCTTCGCGGGGCATCCGGATGGCGAGCGGTTCCGTGGTGCGTTCCTCGGCCACCAGGGGGCCGGTGTCCGTGCGTTCCGGCACGGCCAGGACGACGACATCCGGTGAGGTCAGAATCTTACCGTCGGGGCCGACGGTTTCCAGGGACAGGTAGCGGTTGCCCGGCGGTAGCGGATCGCTCGGCAGATAGACCCACTCACCCTTGTCGTCGGCGGTGATGCGGCCGATTTCGGTCTGCCCGTCCTTGATGATGACCGTGGCGTCGGGGGCGGCGCGGCCGGCGATGACCGTGTCGCCCGTCGGGCTGACGCGGACCACGTCGAAGGTCGGCAGGTTCGGGTCGCCGGTCCGGACGACGCGGTCCGTCGCCGCTCCGGACGTGCCCTTGCTGGGGGCGGTCAGGGCCTGCGCGGGCGGGCGGGCGGCATCGTCGTCCTTGCCGTCGTCGGGCGACGTCAGGTTGACGACGATGGCAAACGCCACCACGACCAGTCCGATTCCGACGATGAAAAGTGGATTACGCCACATCGTGTTCACAGATGCCGCAAAACGGCGGCACTCCCCGATTTTCCCCCAAATTCGATCCTTCACAATTAGTCGCCCGAACGCGTCAACGCAATCGGCATCTGGTGGAACCTTGCCAGCGTCGCCGCCAGAGGTCATTTTTCCTGAAACGGGAAAGGAGAACCACCCTTGGCAGAAAACAGCGCAGAACCGGCGTCCTCCGGTCCGGCGGATGCAAAAGGGGCCCGTGTGTGGGATTTGCCCGTGCGGCTATTTCATTGGGCCTTGCTGGCGGCCGTCGTCACGTCGGTCACGACCGGCTTGGTCGGCGGTCTGTGGCAGATGGACCTGCACGTCGTCAGCGGCTGCGTCGTCCTCGGCCTGGTGCTGTTTCGCGTCCTTTGGGGGCTTGTCGGTGGGCGCCATGCGCGCTTCCGGGCCTTCGTAAAAGGGCCGGTGACCGTGATTCGATATGCCGCTGATTTCCTCAAGGGGCGTGCCCGGCATACGGCCGGGCATAACCCGCTGGGCGGTTGGTCCGTGGTCTTGCTTCTGCTGGCGTTGGCGGTGCAGGCGGGCACCGGCCTGTTCGCCAACGACGACATCTTTGTCGAGGGTCCGTTGTTCAAGTACGCGGGCAAGGAACTCAGCGACCGGCTGACCGCCTGGCACCAGTGGGTCAGCAACCTCGTCTACGGCCTGGTTGTCCTGCATGTGGCGGCCGTCGTCCTGCATTGGACGCGCGGCGACAACCTGGTTAAACCGATGATCACAGGGCGCAAGCCGAACCTCGACCCCGCGCTGGGGGACGGCCTGCCGCGCCTGGGGTGGGCGGCCGCGGCCTTGGTCGTTGCCGCCGCACCTGTCGCGTGGATTTTGTGGCAGTGGTAGGTCTGAATTCGGCCTACTTTTTCTTCTCCCGATAGCCGTCGTGGCAGGCCTTGCAGGCGTTCTTGCCGAGGGCGCCGACGGCGGCCCCGAGCGCCTTGGGATCGCCGGATTCCGCGGCGGTCACCAAATTTCGGGCATGATCGACGAAGGCCGCATTGACCTTCTTGAAGCCGGCTTCGTCTTCCCAGACTTTCATCAGGGCCTCTGTCTCTCCGGCCATGGCGTCCGACCCCTTGGGGAACAGGTGCTGGGAAATCTTGGCCAGCGCCAGCATTCCCTTGGCCAATTCGACCATATCGCCCTTGTTGGCGGTCTCGCCCTTGACGATCCCAACCAGGGCGCCCATGTGCCCGCCGACGGCCTTCATCACCGCCTTGCGATAGGTGATTTCGCCGGCGTCGCTGGCGTTCGCCACTCCCGCGGTGGCCGCGGTGGCGACCGTGGCGGCTGCCAGGATGCCACGGGTCATTGCCTTGAATTTCTGCATTTTTCGCCGATCCTTCTGAAACAAAAGAGTATCACCAATCGGACCTGGTCTGGCATATACTGCCCCGGGCCAGCCTGGACCTTAAGTAGACTGTAATCACTCAGGCGCCGCCTGTGAACGGTCAGCTTCTCAGGTCACGAAAAGTTCAACGGAATCAAAACGCTTTATGTCCGATATTTCCGCCATCTGCGTCTTTTGCGGCTCGCGAACGGGCAGCGATCCGGCCTATGAAAACGCCGCGCGGGACCTTGGCCGGATGATGGCCGAACGGGGCATCCGCCTGGTCTACGGCGGCGGGCATGTCGGCCTGATGGGCGTGGTCGCCGACGCCGTTCTGGACGCCGGCGGCCAGGTCACCGGCGTGATTCCGGACTTCCTCAAACGCCGCGAAGTCGGGCGCGAGGACCTGACGGAACTGGTCGTCACCGACAGCATGCACAGCCGCAAGCAGCGCATGTTCGAGTTGGCCGATGCCTTTGTCGCCCTGCCGGGCGGGCTCGGCACCCTGGACGAAACCATCGAGGTCGCGACCTGGAAACAGCTCGGCCTGCATGCCAAGCCCATCGTGATCCTGGATGCCGCCGGCTATTGGGGGGCGCTGTCGGCGCTGCTTGCATCGGTGGTCAAGGGCGGCTTCGCCTACGGCGACATCCAGACCCTGTGGTCCGTGGTCGATGCCCCCGAACAGGTGTTCGACGCCATCGACGCTGCCGCCCGGCCCGGTCCCAAGGCCGCCTCGGCCCGCCTCTGACCCCCATTCCCGGTCGCACATTTCGCCGCGCCTGCGTCTTGCAGGGAAAGAGGGCAGGATATAATGTGCGCCGCAACTTCAATCGCAGGACAACCGGAGCACCGTACTGATGGCGAAAATTCAGGTCAAAACCCCGATCGTGGAGCTGGACGGCGACGAGATGACGCGGATCATCTGGGCCTTCATCAAGGACAAGCTGATCCTCCCCTACCTCGACGTCGATCTTAAGTACTACGACCTGTCCGTGCAAAAGCGCGACGAGACCGACGACCAGATCACCATCGATTCCGCCAACGCGATCAAGCAGTACGGCGTCGGCGTTAAATGCGCGACCATCACACCCGACGAAGGCCGGGTCGAGGAATTCGGCCTGAAGCAGATGTGGCGCTCGCCCAACGGCACCATCCGCAACATCCTGGGTGGCACCATCTTCCGCCAGCCCATCGTGTGCAAGAACGTGCCGCGCCTGGTTCCCGGTTGGACCAAGCCCATCGTCATCGGCCGCCATGCCTACGGCGACCAGTACCGCGCCACCGACTTCCTGTTCCCCGGCGCCGGCACGCTGACCATCAAGTTCGTGCCCGACGACGGCGGCGAAGTGATCGAGAAGGAAGTCTTCAAGGCACCTGAAGCCGGTGTCGCCATGGCCATGTACAACCTGGATGAATCGATCCGCGGGTTCGCTCGGGCATCCATGAACTACGCCCTCGGCCTGGGTTGGCCTTGCTACCTGTCGACCAAGAACACGATCCTGAAGAAATACGACGGCCGCTTCATGGACCTGTTCCAGGAAATCTACGACGCCGAATTCAAGGACAAATTCAAGGCCGCCGGCATCACCTACGAACACCGTCTGATCGACGACATGGTCGCCTGCGCCATGAAGTGGGAAGGCGGCTTCGTCTGGGCCTGCAAGAACTACGACGGCGACGTGCAGTCCGACACCGTGGCCCAGGGCTTCGGCTCGCTGGGGCTCATGACCTCCGTTCTGATGACGCCGGACGGCAAGACGGTCGAGGCCGAGGCCGCCCACGGCACGGTCACCCGCCATTACCGCCTGCACCAGCAGGGCAAGGAAACCTCGACCAACCCGATCGCCTCGATCTTCGCCTGGACCCAGGGCCTGAAGTATCGCGGCGAATTCGACGGCACGCCCGAGGTGGTGAAATTCGCCGACGCCCTGGAAAAGGTCTGCATCGATACGGTGGAAAGCGGCTCCATGACCAAGGACCTCGCGATCCTCGTCGGCCCCGACCAGGGCTGGTGCACGACCCAGCAGTTCCTGGACGTGCTGGACGGCAACCTGAAGACCGAAATGGCGAAGTGGTAAGCGAGACTGCTTGAGGCAGTCTCAAGCGGCTTGGGGGTGGCCGGGTCGGCCAAGCCGCGCCTCCAGGCCTCACGCTAAATGACTACGGAAAACCCGGGCTTCGGCCCGGGTTTTTTCATGGTCAAGGCATGCGGTTTTGCATCACCGTTCCCGCGCCGCGATGCGGATGGGGGTTGGGCCGAGATGACGTATCAAGGCCGCCGCCGTTTCCTCGCAGGGCACGGGGCTTTCCTCCGACTCGCTGATGACGATGCTGCGGATGCTGATGTGCTTTTCGCGCAACGCCAGGGCCGCCGTCAGGGTATGCGAGATCGTCCCCAGGTAGCTGCCGGTCACCAGGATCACGGGCAGGCTCAGGGCCGCCATCCAATCCAGGACGGTCTTGTCGTCCGTCAGGGGCACCATGACCCCGCCCACGCCTTCGATCAGAAGTGTGCCGTTGTCGCCCACGCCCTCCGCGGCATGACGGCAAAACCCCACTACCCGTTTGAAATCGATAGCCGTGCCCTCGCGGGCCGCCGCCATGTCCGGCGAAAGCGGGGCCTTGAACCGGTAGGGGGAGCAAGCCTCGATATTCTCGGGGCTGAGATCCAGGCCCTGGGCCGCCAGCAGGATGCCAGTGTCCGAGGCCGCGACGGCGGCCGGATCATCGTCCCAGCCCGAGATCACCGGTTTTACGGCGCGCACGGCCTTGCCCTGGGCCCTCAGGGTCCGGACCATGCCCGCGGCCACGTGCGTCTTGCCGATGCCCGTGCCGGTCGATGTTACGAAGAGACCCTGAATGGCTCGTCTCCCACAAGAACCTTGTCGGCGATCAGGTCGGCAAGGCGGTCGATGTCGGCATCCGCATGCTGAGCGGTGAAGGTGAGGCGTAATCTTGCCGTGCCTTCCGGCACCGTCGGCGGGCGGATGCCGATGACCAGATAGCCCGCGTCCTCCAGCGTCTTCTGCGCCGCCATGGTGCGGGCACTGTCGCCCAGAAGAATGGGCACGATGGGGCTTTCGGCGGCGGGCAGGCCCAGGCGCTGGGTGAAGCGCCGGGCCTTCTTCACCGGCCGGGCCGCGTATTCGGGATCGCCTTCGATGATATCGAGCGCCGCGATGGCGGCGGCCACGGTGGCGGGCGGCAGGCCCGTGGAATAGATCAGCGTGCGGCAGCGCGTCTTCATCAAATCAATGACCGCCTGCGACGCGCAGAGATAGCCGCCGTAGCCGCCGACGGCCTTGGACAGCGTGCCCATCTGCAAATCGACCGCCGCCTTGGTGCCGCCGGCGAAGGTCGAGCCGCGCCCGCCGGCCCCGACCACGCCGATGCCGTGGGCATCGTCGGTCATCAGCCAGGCGTCGAATTCCTGGGCCAGTTCGGCCATCTCGTGAACCGGGGCCAGGTCGCCGTCCATGGAGAACACGCCGTCGGTGACGATCAGGCAGCGCTTGTGGCTGGCCCGGTGTTCCTCCAGCCAGGCCCGCAGGTGGGCCATGTCGTTGTGGCGGAACAGATGCTGCGCGGCCCGCGACAGGCGCCCGCCGACGATGATGCAGGCATGGCTCCATTCGTCGGCCAGGACCAGATCGCCCTCGGTCATCAGGGTCGGGATCACGCCCGTATTGGTCAGGAAGCCCGATCCCATGACGCAACAGTCCTCGGTGCCCTTTAGGCGGGCGAGGCGGGCCTCAAGCGCCGGCAGCAGGGGATGGTCGCCGGTCACAAGGCGCGAGGCGCCCGAGCCGACGCCCATGCGGTCGATGGCGTCCTTGGCGGCCTGCTTGAGGGCGGGGTGCTGGCTGAGGTTCAGGTAGTCGTTACAGGAAAACGAGACCAGCCGCCGGCCGCCGCGCAGGACCTGGATCGCGCCCGCGCGCTCCGTCACCGTCAGGCGGCGGCGCAGGCCCCGGGATTCAAGGTCCGCGAGTTTTTCCAGGGCGAAATCGTCGAGAGTGCGGGACATGATCCTAGGTTTTCTTGAACCGGGCCGCCCATTCGGCGACCACGGACATTATAACATCACAGAGCCGCCCCAGGTCATCAGCCGGAATGTTGTAGGCCGGGGTCAGGTAGACGATATCGGTGAATGGACGGATGAACACGCCGTTCTCGATGAACCGCCCGCGCAGCCAGGTCAGTTCCTCGAAGGAGCATATGTCCAACTGCACCACGCCGATGGCCCCCTGGCCGCGCACGTCCTTGACGCCGGGAATGTCGCGGCAGGGGGCGAGGGCAGGGGCCAGCATCTGTTCCAGGGCCTGGACCTGGGCCAATCGGTCTTCCATGCTGAACAGGTCCAGCGACGCGTTGGCGGCGGCGCAGGCCAGGGCATTTCCGGTGAAAGTCGGCCCATGCATCAGGCAGTCTTCCAGCCGGTCCGACTGGAAAGCCTGGAATACGGCGTCCGACGCCAGGGTGGCGGACAGCGGCAAGGTGCCGCCGGTCAAGGTCTTGGACAGGGTCAGGATGTCCGGTTTCACGCCCGCCAGTTGCCCGGCCAGCATGCTGCCCAAGCGGCCGAGGCCGGAGAAGATTTCATCGAAGATCAACAGGGTGCCATGGGCGTCGCATAAGCGGCGCAGGCGAGACAATACCTCCGGCGCGTGGAATTTCATGCCGCCGGCCCCCTGGACAATCGGCTCGACCACGACGGCGGCGATGGTTCCGGCCTTGGCGGTCAAAAGGGCGTCCAGCGCCGCCTCCGAAGCATCGTCGCGGGGCAGGTCGGCGATCAATTGGCCCGGCACCACCCCCTGAAAGGCGGCATGGAAGCCGTCCACCGGATCGCACAGCGCCATGGTCGCGAAGGTGTCGCCGTGATAGCCGCCGCGGAAGCTGAGGAACTTCTTGCGCCCCGTCTCGCCCCTGTTGTGCCAGTACTGGGCGGCGATTTTGAGCGCGACCTCGACCGCGACGGAGCCCGATTCCGAGAAGAACGTGCGGTAGCGGGGCAGGTCCAGGAGGTCCGGCAGGCGCGCCGCCAGGGTGAACGCGGGCTCATTGGCCAGACCCGCCAGCATGACGTGCGGAATCTTCGATGCCTGGTCGCGGATGGCCTCCACGATATGCGGGTGGTTGTAGCCGTGGCAGGCGGCCCACCAGCTGGCCACGCCGTCGATCAGTTCCCGCCCGTCGGAAAGCGTAATCCGCGACCCCTGTGTCGCCACGGCGGCCTTGGGCAGGGGGGCGGTTTGCATCTGGGTATAGGGCATCCAGATGCGGTCGTAGCCCGCCTGAAGCCAGTCGGGGGCAGTGTCGTCAAAGGTCATAGGGTGTCGGTCGAAACCGGACCGATGTCCTCGCCATGGATGCCGAGGCGCTGGAACAGGGCCGCGTCCCGGTCCTGTTCCGGATTGGCCGTGGTCAACAGCTTCGGCCCGACGAAGATCGACCCGGCCCCGGCCAGGAAGCACAGCGCCTGCAATTCGTCCGACATCTCTTCGCGGCCCGCCGACAGGCGCACGGTGGAGGACGGCATCATGATCTTGGCGACGGCGATGGTGCGCACGAAGTCCAGTGGATCCAACGCCTCGCGGCCCTCGAGCGGCGTGCCCTCGACCTGAACCAGCATGTTGATGGGCACGCTTTCCGGATGGGGCCGCAGGTTGGCCAGGGTCACCAACATGTCGGCCCGGTCCTGGGCAGCCTCGCCCATGCCCAGAATGCCGCCGCAGCACACCTTGATGCCCGCGTCGCGCACGGCCTGCAGGGTGTTCAGGCGGTCGGCGTAGGTGCGGGTGGAAATGATCTCGGAATAGAAGCTTTCCGAAGTGTCCAGGTTGTGGTTGTAGAAGTCCAACCCGGAGTCGGACAGCCGCCTGGCCTGATCCGGTGACAGCATGCCGAGCGTGGCACAAGCTTCAAGACCTAAGCCGCGTACGCCCTCGATCATCTTGCAGACGGCGTCCAGGTCCTTGTCCTTCGGGCTTCTCCAGGCCGCGCCCATGCAATAGCGCGTGGCGCCCGCGTCCTTGGCCCGTTTGGCTTCGGCCAGGACCGCATCGACATCCATCAGCTTGGCGGCGTCGACGCCCGTGTCGTACTGGGCCGCCTGCGGACAATAGGCGCAATCTTCCGGACAGCCGCCGGTCTTGACCGATAGCAGCGACGCCATCTGCACCTTGTTGGGGTCGAAATAGCGGCGGTGCAGGGTCTGCGCCCGGTGAATCAGGTCGGCGAAGGGCAGGGCGAACAGGGCCAAGGCCTGTTCCGCCGTCCAGTCGAAGCGGACGGCCGGATCGTCGTTGAGGGGGGCGTTCATTTCGTTCATGGTGAGGTTCAGGGCCTTCCTGGGCGTTCGGACCGGTTGGGCGCGGGGGTCGGGCCGGGATATGCCGCCCGAAACGCCCGGTCAAGGAATTTAGCACAAAGCGTCTTGCTTTGGTTGACGGCGCGCGGCGATTGCCTTAAAAAGCCGCCTCCGACGCGGACTCCGGCCCGCGTCCAACGGTTTATTTACCAGCGAAAGCTGATCATAGGAACGTAGAAGTCATGTCCAGAGTTTGCGATCTGACGGGCAAAGGTGTCATCACCGGGAACAACGTGTCCCACGCCCACAACAAGACCCGTCGCCGGTTTTTGCCGAACCTGCAGGAAACCAGCCTGTGGAGCGATTCGCTCAGCCGCATGGTGCGTCTGAAGGTGTCGGTCAGTGCGATCCGCACCGTCGAACACAAGGGCGGCCTGGACGCCTTCCTGCTGGATGCTTCCGATGCTGACCTGGCGCCCGCCATGGTCAAAATCAAGAAGCTCGTAAAGAAAGCGCAGGTCAAAGCGGCGTAGCCCAGCCATACAAATTTGCCAGACGGCAAAGGCCCGCGCCCGACAAAGGCGCGGGCCTTTTTCTTTTCCGACTTGCCGTATCCAGCCCCGGTCGAGGTAGAGGAGACCCAGACGATGACCGACATGTCCGTGACCCAGATTTTGTTCCGTGATGCCGAACGGGCCGACGCGCGCGAGATCGCCGCACTCTATCGCCTGGCCGCCGGCGGGGTCGCAGACGTCATCTGGGACGCCCTGAAACAGCCGGGCGAGGACATTATCGACGCAGGGGCCCGGCGCTACGCCCGGGAAGACGCGGATTTTTCCTATCAGAACTGCGCCATCGCCGAATGCCGGGGCCGCCCGGTCGGTCTGCTGCATGCCTATTCCATGCATGTCGATCCGGATTTCGATCCGGCCTCGGTCGGTCCGGTGCTGCGTCCCTATGCGGAACTGGAAGAAAACGACAGCTATTACATCGCCGGCATCGCCCTGAAGGCCGATTATCGGCGGCGCGGCATGGGCACCAAGATGCTGCGCCTGGCCGAACTGCGCGCCATGACGCGGGGGCTCGTGAAAATGTCCCTGATCGCGTTCGAGGAGAACACCGATTCGGTCCGCCTGTACGAACGCCTGGGCTACCGTGTGGGCGACAGCCGCGACATCGTGCCCCATCCGTTGATCCGGCATGACGGGCGGGCGTTGCTGATGGTGAAAAATCTGGGCTGAGCCCACCCGGGGCGCATGCCCGGCCTCGAAACCTGGGCCGCATTCTGCAACAATGCAGCCCTGTTCATCGCCGCCCCCATGGGACGGGGAAAGAGGCCGGGATGTTCCGCGAAAAACCGATCCGAGCGATCATTGCATTTCTGTCCGCCGGGGTCCTGGCGGCGGCCGTGGCGCTTGCGCCGGGGGCGGCGCGCGCGCAAAGCGACCCTGATCGCTGGCAGGCCGCAATGGATCCGGCGGACCACGCCCATATGCTGGGCAATCTCGCCGAGGCCGAGGACCACTATCTGGAGGCCCTGAAACTGGCGGAACGGTTCGACCGCACGGGCGGCTATCTGGAACGCGCCATGGCCGGGCTCGGCGGGCTCTACGCCTTCCAGGGACGCTTTGCCGAGGCGGCGACCCTTTACCGTCAGGCCCTGATCATCGCCGAGACCTTGTACGACACCGGCGATGCCCGGCACGGCGTGATCGACGTTTACCGTGTCGCCCTGGCCGAGGCCGAGGCGGGCCAGGCCCGTCAGGAGACCGCGACGCGACGCGCCCAGGAAGCCGCCGCCGCGGCCCGAGTGAAGAGCCCGGCAGCGCCGCCGCGCCGCCGCGCCCTGGCCGCGCCGAATGCGACACCAGTCCCGGCCCCGTCCCCCGCGCCGGCGCCCGCAGCCATCCAGTCAGCGGCAGCCCCCGGACCCGTTCCGCCGCCGCCCGCGCCGTCGGTGCCGGTGCTGTCCCATTATCGGCTCGCCGGTGCCGTGGTGCCACCGCCGCCACCGGCCGAAGTCCTGGTCCCCGTTCCAGCCGTGCCGCCGCCCGCTGCCGCTGCCAAGCCGCCGCCGGCAATCGCGGTGGCGAAAGCCAGCGTGCCCGAGGCGACCTTGTCGATGGCCGCATCACCCTCCGAGCCGGCTGTTTCGTCCGCGCGGCCGGCGCCAAATGCGCGTAGCTTCGTGCCTTTGCGGGGGACACCCATTTCGCCACCGGCGGCATCGACACAGGCACCGGCGTCGCCCGCGCTGCCGCCGGCGGTCGAGGTGGCTGACGCCACCGTTCCCGAGGCTGTGGTGATGACCGCGGCGCCGCTGGCCGAGGTCCCGCAAACACTAGCCTCTGTCCGTCAGCCGGAAGCCGAGGGCCTGCCCCTGCGGGGGGCGCCGCCGCCCATCACCCGGCCGAAGGCCGTGGCGCCGGAAGACATCGCGGCGATCTCCGCCCCTCCGGCAACCGATGCGAAAACGGTGTCGTCGGTCGAGGCCGAGACCGCGCCCGCCGAGACCCGGTCCTGGGATGCCCGGCCGGTCGAGATTGCGGGGCAGCCGGTCGATGCGGCGGCCATCCGCGCCCTTGCCGCCGACCCGGCGGCTCCGCCGGAGGTTATGCTTCGCGCCGTTTCCGACGAAACGCCCCAGCAGATCGCCCAGCGCAAGGCCCTGGAGGAACGCCATCCCGTCCTCGGCGTGCGGTTGGGGGAAGCCAAGCGCAACATGGGGCCGATCTATCCGGACACGCCGCGCCTGGCCGATACGGAACAGGCCTATGTGGCGGAACTGGAAGCCTTGGAACGCTCGCTTGGGCCCGATCACCCCGACGTTGCCGCCATGCTCTACAAGCTCGCGCGGCTGTATCAGCGGCAAAGCCGGTACGAGCCGGCGGGCAGGACGTATGAACGCTGCCTGGACTTGCGTGAAAAGATCCTGCCCGAAGGCCACCCCGACATCATTGAAACCCTGGTGAACTATGCCCGCCTGCTGCGGGCCAGCGGGTTTTCCGGCTTGGCGGCGGAGATGCGCAAGCGCGCCGAGGCCCAAAAAGCCGCCGCGAATTGACCGTGCCAGGGGGCTGTTAAACGTCTTCTTTGATTGTCCGGTGACAATACTTCCATTGCGCGTGGCCGGCCGCCGCCGCTAGCCTTCGTCTGGGTATCACGTTCGGAGGCAAAGCCGTGGACGGTCAGGAAACCTTCATCGACAGACTGGACGATCAGGTGCGCGCCATCGCCGACGCCTGCACGGCCTGCGGCGCCTGCGTGCGGGCTTGCCCGACGCCGGGTATCCTGGGGTTGGCCGCCGGCGACGGCAAAGCCGTCGCGGACGGGGTTCGGGACATTCTGCGGGGCGGCCAGGGTGACGCGGTTTCGGTGGCCTGGGCCGAAGCCTGCTGTGGCACGGGCAGTTGTCTCAGCGTTTGCGAGGAAGGAATCAACCCGCGCGTCATGTTGGCCATGGCGCGCCGCCGGATGGCCGAGACGGCGCCCGAGACCGCGCGCAAGGATGCGGGCAAGGCCGCCTTCAAGGCGATGAGCCGGGGGGTGCGCGTGCTGTCCCGCCTGCAACTGCCGCCGGACCTCATGAACCGGCTCAGTCCCGCATCGCATCCGGAGCGGGAGACCCCGCCCGACATTGTGTTTTACACCGGCTGCAACATGCTGAAGACGCCGCATATCGGGCTGTTGTGCCTGGACGTGCTGGACCGCCTGGGCGTGTCCTATGAAGTGTTCGGCGGGCCCGCCAACTGCTGCGGCATCCTGCAGTTCCGCCCCGGCGACACGGCCAATTCGGGCCGTCAGATCGGCAGCACCATGGACCGCTTCGCCCGCACGGGGGCGGCCCAGGTGGTGTCCTGGTGCCCGACCTGCCAGATGCAGATGTCGGAGGTCATGACCGCCGTCCCGGCCCAGCCCAAGCCTTTTGACAACGTCATGCTGCCTGTGTTCCTAGCCAACCGGCTGGACGATCTGCGCCCGTTGATGACGACGCCCGTGAACAAGCGCGTGGCGCTCCATGAATATCCGGGATCGCCCGGCGTGGTCGATGCGGTGAAGGCGGTGCTGACCGCTATCCCGGGGCTGGAGCTTGTCGATCTGGATCATCCCGGCGTCGGCTATCAGATGTCGTCCCTCGACGCCCTGCCGGACCTTCAGAAACGCCATATCGCCGACACCTTCCGCCAGGCCGAGGCCAAGGGCGTGCAGGTTCTGGCCGGGGTGTTCCACGCCGACCACCGGGAACTGGTCAGCCACCAGAACGCCTGGCCGTTCGAAATCGTCAATTACATGGAATTGATCGGCGAAAGCCTGGGCCTCAGCCATCCGGACCTGTTCAAGCGCATGAAGCTAATGCGGGACGCCGACGAAATCCTGGCCGAAGCCCAGGACATGATTGACCTGCACGGCCTTGACGCGGACGAGGTTCGTGCGGTGATCCTGGCCGACATCTTGGGCGAGCAGAAACTGCCCCGCGACCGGGATCTGCACCCCGACGACTAGAGGCGGCTACTTCAACCGCCGGAGCAGCAGCAGTCGGTCGTTGTAGGTGTCGGAAATCCAGATCAGGTCGCCCTTCACCTCGACCCCTTCGGGCCAGTTCAGCTGACCCGGCCCGTCGCCCTTTTCCCCCGTGCCGATGATCTGCTTGACGGTCATGGCGGCGTCCAGGTGGAGGACGCGGCTGTTGTATTCGTCGGCCAACCATAAATCCCCCTGGGCGTCGAAGGCCATGTATTTCGGGTCGTCGAAATTCCAGGGATCGCCCTTGAACTTGCGCAGGAACACCAACTCCGGGTTCAGGATCACCATCCGATCGTCGCCCGAGTCCGCGACGAACACCCGGCCGTCCGCATGCACGGCGACGTCATGGGGGCGGGTGAAGCTGACCATGTCGCGGGGATGATAGCCGCCGACGCCGTTGACCAGCTCGCCCTTGCGGTTGAGGCGCACCAGGGAATTGTGCCCCACATTGGTGACGTAGATGAAATCGCCGCCGGGCGCCACGGCGACGCCTTCCGGATTGAGGATATGGGCCCGCCACGACGCCGTCAGCCTGGCCACGGCCTTGCCGTCGGCGCCGACGCCGCCGAAGTCATAGACGGCGATGCGGTCGTTGGAGGTGTCGGCGACCAGCACCGTGTTGGCATCCAGAAAGGTGACGTCATGGGGGGCGGCCAATTCGCCCGAACCCAGGGTCGAGACGACCTTCAGCGTCATGGGGTCGACGATCTTGATCTCGTCATGGCCCAGGTCGGACACCAAAAGGTATTTGCCGTCCGGCGACAGCACCAGGTCATGGGGCCGGGCGAACACGCGCTCCGACGCGGCGACCAGTTCGAACCCCGGCTGGAACAGGGCCGCGGCCGCGGTGGACCGGGGCAAGGCGGTGACGGCGGCCAAAGCGGTGAGCAGCAGAATGAGGAAGCGCATTGCGGTGCTCCGTCAGTTCGTCAGTTCAAACATCATCAACAGGGTTCTCTGTGGCCCGAAACGATTGAAATTGTTGTCGGAAATCAGGAACAACAGGGTCTCGCCCCTGGGCCCTTTGATGGCCTCGATGCCCTCGAAATTGTCGACCGTCAGGGGTGCGTGGATATCGGCGAGCAATTCCCCGCTGACCTCGGCGCCAGCGCGGATGTTGTCGGCCTTGATGCGGCGGATACGGGACCGGGCCCCTTCGCGTGGGGTGAAATAGCGTTCGACCACCACCACGTCGCCGCCGGGTAGGGTCGCCGCGCCGGTCGGGCGGTAATTGTCCTCGGTCCGGTAGAGCAGCACGCTCCATCCCGTCCGATCGCTGACCCAGGCCAGATAGGTGCCGCCGCGGCCTTTGCCTTCGGCAATGGCGAACAGACTGCCGTCGTCCAGCAGGGTCAGGGCCTCGATGCCGTTGTTGTCGGGGGCGTTCTTCATCTCGGCGGGCAGGGGCAGGGGGATTGGTTCGGTCTGGTTCGGCGGATAGGCCCAGAGCCGGTGAATGCGCTCGAAGGCGACGATGATCTCGCCGTCCACGCCCGGCGCCATGGATTCCGCATCGGCCATGGACTTGTCGATCAGGGGGATGCCGCCAGGACCCGTCAGGGTGAAGATTTCCGTGTTGGCAAGGCCGCTTAGGCCGCCGTCGGGGCCGTAGACCAGATGGGCGTCCAGGCGGTTGCCTTCGTCCGTGAGCGAAACCAGGCGCTTGCCGTCGGCGCTCAGCCCCAGGGCGGAAAACCCGCCGAAGCGGTCGGATTGGCTGAGTAGTTCAATCCCGCCCCGATAGGTCAGCTTGCCGATGACCTTCTGGTCCGGGTTTTCGGCGTTCAGGGGCACGGGAATGGATCGCACCTCGACCGCGTCGGCCGCTACCGGGCCGTGGCACGCCAGAAGGACAAGGACGGCCCCTGCCAGGACGCGTGTAATACGGCAGTGCATGATGGCGGAACCCTCTCCCAAGGAACGGTTGTCTCCAAAATGGGGGGGCGGGCGGCCGTTGTCCAGAGCGGGCGGGGGCGGCGGATCAGAACCCGGTGTCGGCCTCCGGCGTTGACTGGGCACGCATATGGGGCGGCACGCGGTTTGCCTCCCCAGACCCCAGTTCGCGGCAGGTGCTGTCCGTCACCGCGACCGGCGTGCGGGCGGTGTCCTGCTTGGGGCCTTTCGGCAGGCTGTACATGGGCTGTTCGGTGAATTTCGCCTGGGCGAAGGTGCAATAGGATTCGCGGGAAAACCACATCTCGACCTGCACCGTGCCTTCGATCTGCGGCACGGCGAGCAACAGGGTCAGCAGCCAACCCATGGCGGCCTTCCGGTGCAGGGGGTTTGGCAGGATCGGACGGGGCGGGGCGTCAGGCTCATGGTCATGATCTTACGGGGGGTCTGTGAAATCTTGATGACCCTGAAATCCGCCGAGGGTTAAGGGTTACGGCGAAGCTTTTCCCGGCCCTTGCGGATCGTCGCGTAATAATCGTCGAACAGGGCGATGATGTCCGCCATGGCGAAGTGGCCGGAATCCCACTGTTGCATCAACTCCGGGCGAAGATGGCGGAGGTAGCGCCGGAAATCGTGGCACACGCGGCGGTCCGTGGTCCGGCGGAAGGCGACCATTTCCTGGGTGTCCTGGGGCATGCCGGCGTCGGTGATGTAAAGCTGCTGCCACAGGCGGGCCTCGCACTCCAGGTCGATGGGCCGGTCGTGGCCGAAGCGGTTCTTGAGACGTTGCAGGCCATGGCCGATCAGTTCGTGCACCAGCACCGCCGCCAGTTCGTCCATCGGCCAGTTGGCGCCGAAGCGGCTGACGATCACCGTGAAGTCGCGCTTCCCGTCCTGGGGCTGGAACTCGCCGACCAGAAAGGCGGCGATGATGACCCTGGACAGCGAGCGTTCGGGAAAGGCGGCATCGTAGATGATGCGGATCCGGCCGGCCTTGGACAAGGTGTCGATGCCTCGTGCGGCAACGGGGGACGCTTGCAGCACACGGTCGATCGCCGCCTTGATCTTGGCCACCGTGGCGGCGGGATCGGCCAGTGGAATGTCGAAATCAGCCTTGGGCGGCAACTGCATGCCGACCAGATCGATGCCCCGATGTTCCTCGCGGAGGGCGGCCAAGGTCATGGGTCGGAGACGCCAGACCGTATCGACAAGGTTCTGCGCCTGGGGGACGCCCGGGGTGATCAGGACAAAGAGGATGGCGGCAAGGGCGGCCAGAAGGGGAAACCGTCCGGAAGACGGGAAGGGCGGTCCGCGGCGGCGGGCCGAAGCGGTCATCCCGCCCGGCGGCGGCCGCGGGCAGCACCCGCGCCGGAGGCCGGAGTGTCCTCGTCGAACAGTTCGGCGAGATTGGCCATCATGGTGCCACCCAGTTCCTCGGCATCGACGATGGTCACGGCGCGGCGGTAATAGCGGGTGACGTCGTGGCCGATGCCGATGGCGGTCAGTTCCACATCGGATTTGTTTTCGATAAAGCTGATGACGTCGCGCAGGTGCTTTTCCAGGTAGTTGCCCGGGTTGGCGGACAGCGTCGCGTCATCGACCGGCGCACCGTCGGAAATCACCATCAGAATGCGCCGCTGTTCCGGGCGGGCCAGCAGGCGGTTGTGGGCCCACATCAGGGCCTCGCCGTCGATGTTTTCCTTGAGCAGCCCCTCGCGCAGCATCAGGCCCAGGTTGCGCCGCGCGCGGCGCCAGGGCATGTCGGCGGCCTTGTAGACGATATGGCGCAGGTCGTTGAGGCGGCCCGGGTTCTTCGGCTTGCCCTTCTCGACCCAGTCTTCGCGCGATTGCCCACCCTTCCACGACCGCGTGGTGAAGCCCATGATCTCGACCTTGACCCCGCAGCGTTCCAGCGTGCGGGCCAGGATGTCGGCGCTCATGGCGGCCACGGTGATCGGCCGCCCGCGCATGGACCCCGAATTGTCGATCAACAGGCCGACGACCGTATCGCGGAAATCCGTGTCCTGTTCCTGCTTGAAGGACAGGGGATGCAAGGGGTCGGTCACGACCCTGGACAGGCGCGCGGCATCCAGGACGCCTTCTTCCAGGTCGAAGTCCCAGGACCGGGTCTGCTTGGCCATCAATTTTCGCTGCAGGCGGTTGGCGAGGCGCGAGACCACGCCCTGCAGGTGCGACAACTGTTGGTCCAGCTGGGCGCGCAGGCGGGTCAGTTCCTCGGAATCGCAAAGTTCTTCCGCCTCGACGACCTCGTCATAGGCCTGGGTGAAGGCCTTGTAGAGCGTCAGATCGTCGGGCGCGTTGCGCGGCCAGCGGTCGTCCCAATCGGTCGGCCCGGCAGGTTCTTCCTCGCCGTCGCCGGACATCACGTCGTCGTCGAACCCTTCGGTCGAAAACTCCATGTCGTCGGACATTTCCGCCTCGCCGGATTCGCTGGACAGCGATCCGTCGGTATCCATGTCGGCATCCGGGTTCTGGTTCTGGTCCTGGCCCTGTTCGGCATCGTCGTCCGCGGAATCCTGCTGATTTTCGGGTTCCGACGGGGCCGGTGCGTCGGTCATCATGTCGAGAGCGACGATCATCTCACGCACCAGGTTGCCGTAGGCTTCCTGATCCAGGGCGTTCTTTTCGAGTTCGGCAAGCTGTGGTCCGACCTTGCGGTTCAGCTCCTCACGCCACAGGTCGACGATATGCTTGGCTTCCTTGGGCAGTTTCTGGCCGGGCAGGCGTTCGCGGGCGAGCAGACCGAGAACCTCGGGCAGCATGGCTTCTTCGCGTTCGGTCACGCCGCCATAGCCCTTGGCGCGGCATTTTTCGGCCAACAGGAAATCCAGGTTGTTGGCGACGCCGCACATGCGCTGGGCGCCCAGGCTTTCGCAGCGCGCCTGTTCCAGGGCCTCGAACACGGCGTGCCCGTCGGGGCCCGTGGGCGCCATGCGGCGGTGCACGTCGGCATCATGATAGCGCAAACGCAACGCCAAAGCGTCGGCGACACCGCGCAGCTTGGTGATGCCTTCGGCGCTGGGCGGGCCGGAAGGGGCGGGAAGGTTGACGGCTTCTTCGGTGGCCGAAGCGCCCGAGGCCTGGAAGTGAACCTCAAGTTCCGGGCGATTGGACATCGCCTTGACCGCGGCCGCCGTGACGCGTTTCAGAAGATCTGCCGGGCGTTCCGAATTGTTCATGTCCTATGGCCCCGATTCCCGTCCGGACAGGGTCCGGCCGGGCGTGGGTGTCCTACTACTGCAGCACCGCGCGCATGGCGGAATCGGGAAGTTCCTCGCCCATGCAGCGCTGATAGTACTCTGCCACGACCGGGCGTTCGACCTCGTCGCACTTGTTGAGGAACGTCACCCGGAAGGCATAGCCCTCATCGTTGAAGATGCGGGCGTTTTCGGCCCAGGTGATGACCGTGCGCGGCGACATGACGGTCGAAATGTCGCCGTTCATGAAGCCCGAACGGGTCAGGTCGGCCAGTTCGACCATGGCGCTGACCTGTTCCTTGCCCTGTTTGGAGGCATATTCCGGCACCTTGGCGCAAACGATTTCGACTTCCTCGTCATGGGGCAGGTAATTGAGGGTCGACACGATGCTCCAGCGGTCCATCTGGCCCTGGTTGATCTGTTGGGTCCCGTGATACAGGCCCGTGGTATCGCCCAGGCCGACCGTGTTGGCGGTCGCGAACAGGCGGAAATAGGGGTGCGGCTTGATGACCTGGTTCTGGTCCAGCAACGTCAGCTTGCCATCGACTTCCAGCACGCGTTGGATCACGAACATCACGTCCGGTCGGCCCGCATCGTATTCGTCGAACACCAGGGCGCAGGGGTTGCGCAGCGCCCAGGGCAGGATGCCTTCGCGGAATTCGGTGACCTGCTTGCCGTCGCGCAGCACGATGGCGTCCTTGCCGATAAGGTCGATACGGGAAATGTGGCTGTCCAGGTTGACCCGGACGCAGGGCCAATTGAGGCGCGACGCGACCTGTTCGATATGGGTCGATTTGCCCGTCCCGTGATACCCTTGAATCATGACGCGCCGGTTGTGGGCGAAGCCGGCCAGGATCGCCAGCGTCGTTTCGCGGTCGAAGCGGTAAGCGTCGTCGCGTTCGGGGACATGTTCCTCGGCCTGGGAAAAGGCGGGAACCTCCATGTCGCTGTCGATGCCGAAGGTCTGGCGCACGGAGACGGTAACGTCCGGCACCTGATGGGCCGCATCGATCCCGGGAGTGGCGGTCGATTCCAGAGTTGTCATGCAAATGTTCCAGTTTCTGAGGCCGCCCCGGCGGACGCGGGGCGAAGATCGGTCATGTTTGGCAAACGTCGTAGGGGTTAAGCGGCGGGCCGTCAAGGGCCGAGAAAGTCCAATAACGCCTCATAGGCCTCGGTAACTTTCTTGAATTCTTCCTCCGCCGCCTTGGTGCCGCCGTTGGCGTCCGGGTGATGGCGTTTCACCAGTTCCTTGTATCTGGACTTCACGTCGTCAATGGTCACCGGGATTTCAAGGCCAAATACGGAAAGGGCCCGCGAGGTCTTCGGATCGGTCTTGCGGGCTTCGGCCGCGCGCGGGTCCGCCCGGGAGGGCTGCGTCCGCGCACCGGCGTCACGAATCGCGTCATCAATGCCGAAGGGATTGAAAATGCGGGCACGGGTGAACTTGGCGGCGTCGCCCGCGCCCAATTTCCAGGTCGGCCGTTGCCAGACTGTGTCGTTGCGCACGTCCGCTTCGACCTGATTTTCGTCCATGCCCTTGTAATAGTTCCAGTTGCGATTGTACTCCCGGACATGGGCTAGGCAGAACCAGCGGTATTCGTTCAAGGCATCGCGCGACCGCGGGGCCTTGAATTCGGCATTGCCGTCGCAGCCGGGCCATTCACAGACCGACTCCGCCTGACGGGATTCGCGGTTTTTAAGCAATTCACCCATGACGACACTATGCGCGTGCCCTTTGTTCCAGACAAGACATGAGGACGTTACGGAGGCGAAAATGCCCCCGGATTCCGTCGTTATCCAAAGGGTTGAAAAACAGACATATAACCTTCGTCTAACTTGAATTTCCTTGCGTAATCTCTAATTCTGAAGGCAGTGGGCGGATGATTCCGCCCTAACGTCGGTAATTCGGCGCCCTCATATGGCGTCTGTGAATCGGTGGGGAAAGTTTCGGAGGCGGCAGTGCAATTTGTTCTGCTGGGGTGACGGGCGTAATGCGAGTATAATAATCGCTACATACAATAAAAGAGGGTGTTAGTCGGACTATGCAAAGCAAACTTATAAGCCGAAACGTGACCGTCAACGGGCGCAGAACCAGTCTGCGGCTTGAAAACGCAACGTGGGATGCTTTGGATCAAATCTGCGAATGCGAAAAGACGACCGTTCATGAGCTCTGCTCGATGATTGAAAGCGTTCGCTTCGGCTCGTCCCGCACATCGACGGTACGGGCCTTCATCGTCACCTATTTCCGTCTGGCGGCGAACCACACCGGCATCGAAGTCGGAATTGCCGACAAGGCACTGACGGCCTTCAAGATCACCTGACGTTCTGGCCGGGTCAACCGGCCTTCTTTCCTTCGGTCCCGGCGGGGCCATCACCTTCTTCCTCATAGAATTCGGGCCAGCGGACCTTGACCACGGGGCCGGTGCTGCGAAAGGCATAGCAGGTGTCGATCAGGGGTGATTTCTTGCCGGGGCCGGGTTCGCCCCGCTTCTTGCGGGCGGGAAATATGGTCTGGAACGCGGTCACCGCCATGGGCCCCATCACGAGATCGCGCAGGTGGGTGCAGCCGTGCACGCCGCCCATGGCTTCGGCCACGGCCCGGCGCCAGCCCGGCCCGACCTTCAGCCCGACCAGTTGAGAAAAGGCCTGGGTGACGTCGCCGCACATGGAAAACGGGCTCGATTCCGTCGATGCCTCGGCCGCCGCGACCACCATGTCGCCGGTCAGGGTCAGTCGGATGAGCATGTCGTGAATGGGCTCGCCCGCCGCGATTCCGCCGCGGTCATGGTTTTCGAAACTGTAGGTCTTGGTGTCGGTCAGGCGGCCCTCGATGTCCCACAAGCCGTCGTCGCGCTCAAAGCCGAGACATTTGATGTCACGGGTGTGGATGTGTTTGCGGGAGGCGGGTTTGCTGAGGGGCATGGGTGGATTCCTGTTGGGCGAATTGGGCGTGGCCACCCGGAAGCGGGCGGGGCATATCGTCCGATGACTTTATCGGCTGCCGGCCACGGGCGGCAAGTGATGCTGCGCGCAGCCGGCATCCGCCCATATAAAAATTATTTATTTCAATATATTAGGCGCTGTATCGGTCGCCGAAAACAAAGGCTTCCGTCTCGCGGATGTTCTCTTCCAGGCCTTCCTTGACCGCTTCGTAAAGATCGCGGATCGACACCATGGCGACGCATTTGCCGTCCTCGCCCACGACCGGAAGGTGGCGGTAGCGCCGGGTCAGCATCAGCTCAAGCGCATCCGACGCTCGGTCGTTCGGTGCCAGGGTATCCGGATTGGCGGTCATGATGTCGCCGACCTTGATGTCGCTGGGGCGCTTGTTCGCCGCCACCACGCGGCGGGACATGTCACGTTCCGTCAGAATACCGATCAGCACTCCATCCGCGTCCAGAACGACGACCGCCGCGACATTGGCCGCGGCCATGTCCTTGGCGGCCTGTTCCGATGTGGCGTCGATGGTGGTCGCGGTCAGTTCCGTGCGCTGAACGATGTCCGGAATAATCTTGCGCTGCATCGGACGTTTCCTCTCGTTGACCGTGTCGCCTGCACGTTTGCCGGGCTTTGCCACGGCGTGACAATTGTTGCGTCATTGTACGGGAATTGTGCCGCCGGGTTAAGAATTAACGGATGCTCATGTTAACCGTTAACCGGTTGGTGCATCGGGGGGCGGCAGGGTCAGTCGGTGACTTCGCCGGGCTTGGGCGGCGTTACGCGCAGGCGGGTGATCTGATGGCGGTGACGGGCCACGATGTCGATGCGGAATCCGAACAGGCGGAACGATTGACCGACCTCGGGGATGCGGCGGGCTTCGTGCAGGACAAGGCCCGCGACGGTCGCGGCCTCCTCGTCGGGCAGTTGCCATTCATACTGGCGGTTGAGATCCCGGATCGTCACCGTGCCGTCGACCAGATAGGATCCGTCGGCTTGCGGCTCGACGCCGGCGACCTTCAGGTCATGCTCGTCGTCGATCTCGCCGACGATTTCCTCGATGATGTCCTCCAGGGTTACGATGCCCTGCAGGCTGCCGTATTCGTCGACGACCAGGGAGAAATGTTCGCGCCGTTCGCGGAAAGCCTGAAGCTGGTCCAACAGCGGCGTCGTATCCGGAATGAACCAGGGTTCGGCGGCGAAGGATTTGACGTCCAGCTCCGCCAAATCGCCCTTGGCGCCGTGTACGGCGCGGAACAGGGCCTTGGCATGGAGCACGCTGACGATGTTGTCAGGCTCGCCCCGCCACAGGGGGATGCGCGTGTGGGGGCTTTCCAGGACGCCCGCGATGATCGCCTCGGCCGACAGGTCGGCGTTCAGCGTGTTCACGCTGGATCGGTGAATCATGATTTCCCCGACTTGGACATCGGCCAGGTCGAGCACACTGCGCAGCATCACCCGTTCCAGGCCCGTTTCCTCGTCGCCCGTGTGAAGCTCGATGGCGCCGCGCAGTTCCTGTTCGGATTCGTGCTCGTTGCCGCCGGATGCACGGATGTCGACGCCGACCATGTAAAACAGGCCGCGCACCAGCAATTCCACGGTATGGGTGATGGGAGCCAGCAGGGCGACCAGAATCCTCACCGGCGGCCCCACGAAAAGGGCCATGGTATTGGCATTTTTGATTGCGTAGGTCTTGGGCATGACCTCGGCGAAGATCAGCACCAGAAGGGTCATGACCAGGGTCGCATAGGCGACGCCGGCCTCGCCGAAATAGGTGATGAGCAGGCTGGTCGCCAAAGAGGACGCCAAGATGTTGACCAGATTGTTGCCCAGGAGAATGGCGCCGATCAGGCGCTCCTTCTGATCGTAGAGGCGGTTGACCACCGCGGCCCGTTTGTCGCCGGCCAGTTCCAGGCGGTGCATAAGCGGTTGGGAACTGGCGGTCAGCGCCGTTTCCGAGCCGGAAAAGAACGCCGACATCAAAAGCAGGAAAAAGATCGTGATCAGGCTTGTTTCGTCTTCCATGACATCCGCTCATTCAATGTGCCGGGCACCGTCTTGGGCGCGCCGGCGGGGCGGCCCGGGTCAACTCCGGGCACTGAGGAATTCGTTGAGGACCTCCGCAACCGTCCCGGTCGGCACGTCGCGTTCGATGAACGCCTCGCCGATGGCCCGGGCCAGAATGAAGGTCAGTTTGCCGCCCTCGGTCTTCTTGTCCTTCATCATGTGCGCCAGCAGGCGTTCGGCCGTCCAGCCGCCGGTGTTCAGCCGCGCCAGGTCGCCCGGCAGGCCCGTGGCGTCGAGATGGGTGCGAAGCCGCGCCGCGTCGTTGCCTTTGCAATGGCCCAGGCGGTTCGCCAGGGTCAGCGCCATGACCATGCCGATGGCCACGGCCTCGCCGTGCAGCAGGCCGCCGCCGTATCCGGTCTCGGCCTCCAGCGCGTGGCCGAAGGTATGTCCCAGATTGAGCAGCGCGCGCTGCCCCTGTTCCGTTTCGTCGGCGCTGACGATGCGCGCCTTGGCGGCGCAGCAGGTCAGGATGGCGTGGCGGCGGGCGGCGGTGTCTCCGGCCAGCAGGGCCGGGCCGTTGCCCTCCAGCCAATCGAAGAAATCGGGCATGTCGATGACGCCGTATTTTACGACCTCGGCATAGCCGGCCCGCAGTTCGCGGGGCGGCAGGGTATCGAGCACGCCCGTGTCGGCAAGCACCAAGCGCGGTTGGTAGAACGCCCCCACCAGGTTCTTGCCCTGGGCCGTGTTGATGGCGGTCTTGCCGCCGACCGATGAATCGACCTGGGCCAGCAGGGTCGTCGGCACCTGCACGAAATCGATGCCGCGGAGTGTGAGCGCCGCGCAGACGCCGGTCAGGTCGCCGATGACCCCGCCGCCGAGGGCGATCAGCGTCGTCTTGCGGTCGATGCCGCCGGCCAGAAGGTCACCGATGACCCGTTCCAGATGGGCGAAGTCCTTGGTCTGTTCGCCGGGTTCCAGAACGATCGTGCGGCTGGCGATGCCGGCGGCGGCCAGCGCCGTTTCCAGGGTCGCCAGATGTCCCGCGCCGGCGACGTTGCTGTCGGTGATCACCGCGACCTGTTTGGACCGCAGCACGGGCGCGATCAGCCGCCCGGCGTCGGCCAGCAGGCCGTCGCCGATCAGGATGTCGTAGCTGCGCTCGCCCAGGTCGACGCCCAGGCGTTCGCTGCCCGGATGTTCAAGGGTCGTGCCGTCAGTGGTCATGCCGTGCCGTCCGTCAATTTTTCGATGATCTTGTCGGCGGTCTTTTCCGGGGTTTCATCGACGCTTTCAATGATGATATCCGCCTGTTCGTACACGGGATAACGCTCATTTATCAATTGCTTCAGTTTTTCCGACGGATCCGTGCCCTTGAGCAGCGGACGCCCGGCGGCCCGCCGTTTGGTGCGGCGCTCGAGAATCTCCAGATCGGCGCGCAGCCAGACGCTGGTCGCCGCCTTGGCGATGCGCGCGCGGGTGCGTGGGTTCATGAAGGCGCCGCCGCCGGACGACAGAACCATGGGCGGGCCGTTCAGCAGGCGGTCGATGACCCGTTCCTCGACGTCGCGGAACGCCGGTTCGCCGTAGACTTCGAAGATATCCTCAATGCTGCAGCCGGCGGCCGTTTCCACCTCGTCGTCGGAATCGATGAACGGCAGGTCCAGCTTGGCGGCCAGGATTCGGCCGACGGAACTTTTCCCGGCGCCCATCAGGCCGACCAGGACGATGGTTTTCTGTTTTTTTTGAATAGGTTGGGAAGACATGGACCTGTAACTTGCGGGCTGCGGAGGGCGCCGGGCGGGCGGCGTTGAAAGCGGGGGGGCGAGCCGATAAACTCCGGCCTGCCCGCCGCCGCCGGAAAAATGCCATAGTCGCAGTCTAGCAGAAAGCCCGAAGACTGTGGCAAACGCCGATCCGACGGCCACCAAGATCACCCGCGAAGACGAATAGGCCCGCCCTCCCGATGAAAAGCATTTCCAAGATCATTCTCATCCTCGCCCTGGCCTTGGTGCTGGGCGGCGGGACGTTCCTGGTTACCTGGGATTTTCCCGCGCCGTCCAAGGACGTGACGAAAGTTCTGCCCGATGACCGGTTCCCGCGTTAAGCGCCCGGTTTCGGCATTGCGGCTGGCTGCCCTCGCGGTGGCGCCGCTGCTGCTGACCGCCCCGTTAAGCCAACCGCGGGCCCAGACACCCGCGACCGATGGCCCGGCTGCGCAGTTCCCCGCCGCCCAGCCTGTGGCCCTGCAGCCGCCGGCCGCGCTGGCGCCGCCGCAGGCCCTGAAACCCCACGACCCGGCAGCCCCGGCCCAGCCCCTGACCGGCCGGCCCTTGCCGGCCTCGGGTGGGGAGCCGGGGGTTCAGGTCGATACCCTGGAAAAGGTCGATCCGGAGACGGCGGGCGTCATCGGTCCCGACGAAGGCGGTCTGGGATTCGATCTCTGGCAGGGCGCCGACCGCGCCTATGTCGCGGCCCTGATCGCGAATCTGCCCGTGCGCGCGCCCTCGCCGGTGATGCGCGCCCTGATGCGCCGGCTGCTGTTGACCGCGGCCCAGCCCCCCGCCGCGGCCAAACCGGCTGAAGGCGGCGACGCGGATGCGGCCAAGACTAAGCCGGTCAGCCTGATTACCCTGCGTGTGCAACAGCTTGCCGCCATGGGCGACGTCGCCGGGGTTGGCGACCTTCTGGCGGCGATCCCCGGCAGCATCACCGATCCGGCCCTGCTGCAGGTCGAAGCCAACGCCCGATTCCTTGCCAACGACAATGCCCGCGCCTGCGGCATCACGGCGCATCAAATTCAGGCCGGCGGGGGACCTTATTGGCAGAAGGCGATGATTTTCTGCCAGATCCTGGCCGGGGAGCCGGAAAAGGCGGAAATCGGCATTTCCATGCTCAACGAACTGGGTGCCAGGGACCCGGCGTTCTATGCCCTGAGCGACCGTCTGTTGGGCGGTACGACCGGGGAATTGACGACGGTGAGCGAAGCCGATGGCCTGCTGCTGGCCATGGCGCGGGCGGCCAAGACACCGTTGCCGGCCGACGCCACCCGCTCCGACCGTCCGGGCGTGCTGCGCGCCATCGCGGTCAATCCCAACGTGGGGCCGGATATCCGCCTGGAAGCCGCCGAGCGCGCAGAGGCCGCCGGCGCCCTTGATACCGAGGCCCTGCGCCAGCTCTATTCCAGCGTCACCTTCGATCCGGGCGACCTGAAACGCTCATTGTCGCGGGCGGAGGAAATCGGCGGTCCCGTGGCGCGTGCGCTGCTTTACCATTCGGCTCTGTCGCAAACCGTGCCGACTGCCCAGGCGGAAATTATCGGCAAGGCTCTGAAGATCGCCGTCGGCGAAGGCCGTTATGGTGCCGCCGCGCGGGTGTTCCATCCGTTGGTTTCCAAGATTCCGCCCTCGGCGGACCTGTTATGGTTCGCTCCCGACGCGGTGCGCCTGATGCTGTCGACAGACGACCCCACGGGCGCCGAGGCTTGGTTCAAGTTGCTGCAGGCGAGTGCGTTGTTCCAGGACGACAGCCGCGACCTTTTGATCCGCATGACGCCGCTGGTCCGGTTGGTCGGAACCATGGGGCTGGAGAACGAGCCCCGCGATCTGAGCGTTTGGTGGCGTTCGATGGCGGGCGAGAAAGACGCGGCTCGCCGGGCGGCGCTGCTCTATGCGCTGTTGGACGGTCTGGGCGAGGATGTGCCGCTCGACGCCTGGCGGGCGATGGGGCCGGTGATCGACCATGCTACGGCGGAAACGGTCCATCCGGCGCTGTGGTTCCGTCTGCTGTCCGTGACCGACAAGGTGGCCGCATGGACCGCCGCGCGCGAAGCGCGCGAAACGGCCGCGGAATCTTCGGCGGCGCTCGGCACGCCGCAAATACCGATGGCGGGCGAGCCCACGCGTGAGGCGCAACTTGGCGCAACCGACGTGCTGCCGGCACCCGCCGTGGCCGAGGAAACGGTTCTGCCGCCCCATCGCGGCGAGGTCATCCTTATGGTGCTGGCCGCCGTCGGCGATGGCGGCACGGCGCGGGCTCAGGCCCAGGTTCTGCGTCAGGCGGTGATCAGCCTGCGTGCCATCGGCCTTGATCAGGAAGCCCACGACCTGGCGCTGGAGGCGGCGCTCGCGGCCGGCCTGTAATCCCGGCGGCAACTCGCGAAGGGAGGCAACGCCTGTCCCGTTACATCAGCCTATTTCTCGACATGCTGGCCGCCGAAAGGGGGGCCGCCCGCAATACGATCGACTCCTACAGCCGGGATCTGGACGATTTCGCGTCGTTCTGCGCCCGGCGCAAGACGGCCGCCGACGCGGCGGGTCCGGATGACGTCACGGCCTATATGAAGCGCCTGTCGGGTGCCGGCATGGCGGCCAGCACCCAGGCCCGGCGGCTGTCGGCCTTACGTCAGTTCTTTCGCTTCCTCCAGGCGGAACGCATCCGCGGCGACGACCCGACCCAGGCCGTCGATGCCCCGCGTCAGGCGCGGCCCCTGCCCAAATACCTAAGCGAGGAAGAGGTCGAACGCCTGCTGACCGCGGCCCGCGAACGGCCGGGCGCCGACGGTCTGCGCACGGCGGCCTTGCTGGAGGTGCTTTACGCCACGGGGCTGCGGGTGTCGGAACTGGTCGGTCTGCCCATGGCGGCGGTCGCCCGCGACGGGCGAGTGCTGATCGTGCGCGGCAAGGGCGGGAAAGAGCGCATGGTGCCGATCGGCGGGGCGGCGCGGGATGCCCTCGGCGATTATCTGGCCGTGCGCGACGGCTTTCTCGGCAAGGACAGGGACGCGCGGGCGGCCTTCCTGTTTCCATCCCGGGCGCAGCAGGGCCACCTGACGCGTGCCCGCTTCGGGCAAATTCTCAAGGAACTGGCGATCGCCGCCGGTATTCCGCCGAAACGGGTGTCGCCGCACGTTCTGCGCCATTCCTTCGCCAGCCACCTTTTGGCCCATGGTGCCGATCTGCGATCCCTGCAACAGATGCTGGGCCATGCCGACATCTCGACGACGCAGATTTACACCCATGTTCTGGAAGAGCGTCTGAAGGCGTTGGTTGACCAAGCCCATCCCCTGGCCAGGGCTCCCCTGGATTAAGCGGCGCCACGCAATCTGTCACTCAGGGTGGCGCGACCGCGCGGCGGTAGAGATGCCAGGTGGCGTGTCCCAGGACCGGCAGGACCAGGAACAGGCCGATCAATCCGGACAGCAGGGCGAGGGCGATCATCGTGGCGATGGTGGCGCACCAGATCGCCATCACCCGCGGGTTCAGGGCGACGAAGCGGACGCTGGTCAGCATGGCCGTGATGAAATCGACGTTGCGGTGGAACAGCATCGGGATGGAGATGACGGAATAAGAGAACACCGCGAAGGCGATGAGGGCGCCAGCCGCGTTGCCGACGACCAGGAACAACCAGCCTGACGGCGTCGTGAAGATGTCGTTGATCAGTTCGCGGAATCCGAAGAATTGGAATCCCATGAAACCGAAGGACAATAGGGCGGCGATGTCCATCCAGAAAAACAGGGAAAACCCGGTGACCAGCGCCATCCAGCCCAATTCATGGCTAAACATGGATTTGACGGTTCCCAGCACGATGCTCCAGCTGAGCACGGCGCCGTCGTCCGGGGCGGGGGCCTCCAGGCGCTGGCTGATCACATAGAAGCCGCTGGCGATGAAGGGCGCGATCAAGGCAAATCCCGCCGCCAGGGGATAGACCAGGTAAGGCAGGTCGAAGGCGAAAAGCATCAGGACCAGGACCCAGCCGCCGACCGCATAAATCCCCGCGAAAAAGAGGTCGTAGGTGGGCGCTGCCCGGAAATCCCGCAGACCCAGGGCCAGAATGTCGATCAAGTCATTGACGCCAACCCGGTTTATCTGCGGCGGCGGCGGGCGGGTTCCCCGACGGGCGGTCGGCGCAGCGTCGACGCTGGGGGCGGTCATGCGCTTGTCCTTTCCAGGCTCGCATCCATTGAATCGTGCAAATAACCATATAAAAACTGTGGATTGCTGTCGATGACGATTGCGGGCGGCGATCCGCGCCACCGAAACATTTTGGATGGATGCAGGGCGGGCCGCGGAGAGGGGTGTGGGAAGGCGTGCTCCCGTCAGCCTTCCGCCGCCACCTTTTCGACCAGCCAACGCGCCGTGCGCAGCAGGCGCCCGTCATCGTTTCGCGCGCTGACCAACTGAACGCCGATGGGCATCCCGTTGGCGCCCTGCATCAAGGGAACGGTCACCGCCGGCACACCCAGATAGGACCAGGTCGAACAGAACGCCGGGTCGCCCGTCGCATCCAGGCCCCTGGGCGCTTCGCCGCAGGTTGCCGGGGTTAGGATGGCATCGAACTCCTCGCCCAGGCTTTTTACCCAGCCGGCCAGGTGAACCCGCATATCGACGCATTCATTGAAATCGACCGCCGTGACCGACTTGCCTTCTTCGATCATGCCGCGCAGAACGTCGCTCAGCTTGTCCTCGCCGCGGGCCACGTATCCGGACAGGTAGCGCACCAGATCGGCGCACATGATCTTGCGCAGGTTGTCGACGGCGCCATTGAAAGGATCGGGCAGGGTGACTTCTTCGCATTGATCGCCAAGGAACTCGCGCAGTTCTTCGAATGCTTCCTGGGCATCCGGTTCCGCGCGGTCCCACACGGGGGATTTGACGAAGGCGAAGCGGGGTTCGATGGGGGGCTCTTGGCGGGCGATCTCCGACAGGCGCGGGGCGGCGGTCGGCTTGGTGTCCGGGTCGGCCGGATCGTGGCCGATCAGACAGTCGCTGATCAGGGCGGCGTCTTCCAGGGTCCGGGCGAACACGCCGACGTGGTCGAGGGTTCGCGACAGGGCCAATGCGCCGGCGCGGGAAATCCGCCCGTGCGTCGGCTTGAATCCGACGACGCCGCAGAACGACGCCGGGCGAATGACGGACCCGTTGGTTTGCGAGCCGATCGCCAAGGGCACCATGCCCGCCGCGACGGCGGCGGCGGAACCACTGGACGACCCGCCCGGGGTGCGTTCCGGATCGTGCGGGTTGCGGGTCTTGCCCGGGGAATAGACGGCCAGTTCCGTGGTCACGGTCTTGCCCATGATCACGGCTCCGGCGGCCCGCAACAGGCGGACGGCGGCGCTGTCGTCATCGGGAAGGCGGCCTTTGGACAGCACGGTGCCGTTTTCCGTGGGCAGGTCCGCCGTGTCGAAGATGTCCTTGATGCCGACGGGGATGCCGTGCAGGGGGCCGGTAGGCACGCCGCTGGCATGTACTTCGTCGCAATGGGCCGCCTGGCGGCGGGCGAAATCCGGGTCGAGATGGGCCCAGGCGCCAATGGCATCCTCTTTCGCCTCGATCCGCGCGAGGCAGGTCTCAACCAGTTCCGTGGAGGTGATCTCACCCCGTTCGATCATCCCAACCAATTGGGATGCGCCCAAATCCGCCAAATCCATGGTGCCGGTTCCTAAACGTATGCCGAACCCGCGATGGTTCAGTCTGATGTGGTCTTCTTCAAGGTGGAGTCCCAAAGATCGTAGAGGACCAGTGCCAGCACCCCGAGGCTGATGACCCAGAACGGCAGCCCGCCCCAGAACCCGGCGAAGCCGTGGGAGATGCCCCAGGCCAAACCGAGGACGAAGGCCGCGACCATCGCGGTGCCGAGGATGCCGCAAATCTGTTCGAATACCCTTGATCTCATGATCGGTTCACTCCTGAAATCCTGGTGTGGATCGCCCTTGTCCTGGTTTTTCTCATGCCGGCGTTACGGGATGTACTTGCCGAAGAAGTAATCGGGCAGGAACAGCGCGATCCCCGGGTACTGATACATCAGGACCATGACGGCAATGACGATGGCAAGATACGGCATGATGCCCCTGAAGATTTCCATCAATTCGACGGCCTTGCCCATCACCCCTTTTAGATAATAGGCGGACATTGCCATGGGTGGGGTGAGGAACGAGGTCTGCAGGTTGAGGGCAACCAGCATGGCGAAGAAGTAGGGATTGACGTCGAAGGTCTTCAGCATGGGCAGGAAGATCGGCACGAAGATGATCAGGATTTCCGACCATTCCAAGGGCCAGCCCAACAGGAAGATGATCAACTGGACCAGGATGAGGAACTGCCAAGGCTCCAGGTTGAAGCCGAGGATGAAGTGCTCGATGATTTCGTGCCCGCCCAGATAGGAGAACACCGAGGCGAAGGTCCAGGACCCGACGAACAGCCAGCAGACCATGGCCGTCGCCTTCGCGGTCAGGTAGACGGATTCCTTGAGCATCTGCCAAGTCAGGGAACGGTAGATGCCTGCCAGGACGATGCCACCGAAGGCCCCCATGGCGGCGGCTTCCGCCGGTGTCGCCAGGCCGCCCAGGATCGAGCCGAGGACCAGCAGGATCAGCGCCGTCAGCGGCACGAAAGAGGTCAAAAGCTGCCAATAGACGATGCGCCGGGGCGGCACGTCTTCGGCCCGCGGTTTCGGGGCGATGGACGGGTTGATCATCACGCGGATGATGACATAGAGAATGTAGGACCCCGCGAGCAGAAAGCCGGGAAAGATCGCGGCGGCGTAGAGACGCAGCGGCGACAGTTCGGCGATCGCCGCATAGACGATCAGCATGATCGACGGCGGGATCAAAATCCCGAGTGTGCCGCCGGCGCAGATCACGCCGGACGCGAAGCTCTTGTCGTAATTGGCCTTGGCCATGGCCGGAAACGCCAACAGCCCCATCAGGGTCACGACGGCGCCGACAATCCCGCTGGCCGTCGAGAATACGGCGCAGGTGATCAGGGCGGCGATGGCCATGGAGCCCGGCAGGTTCCGCGCCGCCATCTGCAGCGCGTAGAACAGTTTGTTGACGATGTTGGCGCGTTCGACCACGTAGCCCATGAACAGGAACAGCGGGATGGCGACCAGCGTGTCGTTCTCCATCACCGAATAGGTGTTCTGGTTCAGCAGGTAGAAGATCTTGTTGTTGAAGATGTCGGCGAAGGTCGTGATGCTGCCGGCTTCGTAATAGGCGAAATAGCCAAAACCGACGCCCATGGCGAGCAAGGTGAAGGCCACCGGAAATCCGAGCAGCACCATCACAATGAAAAGCGACAACATCAAAATCGCTACTTCGGGGTTCGTCATTCTAGAACGTGCTCCGTCTCACCAAAATCATCGGTGTGTAATTTGAGAATCAGGCCTGCGGTTTGGCAGCGGCGGCCTGCTGCAGCAAGATGTCTTCGGTTTCCTGGGCGTCCTTGAGACGCGGCAGCCAACGGCCCGACTTGATCGCAAGATAACAGCGCATGCATTCGGCGACGCCCTGAACGATGAACAGGCCGGCGGCCAACGGGATCAGGGTCTTGAAGAAATAGATTTGAATGCGGGCCGGGCTGTTCCAGCTGACTTCCTTGTAACGCCATGAGTCGGCGGCGATTTCCGCGCCGTACCAGGCCAGGGCCAGCATGCCCGGGAAAAAGAAGCAAAAATACAAAATCAAATCGATGCGCGCCTGCCAGCGGACCGACAGCAGGCGGTAGACCACATCCGCCCGCACATGGGTGTCCTGGGCAAGGGCGTAAGGCCCGGCCATCAGGAACAGGGCGCCGTACATCTGCACCATCATGTCGAAGGCCCAGACGGTCGGGGCGTTCAGGACATAACGGACGAACACCTCATAGGCGACGGACAGAGTGAGGATCAGAATGCACCAACCGAAGGTGCGCCCGATCCAGATGCTTAGTTCTTCAATGGCATGGATGGTCTTTATCACGGCTTGGTTTCCCGCCCTTGATGGCTCAGATATGTGAGGGACAGCCGGTTAAGGCTGCCCCTCAATACCCAATTTTCCGGATTGATCCCAGATGAAAGGATCAGATCAACCGAAGTGATGCTTGTAGGCCAACTCGTAATCGGGCTGGTTCAGCAGCAGATAGCCCATGACCTTCTTGGCGTAGGTCTTCTGCGAGGCAACCACCTTGGCGAAGAACGGATCTTCGTCGGAGATCTGCTTCACAATCACGTCCCAAGCCTTCAACTGTTCGGCCATGATGGATTCGGGCGTCCGATAGACATTGACGCCGTGCTTTTCCTTCAGCGCGATCAGGTCGTCGGCATAACGCAACGTGTTGTTCCAGTAGAAGTTGGAGTTTTCCGCTTCCGACGCATATTCCAGGATCGCCTGGAGTTCCTTCGACAGAGCATCGAACTTCTTCTTGTTGAAGGTGATTTCGAAGCATTCCTGCGACTGGTGGAAGCTGGCCAGATGGTAGTGCTTGGAAACGTCCTGCATCCCGAAGTCTTTGTCCGAGGTCGGGTTGTTGAACTCGGCCGCGTCGATCAGGCCGCTCTTCATGGCGGGCTGAATTTCGCCGCCCGGCAACTGAACGACCGACATGCCCATTTCCTGCAAGACGTTGGCCGCCAGGCCGACGGTGCGGTACTTGAGGCCCTTCATCTGGGAGGCGTCCTTCATTTCCTCCTTGAACCAGCCGAAGGGCTGGGCGGGCATCGGGCTGTTGAAGAAGCTGACCAGGTTCAGGCCGAGGCCGGACATCAGTTCCTCGAACAGAGCCTTGCCGCCGCCGTAGTGGATCCAGCCGAGCATTTCCTGCGCCGACCAGCCGAAGCAGGGGCCGGTCCCGAACAGGGACGCCGCTTTCGACTTGGAATACCAGTAGGCCGGGACATAGTGGGCGCCGTCGAGAACGCCGCGATGGACGGCGTCCTGCATCTGGCTGGTCTTCACGACCGAGTTGACGGACAACAGGTCGAGCTTCAGGCCCTTGCCGGCCATCGCATTGACGCGCTCGACATAGCTTTTGGCATTTTCAAGGAAGATGCCACCGCCCCAAGCGGCCTGAATTTTCAGAACCGTGGGGGCCGCCGTTGCGATGTTCGGCATGGCAAGAGTAGCAGCAGTCGCTCCGGCGGCAACGGCGCCGCCTTTAAGGAACTTACGCCGGTTCACTTTCGTGGTCGTCATGTGTTTCCTCCCAATTAATAATCAGCGGACAACCACCATCCGCCGATGGGTATAATTTGCGCGATGCTCGCGCGTTTAATGAACAGCCCAAGTCGTCGTGTTGATTTTTTTGCAATCCCCCGGGCCCGGTTACAACCGTTCCCGAACCATTAGCGGCGGGGAACCATTATATCCTGTCGGGAATCTTCCCAATACGCAACGCGATGGCAAGGGTTTTTCCGGCCGAAAGAGGGGTCAGAGGCGGGTTTCACGAGATTGTGTCCCGTGGCGATTCCGCCGGTGTCGGGTGCAGATTCCGCCCATGTTCGGCGGAAAAGCCCTGATTGCGGCCGGGTCTTTCAATGTCCGCGCCGCGCCCGCGCGGCGCTTATACGGGGTCTTGGATTTTTCACGATGCGGAATAGGCCGCCATTCACTGTGCCTTAGGCGACCCTGTCACGGGGCGCGCGGTCGGCGAAATAGGCGTCCAGGTTATCGAGCGCGCGGAACCCCATGGCATCGCGGGTTTCCCGATTGGCACTGCCGATGTGCGGCAACAGGAACGTGTTGTCGAGCGCGATCAGCCGCTTATCGACGTTGGGTTCGTTGGTGTAGGCATCGATCCCCGCCGCGAAAAGCTTGCCCGATTTCAGGGCGTCGATCAGCGCGTCGTCATCGATCACAGCCCCCCGGGCGGCGTTGGCCAGGACGGCGCCATCGGGCAGCAGGGCGAAGCGCGCGGCGTTCATGATGCCGCGGGTTTCCGCTGTTACGTTGCAGTGGAGCGTGAGGAAATCGCAATGCGGCAGCATGGCGTCCAGGCTGTCGTGCCAAACCGCGCCCTTCTCCTTGTCCGGGCTCAGGCGGGTGCGGTTGTGGTAATGGATTTCCATGCGGAAGGCGCGCGCCAGATCGGCAACTGCCTGGCCGACCCGGCCCATGCCGAGAATTCCCAGCCGCTTGCCGGTGACGCCGAGACCGACCATGAAGGCCGGCGACCAGTCCTTCCAGCCGCCGGAACGCACCAGCCGTTCGCCCTCGCTGGCGCGGCGCGCGGCGCCGAGCATGAGCAGGATGGTCGTTTCCGCCGTGGCGTCGGACAGAACCTCGGGTGTGTTGGTGACGATGACGCCGTGTTTCTTCGCCGCCTCGACATCGACATGGTCGTAGCCGACGGAGAAGTTGGCGATGATCTTCACCCGTTCGGGCAGCTTGGCGAAGACCTCTTCCGTGAAGTGTTCGGTGTGGCAGGGCAGGATGGCGTCTACGTCCTGGGCCGCCGCAATCAGCGCGTCTTTTGTATAAAGCTTGTCGTCCGGGTTCAGGCGCGCGTCGTAGTCGCGCGACAGCCGCGCGTGCACCGCGTCCGGTAATTTGCGGGTGACGAGTACGGTCGGCTTGGCTGCCATGGTTTCCTCCCATCAGGTTGTCGGCTTTGGGGGTACACCACGGTGTCTAGCCTTGTCGAGAGGGTGCCTCCATTGCGGGCTGATAGATGTCCATGTCGCGCACGGGATCGGACACCATGACCTGGCTCAGAAGTTCGTCCCGCATGTCGGTCAGGGTGACATAGACCTGGGCTTCGGCCTTTTTCTTCTCGCCGCTGCACAGCGCCGCCAACGCGCCCTCGATCCCGGCGCGTAGGCGGGGAATGATGACGTCGTCGGGCCATAGTAAAGAGACGATGCGTTCCGACCAGTCGAGCATCGGCGCCAGGGCATCCGCCGCGCGCCGGTTGCCGGTGATGTCGAGCACCGCGAGGCGGAACTGGCGGTCGGCCTCGAACATGGCGGGGCGGGAGCGGTTGACCTCCGGCTTGGCCGCGTCGCGGGCGATGGCCTCCAGGGACCGGAGATCGTCGGTGGTGATCATTTCCGCCGCCATGCCCGTGGCGGCAAGTTCGATCAGCAGGCGAAAGTCGAACACTTCCTGGATGTCGCGGACGGTGACACGGGACACGGTGTAGCCCTTGCGCGGGGCGGCCAGGATCAGGCTGTCGTGGGCGAGGCGAATCAGGGCGACCCGCACGGTCGCCAGCGTCGCATCGTAACGCCGGCAGAATTCCTGTTCCGTCAGGTTCTGCCCGGGCGGCAGGGCGCCTTGGATGATGTCGAAGCGGATGCGGCCATAGACCAGATCGCTGAGCTTTGGTTTCTCCATAAGAAACCTGATAGCATCAGATTCATATTTTAACAATGTCAGATATGGAGTATAGACATATCAATAGATGCAACTCATTCGAACGCAGGGAACCCCCATGACCAAAGACCGTTTCGGCAACGACTTCGCGCCCGGCCTGTCCTATGCGCGCGGCGATATCCTGTCCTCGACCGCCGACGATCTGGCCAAGCTGCGCGCCGCCTGGGAGCATATCCGGGCGCGCGAGGCCAAGGGCGAGGACACGGTCAACGCCTCGGGCCTGGAACGCTGCATGTCGGTGGAGCCGGGCGAGGAACGTCTGCTTGACGACGAGTTGGCGGCGGCGCTGCTGACCGACGAATTGCGCGACCTGGGCCTCAAGATGTTCGGCGGCGACGGGGACCGCCACGACATCATGATGACCAACCGGCTGACGGCGGGTCTGCTGATCGCTGCCGACGTGGTGGTGCCCGAGGGATCGCACGTTGTCGGCTTCTCGCCGACCTACAGCCATCCGGCGGTGCAGCGTGCGGTGAAACACGCACGGGCGACCTTTACGGATATGACGGACATCCGCGACGTGGAAGCGGCGCTGAAGGCCGATCCCAAGCCGGGGGCGCTGTTCCTGACGCGGTTGGCGGTCAGTTATCAGATTCTGGACGAGGCCGATCTGCGCCGGGCGGCGGATATCGCCCATGGCCGGGGCATTCCGGTGATCGTCGACGATGCCGGGGGCGCCCGCGTCGGGCCGGCCTGTTTCGGTCAGCCCCGTACCCTGGAGCTGCCGGTCACCGTGGCCTGCACGGGTCTGGACAAGTACGGCACCCTGGGCCCGCGCCTAGGGTTGATCGGCGGCGAGGCGTCGGTCATCGCCGCCATGCGTGCCCGCGCCTATGAAATGGGGATCGAGGCCCGCGCCATGCTGTTCCCGCAGGTCGTGCGGTCCCTGAAATACTACAGCGATGAAAAGGTCCGCGATCTGGTCGCCTGCACGATGACCGTGCGCGACGCGGTGGTCGCCACGCTTGGCGCCGACCGGGTGCATGTCACGCCGGTGACGGCGCAGCTGAAGGCCGAGGATATCCTGGAAATGGCCATGGCGCGCAGCGGCGTCAACGAGGCCCCCTGCGTTCCCTATGAGGCGACAGCGGCCCTCGCCATGCTGCTGCTGCGCGATTACGGCATCCTGACCGTCCATTTCGCGGGCATTCCGCCGGGTACCTCGGCGCTGATGCTGAAATTCATCTCGCCGCAGGTTCTGGACGCGGTCGGCGGGGCGGATGCCTTCGCCCAGGCCATCGACGCCTCGATCGGCACGCTTGGCGAGATCATTGCCGACAAGGATGCCCTTGCCCACCTGCTGAAGGGGGCGGCGGCATCGGTGCCCCGCGTCGCCGCCGAATAGCCCACAGAGGCAAGGCGATATTTTTCCGCATTGCGGTAAGCCTTCCATTCTTGGCTGATTTGCCCTTGCGGGCGATTGGGGGGCTGGTTATGTTGCGCCCGCGAAATAACAATTCATAAACGGCGGCACCGAACTCTTTCCAAAGACCAAGAGGGGCGTCGCCATTTTCGGACGCAGGAGATTCAGATGAGCTTTCATATCGTCGAACAGGCGCCGGCGCGCCTGAACCGCAGCGAACTGGCCGTTCCCGGCTCCAACCCCACGTTCATGGAGAAGGCTTCCAAAAGCAACGCCGACGTGGTGTTCCTGGACCTGGAAGACGCCGTCGCGCCGGACGACAAGGCGCCTGCGCGCAAGAACATCATCGCCGCCCTGAACGATCTGGACTGGTCGGGCAAGACCGTGTCCATGCGCATCAACGGCCTGGACACCCACTACATGTACCGCGATCTCGTCGAAATCCTGGAAGGGGCGCCGGGCAAGCTCGACCTGATCATGATCCCCAAGGTCGGCACGCCGTCGGACGTCTACGCCATCGACATGATGGTGACCCAGATCGAGGACGCGACCAAGGTGTCCAAGCGCATCGGCTTCGAGCTGATCATCGAAACGGCGCTCGGCATGCAGAACCTGGCGGAAATCGCCCAGGCGTCCAAGCGTAACGAATCCCTGCACTTCGGCGTCGCCGACTATGCGGCCTCGACCAAGGCCCGCACCACCGTCATCGGCGGCCCGAACCGGGATTATGCCGTGCTGACCGATCCCGACGATGCCGGCAACCGCGACGTCCACTGGGGCGACATGTGGCACTATCCGATCGCCAAGATGGTCGTCGTCGCCCGCGCCAACGGCCTGCGCCCGATCGATGGTCCGTTCGGCGATTTCTCCGACCCGGACGGCTACAAGGCCCAGGCCATGCGGGCCTCGACCCTTGGCTGCGAAGGCAAGTGGGCGATCCATCCGTCGCAGATCGACCTGGCCAACGAGCTGTTCAGCCCGTCGGAAAAGGAAGTGACCCAGGCTCAGCGCATCATCGATGCCATGGAGCAGGCGCAGAAGGAAGGCAAGGGGGCGGTGTCCCTCGACGGCCGCCTGATCGATATTGCGTCCATCCGCCAGGCCAAGGTGCTGGTGGAAAAGGCGGCCCAGATCAAAGGTTCCTGATCTGCCTTTACGGTATTTTTGAGTAACGAACGGCGGGTTCCCAGGATTTGGGACCAGCCGTTTTCGTTTCTGTCCCCAGGGCGCCGAGCTTATGGCGAAAGTAGGGATGTTCATCGTCCGCATAAGATTCCTATAATGCCCGCAAAACACCAGGGCAGGGATGGACATGGCGGAAACGTCCGCGCAAGAAGAGCAGGGAGCGCGCCGGTATTCGGATCGGGAGCGTTTCATTGCGTTCTCCTTCTGCTGGGCCGAAGCCATCATCGAGCTGGACAGCGACCGCACCATCACCTTCGCCGGCGGTATCCTGCCGCTTTTGACGGGCAAGGATCCGCGTACGCTCAAGGGCATGCCCATCCTCGACATCATCGCCGACGAAGACCGGCCGCTCGCCGAACAGATGCTCGACGCCATCGCCCGCACCGGCCGGTTCGACAACATCCATCTGCGCTTCAAGGGGGCCAACGGCAATTCCCAACCCTTGGTGACCTGCGGCTACCGCAACCCGGAACTGGAGAACCGTTTTTTCCTGGCGTTCCATATGGCCGGCGGCCTGACCTCGGACAGGTCCCTGAAGAAGTCCGGTAAGGAAGGGCTCTACGACGCCGACAGCTTCGGCAAGATGGCGTCCAAGATGCTCGCCGACGGCGCCGACAAGATGACCCTCGTCGAACTCGACGGCCTGGCCGAAGCCCAGGAGGACATGGACGAGGCCCAGCGCGAGAACCTGATGGGCGCGGTGGGCTCGGTCCTCAAGATGTCGTCGGTCAACGGCGACGCGGCGGCCAAGCTGGGCGAGGGCAAGTACGGCGTGGTCCACGGCCAGGGCCTGGACGTCGACGCCATGAAGGCGCGCATCACGTCGCTGATTTCCAACATCGCCCCCGAAGCCCAGGGAATCTCCGTCGGATCGGCGACCATCGACACCGGCGACGGCGACGGCCTGACCGAGGAAAACCTGACCAAGGGCGTGATCCACGCGCTCAACGAATTCTCCAAGTCCAAGGGCGGGGCGGTGTCGCTCGAGGCCCTGTCGGGCAGCATGGACGACCTGGTCAAGGACGCCATGGAGACGGCGGAAACCTTCAACCGGGTGGTCAAGAAATCCGATTTCCGCATGGCCATGCATCCGATCATCGGCATCAAGGACGGGGTCATCCACCATTACGAGGCGCTGGCCCGCTTCCAGGGCAAGCACGGCGAAAGCCCCTACAAGTACATCACCTTCGCCGAGGAAACCGGCCTGATCGGCGCCTTCGACCTGTCCGTGATCGACAAGGTCATGGCCTGGATCGACGAAAACAAGGACGCCCCGATGTTCGCCTCGGTCGCCGTCAACATCTCGGGCAACTCGATCGTCGATAAACGCTACATCGACGGCCTGCAGGATCGCCTGAGGGCCAACCCCTGGACCCAGGGCAAGCTGATCTTCGAACTGACAGAATCGTCGCGGGTCGAGGATCTGGAAACCGCCAACGCGTTCATCCAGAACCTGCGCGGCATGGGGTATCCCGTGTGCCTGGACGATTTCGGCGCCGGGGCGGCCAGCTTTCAATATCTGTCCGCCATCGACGTCGACGTGGTGAAGATCGACGGCCCCGTGGTCAAGAACGCGGAGGCGATCGAGCGCGGCCGGGCGTTTCTCACGGCGCTGGCCTCGTTCTGCCGGGAATTGAAGGTCGAGACCATCGCCGAAATGGTCGACACGCCAGAAACGGTGTCGTTCTGCCACGCCTGCGGCATCGATTTCGTGCAGGGCTTCCTGTTCGGCCCGCCCAAGTTCGAACTGGCCGAGTTCAGCGATTTCCGCGAGAAACTGGCGGCGTCGACCGCGCCGGGGGCCAAGGCCACGGGGCCGCTGACCTCAAGCCACGCCTCATCGTCCGCGCCCGCCGCACCGTCGGTCCCGGCCCACGCTTCTTCATAGGTCGCCATCTCGTAAGGTCTCGGCCATGGACATCTATCACATCTGGTGCACGCTTAAGGATGGCGTCGGCGATCTGGAATTCGCCGGGCATGTCGGCGCGTACCTGGACCATTTGAAGGATCAGGGCGATATCGCGGGATGGCGGCTGACCCGGCGCAAGCTGGGCCTGGGGCCGCAGGACCTGCCGGAATTCCACATTATGATCGAGGTCACGGGCCTGGCGCAGTTGGACGCCGCCTTCGGCCATGTGGCGGCGCGGGCGGAGCCCGTGGAGGGCCTGCACCACTGCGTCAACAGATTGGTATCACAGGTAAAATTTGCCCTTTATCGGGATTTCCCCGACCCCCAACGCAAAACGGGCGAAGAACGGTTTTAGGAACCTTTTCGGCGATTTTCCACGTCGCCAAGGCGCGCGGGCCTGTGCTAGAAAACGCACATGCACAATTATCTGGATTTCGAAAAGCCCATCGCCGAACTTGAGGGCAAGATCGAGGAGCTTCGGCACCTCTCGTCCGACGGCCAGATGAACATCGCCGACGAAGTCGGCAAGATGCAGGCCAAGGTCGACAAGCTTCTGGTCACGACCTACCAGAAATTGACCCCCTGGCAGAAGACGCAGGTGGCGCGCCATCACGACCGCCCCCATGCCATGGACTACATTAATTCCCTGATTGACGACTTCACGCCGCTGGCCGGCGACCGCCAGTTCGCCGAAGACCCGGCCGTGGTCGGCGGCATGGGCCGGTTCCGCGGCCAGTCGGTGGTCGTCATCGGCAATGAAAAGGGCTCCGACACGGTCGCCCGCGTGCGCCACAACTTCGGCATGGCCAAGCCCGAGGGCTACCGCAAGGCTCAACGCCTGATGAAGCTGGCCGACCGCTTCAACCTGCCGGTCATCACCCTGGTCGACACGCCCGGCGCCTATCCGGGGGTCGAGGCCGAGGCCCGTGGCCAGGCGGAAGCCATCGCCCGCTCCATCGAAGTCTGCTTCGGCATCAAGGTGCCCTTCGTTTCCGTCGTGATCGGCGAGGGCGGGTCCGGTGGGGCCATTGCGCTTGCCGCCGCCAACGTGGTGGTGATGATGGAACACGCGGTCTATTCGGTGATCTCGCCGGAAGGCTGCGCGTCGATCCTGTGGCGGGACGGCGACATGGCCGAAACGGCGGCTGGGGCGCTCAAGCTGACGGCCCAGGATTTGGCCGATCTCGGCGTCATCGACGCCATCGTGGCGGAGCCGCTGGGCGGCGCCCACCGCGAGCGCGACCAGGCGATCCAGAGCGTCGGCAAGGAAATCGACAAGCAACTCGCCGACCTGGCGGCTCTGCCCGGCGACGCCCTGCGCACGGCGCGGCGCGAGAAGTTCCTCAAAATGGGCGCCAACGGTCTCGCGTAGACCGACCCATGACACCCGATCAGAAAAAGACGATCTGGCTCAGCCTTCTCGGCGGAGCCGGGCTGGCGCTTGTGCTATGGGCACTGCTCGCCGTACTCGGCGGCTGGCCGGGGCCGGTCCCCGATCCGGGGGAACGCATCGCCCTGGTCCTGAAGCTGTCCGTTCTCCCGGCCGGGTTCCTGCTGGTGGTGGTGCAGGTCGTGGCGCTGACGCGGCTGATCACCGGGGCCATCGATCCCTTGGCCGACGCGCCGTCAGCCTGGCGGCGGGTCGACATGCGGGTACTCGCCAACACGGTCGAGCAGACCCTGATCTTCCTGCCGCTGCTGCTGGCCACGGCCATGGTCATCAAGGCCGATGAAAGTGCGTGGCTGACCGCGCTGCCCGTGGCCTTCGTGCTGGCCCGCTGCGCGTTCTGGGTCGGCTACCGCATCAGCCCCATGGGTCGCGCGCCGGGCATGGCGGCGGGGTTCATCATCAATCTGGGGATGCTGGGCTTCGTGGTGGTGCGGTTTCTCGGCTGAGCCGCTTGTCCACCGTTTGGATCACACCTTCCCGTGGCAGTGCTTGTACTTGTTGCCGGACCCGCAGGGGCAGAGGGCGTTGCGCGGCACCTTGCCCCAGGTCGCGGGGTCGTTGGGATCGACCTCGGGGGCCGCCTGGCGGTTGACCACGGTCATGGTCGCGGACCCTTCGGGGGACTCGTCCTCGCCGCCCAGGTATTCGGGGCTGTCGTGATGGGCCTCGCCCTCACTGCCGGCGCGGGCGGCCAGGTATTCCTCTTCCGAGAAGTCCATGCTGAGTTCCACATGGGCCAGCATCATGGTCGTGCGCTCGCGCAGGCCGACCAGCATTTCCTCGAACAGGGCGAAGGCTTCCTGCTTGTACTCGTTCAAGGGGTCGCGCTGTCCATAGGCGCGCAGTCCGATGCCGTGGCGCAGGTGATCCAGGGTCAGCAGGTGGTCCTTCCACAGCTGATCGAGCAGCTGCAGCAGCACGGCCTTTTCCACGGAGCGAAAGACTTCCGGCCCGGCGTTGGCGGCCTTGGCGGCGATCTGCCCGTCCACGGCCTGGACCAGGCGGTCGCGGATTTCGGCCTCGGCGATGCCTTCTTCCTTGGCCCATTCCTGGACCGGCAGATCGATCCCGAACACCCGCAGGACTTCCTCGTGCAGGGTGTCCATGGCCCACTGTTCGGCATAGGCCTTTTCCGGCATGGTCAGGGCGACCATGTCGTCGATCACCTGATGGCGCATGTCGGCGACGTCTTCGGACACGTCCTCGGCCGCCATCAGTTCCTTGCGCTGTTCGTAGATGACCTTGCGCTGGTCGTTCATCACGTCGTCGAACTTCAACAGGTTCTTGCGGATTTCGAAGTTCCGCTCTTCCACCTTCTGCTGCGCCTTTTCCAGGGCCTTGTTGACCCAGGGGTGGACGATGGCCTCGCCTTCCTGCAGGCCCAGTTTCTGGAGCATGCTGTCGATGCGCTCGGACCCGAAGATGCGCATCAGGTCGTCTTCCAATGACAGAAAGAAGGACGAGGCGCCGGGGTCGCCCTGACGGCCGGAACGGCCGCGCAGCTGGTTGTCGATGCGCCGGCTTTCGTGCCGTTCCGTGGCGATGACGTAAAGCCCGCCGGCCTGCTTGACGATCTCGCGGTCGGCCGCGATCTCGTCGGCGATCTTCTTGTAATGGGCCTCGTATTCCGGTGTGCCCGGTTCGGCCTTGATCTCGTTGAGGGCCCGCATGTCGACGTTGCCGCCCAACTGGATGTCGGTGCCGCGGCCGGCCATGTTGGTGGCGATGGTGACGCCGCCGGGGCGCCCGGCCTGGGCGATGATCTGGGCTTCCTGGTCGTGGAAGCGGGCGTTCAGCACGTTGTGTTCGATCTTGCGCTTCTTCAGGCGGGCCGACAGGTCCTCGGACTTCTCGATGGACACGGTGCCGACCAGAACGGGCTGCTGTTTCTTGTGGCAGTCTTCGATCAGGTCGAGGATGGCCTCGAACTTCTCGTTGCCCGTGCGGAACACAATGTCGTCCTCGTCCTTGCGGATGCAGGGCACGTTGGTCGGAATCTCGATCACTTCGAGGCCGTAGATCTGGTGGAATTCGCCGGCTTCGGTCATCGCCGTGCCGGTCATGCCGGCAAGCTTCGGGTACAGGCGGAAATAGTTCTGGAAGGTGATCGAGGCCAGGGTCTGGTTCTCGTTCTGGATCTCCACGCCTTCCTTGGCCTCCAACGCCTGATGCAGGCCTTCGGAATAGCGCCGGCCCTCCATCATGCGGCCGGTGAATTCGTCGATGATGACGACCTTGCCGTCCTTGACGATGTAATCCGTGTCGCGCTGGAACAGGATGTGCGCGCGCAGCGCCGAATTGGCGTGATGGACCAAGGCGATGTTGTTGATGTCGTAAAGCGATCCGTCGTCGAGCAAACCCTGCTCACGCATCATCTCTTCGAGCTTCTCCATGCCGGCTTCGGTGAAGGTGACGGAGCGCGCCTTTTCGTCTTTTTCGAAGTCGTCGGGGGTGACGTTCTTCAACAGTTTGTCGACGGAGACGTAGAGGTCCGAATTGTCCTCGGTCGCGCCCGAGATGATCAGCGGTGTGCGCGCCTCGTCGATCAGGATGCTGTCGACTTCGTCGACGATGGCGTAGTTGAAGGGCCGCTGGACCATGTCGTCGAGCGAGAACTTCATGTTGTCGCGCAGGTAATCGAAGCCCAGTTCGTTGTTGGTCGCATAGGTGATGTCGCAGCCGTAGGCGGCGCGCCGTTCATCGTCGTCCAACCCGTGCTTAATGACGCCGACGGTGAGGCCCAGGAAATCGTAGACCGGCCGCATCCAGTCCGCGTCGCGCGACGCCAGGTAATCGTTGACAGTGACGACATGGACGCCGCCGCCGGACAGGGCGTTGAGGTAGACCGCCAGGGTCGAGACTAGGGTCTTGCCTTCGCCGGTCTTCATTTCCGCGATTTGGCCCCGGTGCAGGACGATGCCGCCCAGCATCTGCACGTCGAAATGGCGCAGGCCCAGGGTGCGTTTGGAGACTTCGCGCACGGTGGCGAAGGCTTCGACCATGATGTCGTCGATGCTTTCCCCCGTCTCAAGGCGCTGACGGAAGGCGGCGGTGCGGGCCTTGATCTCGTCGTCGGAGAGTTTCTCGAGTTCAGGCTCAAGGCCGTTGATGGCATCGACGTCCTTTTGCAGGCCGTTCAGGTACCGGTCATTGGCGGAACCGAACAGGCTCTTGGCGATGGCGCTGAACATTCGGGGGTCGTCCTTAAATGGGTAAATGAATATGACACTTATGAAGCGATTGTGGCGGTTCCTGGGCGGAATCGCTGGGGAAGAGATAGAGGGGCTCCCCGGTCCTGTCAATGCGGGCCGCCCCTTGAGGTTCTTGAAATTCGCCTCATATTCAAATGATTGTCACGGCGGCCGGTCGGCGGGTAGGGTGGGGCCCAATTCAGCGGCCGAAGGTTCGACCGTCTTTCAGCGAAAAGGATCTGTTTATGACGTTTCAAAACGCCCTGCGCGCAGGTGGTGTCGCGGTCTTGATGGGTCTGGCGCCCCTAAGCCTTGCATCGGCGCCGGTTCTGGCCGCCGGCGACACCGTGGCCGCCACGGTGGACGGCGCTAAAATCATGCGCTCCGAGGTCACCGAGGCCTACAGCCGCCTGCCGGCCGAATACCAGCAGGTGCCGCTGGAGCAGATCTATCCGGCGTTGTTGAACAGCCTGATCGATACCAAGCTGGCGGCGATCAAGGCGCGCAAGGAAAAGATCCATGAAACGGCCGAGTTCAAGGAGGAACTGGCCGCGTTCACCGAACGCCTTCTGGGCTCGACCCTGATTCAACGGGCGGTCGAGGCCAAGGTCACGGATGCAGCCGTCGCCGCGCGCTATGCCGAGGTCACCAAGGACATGGGCGGTCAGGTCGAGATCCATGCCCGCCATATCCTCGTGAAGACCGAGGACGAGGCCAAGGCGGTGATCAAGGACCTGGCCGGCGGCGCCGATTTCGCCGAGACGGCGAAGAAGAAATCGACCGGACCTTCCGGCCCGAACGGCGGTGACCTGGGGTATTTCGGCAAGGGTCAGATGGTGCCCGAGTTCGAAAAGGCGGCCTTCGCCCTCGACAAGGGCGCGATGACCAAGGCTCCGGTGAAGACCCAGTTCGGCTGGCATGTCATCAAGGTTGAGGACAAGCGTTCGCAGCCCGCCCCCTCGCTTGAGGAAATGGGGCCGCAGATCCGCGAGAGCCTGAGCCGGGAGATCGGCGCCGACGTGACCAAGGAGCTGCGCGAGACGGCGAAAATCGAACGCTTCAATTTGGACGGTACTCCGGCTAAGTAGAAGGCGTTTCAAGGCCTTCTCCTGCCGGGGAGGGCCCTTTCAACTCCTTGCAGACGCGAGTCCGACCATGGCCAAGACCAAGCCCAAAATTTCGCCCCTGGCGCCCGAAGCCTTCCCGACCATTCCGCCGATCGGCGGCGTGCGCGTGGCCACCCGCGCCTGCGGCGTGCGCTACAAGGGGCGTACGGACGTTCTGCTGGTTGAACTGGCGGACGAGACCCAGGCGGCGGGGGTGTTCACCAAGTCGTTGACCGCCTCGGCCCCCGTCGACTGGTGCCGCAAGTCCCTTCCCGGCGGCATCGCCAACGGGCTAGTTGTCAATTCCGGCAACGCCAATGCCTTCACCGGGCGGCTGGGCGAGGATGCGGTGGAACAGGTGGTCGAGGCCGTGGCCGACCGCCTGGCCTGCCGGCCGTCGCGGGTATTCGCGGCGTCCACGGGCGTGATCGGGGAGCCGCTCAACTTCACGGCCATCACCGACAACCTGGACGCCCTGGCCGCCGATCTTGCCCCTGGTAAGTTCGACGAGGCCGCCAAGGCCATCATGACCACGGACACCTTCCCCAAGGGAGCGGTGAAGGAAGCCCAGATCAACGGCACCAAGGTCACCATCGCCGGCATCGCCAAGGGGTCCGGCATGATCGCGCCGGACATGGCGACCATGCTGGCCTATGTGTTCACGGACGCGAAGATTCCGGCCCCCGTGCTACAGGGCATCCTGGCCCCGATCTGCGAGCGCACGTTCAATTCGATCACCGTGGACAGCGACACCTCGACCAGCGATTCGTGCATGCTGTTCGCCACGGGGGCGGCCGGCAACGCCGATCGGTTCTCCGGCCCCGGCGACCCGGCCCTGGCCGATTTCCGGACCAAGGCGGAGGCCGTCATGCGCGACCTCGCCCATCAGATCGTGCGCGACGGCGAGGGGGCGTCCAAGTTCATCGAGATCACCGTCACGGGCGCGGACAGCGACGCCGCCGCCAAGCGCATCGGCCTGTCGATCGCCAATTCTCCCCTGGTCAAGACGGCGATCGCCGGCGAGGACGCCAACTGGGGCCGCATCGTCATGGCCGTGGGCAAGGCGGGTGAGAAGGCCGAACGCGACCGCCTGAACATCGCCATCGGCGGGATCACCATCGCCAGTAATGGATTGGCCGTGGACGGTTATGACGAAGCCCCGGTGACGGCCCATATGCAAAGCCCGGAAATCAACATCGCCGTCGATGTCGGCGTCGGCAACGGGCGGGCCACCGTGTGGACCTGCGACCTGACCCACGGCTACATCGATATCAACGCCGACTACAGGTCTTGAGTTGCATCTGCTCATCCTTTCTTCTCACCGTCTCACCGCCTCTGTGGTTCAAATTCGGCTAAGAAAACCACAGAGGCGGTGAGACAGTGAGGAAGGTGAAAATCAAATGAGTTCACCGGAAACGACCGGCGGCTGCTGGGACGCGGAATTCCGCAAATCCCCGGGCGACGTGCGAACCGTCATCGTGGTCGCCGCCGTGCTGGTCGACATCGACGGGCGGGTGCTGGTCGCCCAGCGCCCCGAGGGCAAGGCCATGGCCGGCCTGTGGGAATTTCCCGGCGGCAAGCTGGAAGCCGGCGAATTGCCGGAAACCGCCCTGGTCCGCGAACTGAACGAGGAACTGGGCATCGACCTGACGGAAAGCTGCCTCGCCCCTCTGACCTTCGCCAGCCACCTGTACGAAGATTTCCACCTGCTCATGCCGGTCTATGTCGCCCGCCAATGGAAGGGCGAGCCCCGGGGGCTCGACGGCCAGGCCCTTAAATGGGTACAGCCGGTGAAGTTGCGGGAATTGGCCATGCCGCCGGCGGACGCGCCCCTGATCGCCCTGATCCGCGATTTTCTGGGTTAGGTAAAATACCAGAGGTCCACGATGAAATGGACCAGGATGACCAGCGCCAGGCTGCGGCTTCGCCGGTAGAGATACATCAGCAGAACACCCCAGACCACGGCGACGGCCGTATCGGCCAGGCCCTGGGGCAGGTGCAGCAGGCCGAACACCAGGGCTGACCCGACGTAAAGGCCCGCCCGGCCACCGCCCCGGGCGTCCCACCAATCGGCCCATAGGCGGCGGAACACCAATTCTTCCGACACCGCGACCAGGACGAGGCCGAAGGTCAGGTCGACGGCCTGCCAGACCTCGTTTTCCAGGGGCGGGAAGGAGACTTCCGGGAACAGGGCCGTGTCGAAGGCCGCGCGCAGGTCCTGGCCCCCGGTCCAGGTATCGACCGCGACGATCGCGGCGGCCCCGCCCAGGGCCCAAAGCCAGACCCGATCGGTGATCGGCGGCAGGGGGCGGCGGAAACTGTCCGTCAGCGCCGCCCAGCCGAGGGCGATGATCAGCGTGCGCTGGGCGTAGTCGATCAGATAGACGTCCGTGTCGCTGGCGGCGAACTTGATCCAGCCGGCATAGAACAGGGCGACGAGAAGGCTAAGCCGGAACCCCGGGCGGGCCGCCATGGCGGTCACCGCATGCCGTCGATCAGCTTGCAGGTCTTGTGCATCTCGGTGATCGAGCAGTCGTAGAACATGTCCATGCGCTTGCGCAGGTCGACCGACAGGGTCAGCAATTTCGAACGCGCGTCCTTGGGATTGTCCTGTTCGATCAGAAGCCCCTTCTTCAAGGCGACGTCCAGGTACTTGCCCGCCGTATGGGCGCTTTTGATGCTGGTCATGAATTTCAGCGCGTCCGTCTTGCGCACGGGCGTGCGGGCGCGCCACATGCTGTTGAACAGGTCCCAATAGGCGGCGTCGTAGAAATCCGTGTCGCCCTCGAACACCTGAACCCATTCGCGGCCAAGGGTGTCGTTGAGTTCCATGTAGGCGCGGTGCTGGTCGTTGGTGAAGGTCAGCTTCATTGTCTGTTTTCCCCGGCATTTTAATTGCGGCGTCCCGGCCCCCCCCCAAGGTCGCCGCATTCCCCGCGTTCCTTATATCGCATCGGAAACTATATGCAAAAATGAAATTAGTTATTGACATCAAAATTACATATAAATATACATATTATGTTTCATCAACCCGCCACCGGGGGACATATCGGTTCCGGCGGATCATTGAAGGAGGACGTTATGAACACGACCAAGATGCAGATGACGGAACAGGCCGGTCCCGCCGGCGCCCATCGGACGGTCCGGCGCGCGGCCGGTGGGCCCGTGTTCGCCGCCGTCGCCGCCCTGATGGGCGTGGTGATGCTGGGCGGCTGCGTCACCGACGGCAGCACCGGCATGAAGCAGGGTGCCGGCACGTTGCTCGGCGCCGGGCTGGGCGGGCTGGTCGGCTCGAAGATCGGCGGCGGCCGCGGCCAGTTGGCGGCGGTGGCGGCGGGTGCCCTCCTGGGCGGCTTCATGGGCAACGAGGTCGGGGCCTCTCTCGACCGCGCAGACCAGATGTACCAGCAGCGGGCCCAGAACACGGCGCTCCACACCGCCGACTGGCAGCCCGTCACCTGGTCCAACCCGGACAGCGGCAATTCCGGCACGATCACGCCGGTCCGCACCATCCAGAACACCAACACCGGCCAGGTCTGCCGCGAATACCAGACCTCGGTGACCATCGGCGGCCGGGTCGAACAAGGTTACGGCACCGCCTGCCGCACGGCCGACGGCGCCTGGCGCATTTCCAGCTAGTCAAAATCCCCCCGACAGGGACGGTTCGACCTCCTTCCCTGTCCCTGTCCAAGCCCGGACCGCCCCGCTGCTACAGCGGGGCGGTCTTTTTTCAGGGCCGTTGCCTTGGAGGCGCCGTTCGGGCTACCTACATGCCGCCGCCTCGGAGGGACACATGAACGAACCCAAGACCGTCACCGCCTGTCTGATCATTATCGGCAACGAAATTTTGTCGGGCCGCACCCGCGACGCCAACCTGCAATTCCTGGGCGAAAACCTGAACGCGCTGGGCATTCGCCTGATGGAAGGCCGCGTCATCCCCGATGTCGAGGCCACCATCATCGCCAACGTGAATGACGCGCGGGCCCGCTTCGACTACGTGTTCACCACCGGCGGCATCGGGCCGACCCATGACGACATCACCTCGGCCTGCGTCGCCAAGGCCTTCGGCCGCAAACTGATCCGCCACCCCGATGCGGAGAAACTGCTGCTCGCCCATTACAAGCCCGAGGACGTGACGCCCGAGCGCATGAAGATGGCCGACGTGCCCGAGGGCTCGATCCTGCTCGACAATCCGGTCAGCCGCGCCCCCGGGTTCCAGGTCGACAATGTGTTCGTGCTGCCGGGCGTGCCGCGCATCATGCAGGCCATGTTCGACCTGTTCAAACACCGGCTTGCGGGTGGGGCGGAGATGCTGTCGAAATCCATCGCGTCCTACACGCCGGAAGGCAAGATCGCGGCCCGTCTGATGGCCTTGCAGAACGAATATCCGGCGCTGGAGATCGGCAGCTATCCGTTCTCCCGCGACGGCAAGCACGGCTCGACCATCGTCATCCGCGGCACGGACGCGGACGACATCGCGGATGCGGCGGAAAAGCTCCGCGCCATCATGCGCGATCTGGGCAACGAGCCCCAGGAAGTGGATCTCTAACCCGGCGAGGCAAAAATAACCACTGAGGCGGTGAGGCGGTGAGAAGGGTGCTTGTGCGGAAATCCGGGTTTCATTCTTCTCACCGCCTCACGGTCTCTGTGGTTCAAACTTATCGCCTGATGATGAATTCCGAAACGTCCGCCCGGTCCTGCCATCCGGCGCGCACCAGTTCCGGCTCCAGGTGCTCTTCCTCCGGATACCCCAGGCACAGATAGGCGACCAGGTGCCAGTCTTCGGGCACGTCGAGAATGCCCGAAACCCTGCCCGGGTGAAGGATCGACACCCAGCCCACGCCGACCCCCGCCGCCCGCGCCGCCAGCCACAGGGTGTTGACCGCCGCGACCACGGAATAGGGCAGCATTTCCGGCATGGTGTTCTGGCCCAGGCCGTGGCCGCGCTCCGTCGCCCGGTCGGCGAACACAGCCAGTTGCACGGGCGCCTTGTCCAACCCCGCCAGTTTCAACCCCGCATAAGTCTGGGCCCGCTCGCCGGAATAGCCCTGAAGGGCGTCCTGGTTGGCGGCCTCGAAATCGTCGCGCACCGCCTTGCGGCGGGCGGCATCCTCGACGATGACGAACCGCCAGGGCTGCGAATTGCCGACGCTGGGCGCCAGCGCCGCCTGGGCCAACAGGCCTTCCAGCAGGCCGCCGGGCAGGGGCGTGCCCTGGAACCGCCGCACGTCGCGCCGCCACAGGAACAGGTCACGCAGCTTGTCGCGGAATGCGGCATCGAAATCGGGCGGGGCGTCGGGCTTCGGCTCGCTCATGGGGTCGAGGTGTAGCCCCTGGCGCGGGGGCGGGCAACCGTCCTTGGCCCTTGCGGCCGAAAGCCCGTAGGATTACCAGAGGCATGCCGCAACGGCGGCCGCGCGCGGGCGTGGTGAAATTGGTAAACACAAGGGACTTAAAATCCCTCGGCCTTACGGCCTTGTCGGTTCAAGTCCGACCGCCCGCACCATCCGCCTTCGCTTACGCTACGGTGAATTAAACACGGACGTTCTCATAATGTTCTATTTTCTTGAATTCTCTCTGCTGTGATTGCATTCTGTGGTGCGGGGTACAGCAGTGCGGCAAAGCAAATACGAGGTTGAAAATGGGCCGATACTCTCTCGTAAAGCAGCAATCAACGCCTCAGGATTCGTATTGCTTTCGCGGGGATTCGCCTCTCGATACGTTGACGTCCGGTCGGACCATGGCACGTGCACTGGTGGCCGGTGTTGATGAATCCGATTGCCTTGCTTTGGCCCGGGCGTTTGGAACGCACGTGATATCTGCGTGGTGGGAGGCTTTTACCGCCTCTGAAACGGCAATGATTTCTCTGCGCGCTCCTCTGGAGCCGTTCGAGACGATTGACCTTCCTACCGCTGTAAAAAATTTGGCTGACAGCCTCGGTAAAGCGGCAGCACAACTTGATGCCGAGGTGGCCGCTTATCATATCGGCCTCATCTACACTTCCACGCTGCCACTCACGCACCGAGCTTCGTTCGGTGTTTATTATACGCCACCATGCCTGACGGATCGGTTGATTGCTCAAGCGACTAACAGCGGTGTCGATTGGGCTACCTGTCGCGTTCTCGATCCAGCCTGTGGCGGTGGTGCTTTTCTTGCGCCCGTGGCTCGTCGCATCCTTGACGAGTTGACGGACTGTACCCCGCGTATCCTAATCGAGAATATTGCCAACCGCCTGCGTGGTTACGAAATCGATCCCTTTGCAGCTTGGTTGTCTCAGATCGCGCTCGATGCTGTGCTACTGCCCGTTACTTTGGCGACGGATCGTCAGCTTCCTGTTGTTGTCACTGTTTGTGATAGTCTCCACAAAAATCCGCCGCGCGATCAGTTTGATCTTGTTATTGGCAATCCGCCTTATGGTCGGGTTCGTTTGGCCCCGGATGATCGTGCGCACTTCAAGCGTAGCTTATTCGGTCACGCCAACCTCTATGGGTTGTTCACAGACATGGCACTGCGTCACACCTGTTCCGGTGGTGTGGTCGCCTATGTGACACCGACTAGTTTTCTCGCCGGAGAGTACTTCAAAAATCTCCGCGCCTTGCTTGGCCGGGATGCTTCGCCCGCAACGCTCGATTTCGTCTCTGTTCGTAAAGGTGTCTTCGACGACGTTCTGCAGGAGACTCTGCTCGCAACATATAAGCGAGGCTCACTCCGTGCCCCTGTTGTGGTCCACGAGATTACGCCTGAGAACGATTCCGGCCTGACCCTTGAATACGCTGGATCTTTTGATCTCCCGCCGGATTTTTCCAGGCCTTGGATTTTGCCCCGCTGTGCGGAACAGGCTCCGCTTGTCTCCGTGCTTATGGAAATGGAGCACCGTCTTTCCGATTGGGGGTATACCGTCAGCACGGGCCCTTTGGTTTGGAACCGTTACAAAGATCAACTCGCCGAACGGCCGGGCCGGAACCGCTACCCGCTGATATGGGCCGAGGCTATTACTTCGGATGGCCGATTCACTTGGCGTGCCGAGAAAAGAAACCATACACCTTGGTTCGAGATACGAAATGGTGATGACTGGCTTGTTACCGATAGCCAATGTGTTCTGCTACAGCGCACCACGGCAAAAGAGCAAAACCGCCGGTTGATTGCCGCGGCTCTTCCAGCGGATTTTCTTGGGAAGCACGGTGCAGTCGTCATCGAAAATCATGTCAATATGTTGCGGCCGCTTACCGAAAGCCCATCTGTTTCTGCGGACGTTCTGGCTGCTTTTCTCAATAGTGCGGCTGCTGATCGTGCTTTCCGGTGTGTCAGCGGTAGCGTCGCCGTGTCTGCGTTTGAGTTGGAGGCGTTGCCCCTCCCAACTCCTGACGATCTGAAGCCTCTCTCCCGATTGGTCCGAGATAACGCCAGCCGTGCGCGGATCGAGGCAGCCTGTTCTAGGCTCTACGAGGAAACCGCCTGAGTCATGTCTATGCTCCCGCCCTATGTTTCTCGAGATTTCGTAGCGGAAAGACTACCTCTCATCTTTCCCGAAGGCACGCCGAACCGGACCTATTGCGTGCGGGAACTGGCGGCCAGTACTGTCTTCGCGATGCTTTATATTGGGGCAGTTGAAGGTACCGAACGTTATCTTGGCCCGGTCCATGTTTATCGCATGACCAAAGAGCAAGCCGCACAGTCTGGTGATGACATCCGCCTGGGTTACGCCAACTCAGTTTTGAAGAAGAAATATGATGCTCAAGGCACGCGTTGGTATGCTGACAATACGCGCGAGCCGATCCGCGATGAAACTTTACGCGAGGGCTTGGTTGCCATCGGGGCCGTTTTTGCGCGGACCGATCTGCCAACCACCTCCGGCAAGCCTCGATATGCGCTCAAATCAAACTTCGCGATGTTGTTTGATCCGTCTCTGGATGGTGCTGCACTTGAAGCCGCTATCGACAACTTTCAGAAAACGCACCTGTCCAAGAGTGCGCTTGCGCGCGTCTCGATCATGCGTGCGGGTGCCGCTGCTGGTGCGAGTGGTGTGTTAGTCACGTTCCCCAGCCAAGAGACCCGCCAACTCGCACCAGGACCCAGTTCAATCATTACGCAGGCTGTCATTGAAGTTTTTGCGCCAGCATTTTTAGAAAATCCCGCTGTGCTGTGGCTCAGCGAAAGCGGCAACAAGGTTGTCGCTCGCGACGACAAGCTTGCTGCTGCCATCGGCCTCAAAATTGAAGCCGACAAAAATCTGCCGGATATCATCCTTGCGGACCTCGGCCCGGCTGAACCGCTCCTCGTTTTTATTGAAGTGGTTGCCACTGATGGTGCTGTAACGACACGCCGACAAAAAGCCTTGTTGGCTCTTACCGACGAAGCAGGGTTCTCGCGAGACCAAGTGGCGTTCTTGAGCGCCTATCAAGATCGGGAGACCGCTGGGTTTCGTAAAACCATCACAGGGCTCGCTTGGGGGGCGTTTGCTTGGTTTGCATCTGAGCCTGATAAGCTTGTCATTCTTCGAGACGGCGGGAGTAGCCCGGCCTGTCTCGCCGACCTGCTGGTCTTGTGACGATAGTGTAGGAGGATGTTAAAACCCCTCGGCCTTACGGCCTTGTCAGTTCAAGTCTGACCTTCCGTGTAGCTGCCCCCCACCGGCACGAAGTCGTCACCCCCTCGCCACAGGATCGCCCCGTTCGTCCCTAGGATGCGGCCCTGCCGGTGCCGCCGGCGCCTGCCGAATGAAAAAGGGGACGCAATCCATGACCGAGAACCCGACCGCCCGTTTCCATGAGCAGTTGGGCGGCGACGCCCTGCTGTCGATCCTGGAGGAAGCGCAGAACACGGTGCGCAGTTACGACAACAAGGCGCAGATCGTGGGCGTCGGCTACATCCTGGCCCTGCAGGTCGTGCTGCGCAGCGGCGCGCAGGTCCCGGTTGCCATCGATCAGGCCGGGCTTTACGTGTTCGCGGGCTGGGCCATCCTGGTGCTGCCGATCATCATGTTCGCCCTGGTGCTGTATCCGTCCCATGCCGACAAGGTGTCGCGCAAACGCGATTTCGGCGGCTGCGCCGGGGCGATGTATTTCGATCCGCGCCGCAGCCCCGATGTGGACAGCTACGTCCGCACCGTGGCGGGCGCCGACTGGGTGCGCGAGACGGCCTGCGAGATCATCAAGGTCTCGGACATCCGCGACAAGAAACGCGCGCGGTTTTTTGCGCGCGCTGTATTGGACCGGCGGCTCGTTCGTCATGCTGTTCCTGGCGCAGATGGCGCGCGCCCTGGGGCTGGTCGGGCAGTAGACCCGAGGGTGTTTCACGCCGACGACAGCTTCAACCCCGCGATGCCCAGCGCGATCAGCCCGATGCAGGCGAGGCGCATCGCCGTCGCCGGTTCGTTGAACAGAAAGATGCCGAAGGCCGCCGCCCCGAGCGTTCCCATGCCGGTCCACACCGCATAGGCGGTGCCGAGGGGCAGGCCGCGCACGGCCAGGCCGAGCAGCCCCATGCTGATGATCATGGCGATCACCGTGGCGATGCTGGGCAGCGGGCGGGTGAAGCCGTCGGCGTATTTCAGGCCGATGACCCAGGCGATTTCAAACAGACCCGCGATGAACAGATAGAACCAGGACATGACCGCCCTTTCATGATGATCCGAGCATGGCGGCCTGTCCCCGGTGGTTTGGGGGGCGCCGTGCGGTCGGGCATTCATGAAGGCGGGATGCGGCGCCGTCAACCGGCGCCGTCACTTGAGCGTGGGATAGGTCTCGGTCAGGTTGTCCAGGTAATATTCGAGCTTCTTGCGGAAGCCGTCGTTCAGGGTCACCAGCTGCGTGCGGGAATCGTTTTCCTTCTGCCGCTTGTTGATCACGTTGTCCGTGGCCAATTGGGCGATCAGCTTCAGGGTCGTCGATTTCGACGCCGCCACCGACACGCAGATGTCCGAGACATTGAGGTTCTGTCCGGCGTACTGAGCCTCGGCGATCAGGAAAAGAACGTCCCAGGTCAGGTTCTGGGTTCCTGCATTGCGGTACAGGGCGTTCTGGGCCGCGCGGGACTTTTGCACCCAGCGGACCTTTTCCAGGTATTTCGTATACTCCGCCCTTGCTTGAGTTCGAGCGCTCACCATGCTGACCCCCTCCCCCGAAGGTTTTGCTTTTAATGCACTGGATTCCTTGCGGAACACCACCCGTATATTCTTTTACAATCGTAAGCGTGAGCAAAAAAAGGTCTAGAAATTAGAGGGAGTTCCCGTTTCACGATAGTGCGCGCAGATTAATCCTCCGCGAAAATTTTACGCCGCGCCCGCATCGCAGCCTTTTATATCGAATTTGTCCAGGGGCTTGCGCCTGATAATCATACGCGGCATCTTATCGACAATTCTCGCGCGCCGGAACAACCGGCGGCGTGCTTTGAGGGGGTGCGATTGGAATGTGGCGTCGTCTGCAGGGGACGGCGTGCAAATCAGCACTTGGGGACCCAACCAACATGGAAACGAACCTTGCGGGGAAAACCTACGAGGTCCAGACCGAATTCGACGGTAAGTGGACTTTTTTCGCGTCCCACAGCGTAAAATCACAGGCCATCCAGCAGGCGCAGGCGCTGTTGGATTCCCACAAGTATTCAGGCGTCAAGGTGATCGCCGAAAGCGACCGCAAGGGCGACGAGATTATCTTCAACGAACGGGCCGAGGTCACGGACAAGGGCCTGACCGTCGTGCCCATCGATTCCTCGCCGGTCTGCGAGACCCTGGCCGATTGTTATCAGCTGGAGGCCCGCCGCACGATCGGGCGTCTGCTGCGCCAGTACCTGGACGACGTCGGCATGACGGCCATGGAGCTGGCCTTCGATTTCGGCCGCCTCAAGATGCTGGAGCGCGACGACAAGCTCTATATCGGCGCCCTGTCGCGCCTTGCCAGCCTCCAGGTCGACAAAGCTGCGGGCGAAAAGCCCGTCGATCGCCAGAACAAGCTGGAACGCCTGTACAGCCAGCTTATGGCCAACGCGCAGAAGATGATGCGGCGCGAGGATCTGAACGAGGCCCTCCAGACGGGCGGGTTGCAGGCCCTGATCGACAAGGTCAACGCCGAGGCCCCGGCCGAAGACCGCCACATGCTGATCCTGGCCGGCCTCGCCGCCCATATGGGCGAGCAGGGCGACTGGAGCGGCAAGATCGAATCCCTGGTCAAGCTGCTGGACGGGCAGGCGGGCGTCGTCGTCCAGGCCTATGTCGACGAGGCGCTGGCGGAAATCCTCGACGGCACCGCCGCGATCACGGAACTGCTGGGCGGCGTCGCCGACGCGGCGTCCGCGCATCGCATGCTGGTTCAGCTGTGCCAGGGCCGTCTGCCGGAGGTGAAAAATCCGCTCAGTTGCATCAACGAACTGAACAAGGCCATGGCGGATTACGTGCTGGAAAA
>TARA_R110000772_G_scaffold62187_3_pt1 | contig 99118 bp, 85 predicted proteins | sample TARA_R110000772 | Tara Oceans TARA_R110000772 (sample SAMEA4397948) | marine metagenome | biome: Polar Biome; feature: [SRF] surface water layer (ENVO:00010504); material: water (ENVO:00002006), including particulate matter (ENVO:01000060) such as... | depth 5 m | reverse complement strand
ATAGAGCAAAGAATGCGTTACCTAATTAATCAAGCGTCCCACTAGTGCATGTTCGTGCAGCGAAAGCTGACGGTCGTTGGGAAAACGCGTATGCGGTGAGTGAAATGGAAGTGCCCGCAGATTTCTTAGCCGCACTGGAAGACCAGCCGAGAGCAAAACTGTTTTTTGAAACACTTAGTAAATCGAGTCGTTTTGTTATCGCATACGGCTTAACAAGTGCAAAGAAATCTGAAACTAGACAAAAGCGATTTGAAAAATTTATAAACATGCTTGTTAGAGAAGAAAAACCAACATAGCGTCCTTGAAGCTAAAAAGGGCACAACAAGTCTCTGCACGCGGATTTGGTAAAGCTGTCACCTTTTTCGCTTGCCCAGAAAATCCGCCAACTTCATCAAACCGGCGAGCAAGGCGTTCGTACTCTCGTTGTACGCGTTGCCGCTTTGAAAAAACATAGAGAAAATCGTATGACAGTTGAAAGCCAGCAGGATGTGGACGGCATACTCGAAACCGGTCGCATCGTTGCGCGAATTCGAGATCAGATGCTACAGGCCATAGAGCCCGGAATGACGACTGCCGAGTTAGATGAGCTGGGCGCTGCATTGCTGGACAAGTACGAGGCTCGTTCGGCCCCCCGGGTTACCTACGGGTTCCCGGGCGCGACTTGCATCAGCGTGAATGAAGAGGCTGCTCATGGCATTCCGGGTGCTCGTGTCATTCAGACCGGAGATATCGTGAACGTTGATGTCTCTGCAGAAAAGGGTGGCTATTTCGCTGATACCGGGGGCACGATGGTGGTTCCTCCTGGTTCGCCCATGAAGACTCGGTTATGCCATGCAACGCAGCAGGCGCTGGAACACGCTATGGTCGCAGCCACCGCCGGTGTACCAATCAATAGAATTGGCAAGGCTATTCAACGAACCGCCAAAGCCCATGGTTTCAAGGTGATCAGAAACCTGGCTGGCCACGGTATCGGCAGGAGTCTTCACGAGGAGCCGGAAGACATAGTGGGCTTCTTTGATCGGCACGACTCCCGTCGACTTGGGCTGGGCCAGGTGATTGCGATAGAACCATTTCTATCGACCAGAAGCACTTTCGTTACCGAAGGTGAGGATGGCTGGACCCTGATCGGGCACCCCCTCAATCGCTCCGCCCAGTATGAGCACACCATAATCGTCACAAGGGGGGCACCAATTGTTGCCACTCGCTCTGAAGCGCGCGCCTGAGTTCACCGTTATTCAGTCCGCCAACTGCCTGCGCATTAACGGACTGGCCAGCAGGTCCCACAGCAGGCGCAGGTTTGCTCTTGGGCTGACCGCCTGCCCCCCAGCGAAATCATGCAGTGCACGCAAAGCCCTGTCGTCGTAATGATGCCCGGCGAAAAACACCCCTGTGACGCGTCGGGTATGAGCGATGTCCGTGAGCGGGTTGGCTTCCAACAGTACCAGATCAGCCACCTGCCCCGGCGCAATGCTACCGTGAACCTCACGGACACCCGCAAATTCTGCCGCGTGGAGCGTAGCACTGCGCAACGCCTCAAGCGGGCTCAGTCCCGCCTCCACCATCATTTGCAGTTCTTCGTGCAGACCGGACCCTGGAAAAACCAGCGTGTCGGTGGTATCGGTGCCCGCCAGCAGGCGAACGCCCGCCGCGTGGGCCAGAGCAACATCCTGCGAGGCACGATCAAACAAGGCTGCAGAGACGGTGCGCCCGTCGCTTCGCAAAGGTTCCCGCGCAGCGCGGCGTGCATCCGGCTCCCACATCAGCTTACGCCGTAGCCACGGCACCGTCGTCAGTCGCGGATCGCGCGTCGCGACAGGTTGGCTGGCAGTTACCGGCATTCTCAATGTGGTCAGGGTCGGAACCCACCAGGCTCCCGCAACAGCCATGGATTGCATCTGTGACGCACACGTTTCGCTGTTTCGTTCATCCACCAGGCGTTGCCGCAATGCTGCGTCGTAGATCGCCAGGGGATCCGGGGCGGCACGAAACTCCTTTGCACCGTCAAAGCACTCAAAAAGAAACAAACGTCCATGCTCGAAGGAGCGCTGGCCTGCTGCGAGCGCATCTGCCAACGACACGCGCAAAGGGCGATGCCCGGCAATAGCAAGACCATGATTGCTGGCACTTTGTGCAATCCACGAGAACTGTACTGGCGTCAGCTCGGAATAGGTTTTGATGAAATCCACACCCTGATCGCGGTAGAAGCCGGCCAGTTCATCGGCATCGGCAGGCCCCCGCAGGAGAAAGAAGGCGGGAACGCCCCCCGGCACTTCGTTGCCGCCGTTCGTCTGGTAGCTGCTCTGCAGTACATATCGAGGCGCCACTCGCTCGCCGCGCACGGCCTGCTTCGTCCAGCGGCGACGATCCTCGGGGCACGCCCAATAGGCATCGTCGCCGATCAGGCAACCCGACATGTCACGCACGCCTGTGACGCCCTGGGCAATGTACAGCGCATGGTGGAACTGCGGAGAACGCTTGATGGAATGCGTATGCATATCCCACAGCCCGGGAATCAAGTATTGCCCCCGCGCATCCACGCGACGAACGTCGGTAGGTAACTGTACCTGGGAGCCAGGTGCGACATGCTCGATAAACCCGTCGCGCATTACCACGGTTTGATCCGCTACCGCCTCTCCCCGTTCCACATCAATGATGGTCACCCCGGTAAGAGCGACCGGGCCTGAGAGGGTGGCCGAAGGTGGTTCAGCCAAAGGCAGGGTCAATGCCAGGATCAACGCCGCGACGGTAGTCAGTAGCCCGAGGAGGAGTATTTTCAGTGGTTTCTTCAAGCTCTTAGCTCCATGATCGGGCACAGGGTGTTTGTGTGTTCAGCGCCTGAGGGGTTCGTTCTCAGACGCACTCCCTTGCGCGCGCATGTTCACTTGCTACCACTCAGCCTGCGGAATACACAGCCTGTTCTGAAACAACAGATACGATTCGTGTTCTCGCCTGGCGTGCTGCGATCGGAATCTGGCCTGTCGTCGTACTGGTAGGGAATCCGTCCGCGTGCGCTACTTGAGCATCCATTCGTGTTCCGGATCGTTCTGGAATATCCATTTCCGTTTCGGGCCGGCCATCACATTGAGGTAATACAGGTCGTAACCGTGAGGGGCGCCCACCGGGTGATAGCCTCGGGGCACCATGACGACGTCGCCGTTTTCTACGGCCATGGTTTCGTCGAGGCTGCGATCATCGGTGTAGACCCGCTGGAAGGCGAAGCCCTGTGGCGGGGACAGGCGATGGTAGTAGGTCTCTTCCAGATGGGTTTCACGCGGGGCGTCATCGGTATCGTGTTTGTGCGGTGGATAGCTGGACCAGTTGCCGTTGGGGGTGATGACTTCGACCACCAGCAGACTCTCCGCATCGAGATTACCAAACAGGATGTTGCAGATCAGACGGCGGTTACTGCCGCTGCCTCGCTCACTGCGCTCACAATCCTGAGGGCGGATCAGTCGCGCGGGGAAGCGCCCGCTGGCGGGCGCGGAACACACGGCCAACTCTAGATCGGTCTCTGCCGTGACTGTGTAATCGCACCCCGGTGGTACGTAGACCGCATAGGGTGCGACGCCATCGAAGGGACTTGACCGTTCGCCGATACTTTCCCAGGACTGGTCGCCGGCGCGTACGCTGGCGCGTCCACCGACCAGCACCAGACACAGCTCACGGTCGCCGCTATGGCGCGCTACCGAGCGCCCGGCGGCGAGTTCGAAACAGTCGAAGCCGACATAGCGCCAGCCGGCCGATTCGGGTGTGACGTGCTGGATAAGCCCGTCTTTATCGGGTGTCTGCCGGCGTGACAACAGTTGAGGCATGGTGTGTGCTCCTTATCGTGGGGATCAGCGGGCCCGGTTTTCGGTGTCGAGGGGCAGGTCGAGCGACTTGGCAATTTCCTCCCAGTCCACGAACTTGAAGTTCGTACTTTCACGTTCTGCCCCCGCATCGTCGTAAACCCTGGGCTGGTTGTTGCCGTCGTGCATCACGAGCAGGCCGGAGGGAAAGGCTTTGCCGAGGGCGATGTTGGTGACCATCATGCCATCGGTTTCGTTGACGCCATCGACAACGCCGTCATCCACCCGGAAGGAACCGAGGTAGGCGTTCTCTCCGCTGCGGTCATAGACAGCGACGGTATTATCACCCTGGCTGGAAACCAGCAGGTAGCCCTTGCCGTCGCCGGCATCGTAGAGGGTCAGGCCCTCGAGGTCTTCGCGCAGATGTTCGTCGCCCAGGCCCGGACTCTGATCAAATAGCAGGGTACAGCTGTACTCGCTCTCTGCCTCGTCCCAGCTGCGCTGAAAGGGTACGCCGAATTCCGCAGCGCGTGCGATCAGTTGCCACTGCTCGCGAGCCTGTGGTGCGTTGAGCGCTATGCGCCAGATACCGACGTCCTCCTGGGCAAGGTAAAGGGCATTGTGAGCTGTGTCGGCAACCATGCCTTCAAACTGTGGCCGGTCGGCATCGTCGTCAGAGCAGGGGGCCCAGCGGCCGTCACCGGCGGCGAAGTCGTGGGGGAAATCGAGATAGTCCCGGAGATGGTAGCCAACACTGCCCGCCGGTTCCTCGAGCAGTTCCAGCAACGCGACGCGGGTGGTACTGTTCTGGCTGACCAGCGCCATGGTCTTACCCTGGTAGGTATAGGTGGCCAGACCGTAGGCGGTATAGCCGGCGTTAACTTCCTGTTGGCTGGCGCTGAAAATCGGTTTGGCGCCGGCGGCGGTGATATCGCTCAGCAAGTACTGGCCATCACTATTGGGGCGCAGAGCGAATATCGCCAGTGAGTCGAGCCCACGGTCCGAGGCGACCACCAGATCCGTGTCTTTGCCCTGAACCGAATAACCGTAGACGATTTCAGCATTGTTCAGTCGCCCGGATGCGTTGTCACAATCAGCCGGTTCGTTACCGCAGCCGGGTGCGAGCCGTGCGGGAACATGTTGTAGCAGTTTTCCGTCCAGGGTGTAGAGGTCCAGTCCACCGTATTTGAGGGTGCCGGCCACCAGGCTGGCGCCCGGATCTTGCGGATGGATCCAGATAGCCGGATCGTCGACATCAGTGAAGTTGCCGTAGGTGTCGTCAAAATGCGGCCGGGTTTCCAGGGCGGCGGTGACGCTGACGGGGCCTGCCGCGGCCCAGTGGGCTGTGGCGAGCAGGATAAGGGCCGGAATCGGAGATGACAGTCGCGCAGGTTGTTTCATGTTATGGATGCCTTCTGGGTTGTGATTCTGGTGACAGGCTACGCAACTGGCTTTAACGCCCGCCTGGCGGCGGGTGAAACATAGTTCATGTTCGGCGACTCCGTCGGGAGCTGGAAGGCTTGTTGGCCACCTTGCGGTCGGTGGCCAGCGCTGTGGTCAGAGCCTGGGCGAGACACATTGACGCGGTCAGTGAGCGGAAGCCGAAGACCTCCGCATCGCGGATGTCAAAAACAACGGTTGCCTCCCGCGCAATGGCGTTCAGCGAACTGTCGGTAATCACGATAACCGGCAGGCCTTTTTCCCGGGCAGCAACAACCACCCGAGCGGTCTCTTCGGAATAGGGGCTGTAGCTGATTGCGATCAGAACGTCTTTTGGACCCATGCTGTCGGCGTGTTCCAGCAGCATGCCGCCCATACCGGTCAGTAGTTGTGCCCTGCAGTCGAGGTGGTTCAGGTTGTAATAGATATAGCTGGCTACCGGAAAAGAGCGACGCTGGCCCATGACGAAGATGAACTCCGCTTTCTGGAGGAGTGAGACGGCCTGCTCCAACGCTTCCGGGTCCGCATCGTCCTGCAGGTGCTCCAGCGCATCTCGGCTGGCTTCGCAATACTCCCTCAGCATGCCGACCGGGGTTCCCGTGCCAGTCCCGTCCCGCGCGGCTACTTTGCGAAAGCGCTCCTTGTAGCTGGCAGAGCGTGCGGTGACGTGTGCCTGGAAGGTGCGTTGCATGTCGCTGAAGCCGGAATAACCGAAGGCCTTGGCAAAGCGAATCAGGGCGGATGGCTGCACACCGGCGCGCTCGGCAATGACCGCCGTGGTTTCCATGGCCATAATGGTGGGATTGTCCCAGGCGAACTTGGCAATCTGCCGCAGGCGCTTGCTTAGGGACTCGTAGCGCTCGGACATCTGTGCCCGCAGTATGTCGTAGTCCCTTGGTACATGGTCGGTGGTCATCGTCGGGGTCCTGATAGCTAGAGAGCGTTCATTTTGAAATAAATACTCCATAATTAGAATGAAAGCTTGCACTTTTGTCCCGAAGTGGAATAAATTTATCACAAATGTAAAAAATAGAATATTGGTTTCCATGGTGAGTATCGTGGCCCCTGCTAACCGGAGGCATCGTTGAGATGCGAACACTCAGGCTTGGATTGATCGGCAGCGGTTTCATGGGGCGCACTCATGCCCTGGCCGCTCACTCAGTGGGCTTGGTATTTCCGGGTGAATGGCCGCTCGCCTGCGAGTTGCTGGCAGATGTCGACCCGTTACAGGCTGCCGAGCAGGCGCGCCAGTTGGGTTTTCGCCGCAGCACCGGCGACTGGCGCGATCTGGTCGCCGATCCGCAGGTCGATATCGTCGACATCTGCGCCCCCAATCATCTGCATTTCCCGATGGCGAAAGCTGCACTCGAGCAGGGCAAGCACGTTTACTGCGAAAAGCCACTGGCGCTGGAGGTGGAACAATCGGCACAGTTGGCGGCTCTGGCAAAGGCCCGCGAACGCGTCACGCTGGTGGGCTTTAACTATGCCAAAAACCCCCTTATCGGACTGGCGGCGTCGCTGATCGAGCGCGGTGATCTCGGCGAGATTCGCCATGTGCGCGGCACCCATGTCGAGGATTATCTAGCGGATCCGGAGCGTCCCGGTGGCTGGCGCGTGCGCCGTTCAACGGCGGGCCTGGGTGCGCTCGGCGACCTCTGTCATGTCCTGTCGCTGACACAGCGCCTGGTGGGAGAACCGGTATCGGTGTGCGCCGATTTCCAGACGGTGGTCAGTGAGCGACCCGATGGACCGGTGGAGAATGAAGATCAGATGCACGCCATGTTGCGCTTCCACAATGGCGCCATTGGTGCAATTGCTTGTAGTCGGATTGCCTGGGGTCGCAAGAACGGGCTAACCCTGGAGGTCACCGGCAGTAAGGGCACTCTGTATTTCGATCAGGAACGACAGAATGAACTCTGGTTGTACCGCGCCGACAGTGTCGGGCCGTCGGGATTTCAGCGGATTCTGCTGGGGCCGGACCAGGCGGACTACGCCGCATTCTGCCCCGCCCCGGGGCATGGTCTGGGTTTCAATGACCTCAAAGTGATCGAGATGCGTGACCTGCTGGCTGCGATCGCCGGTGACCGACCCGCCTGGCCGGACTTTGCGGCCGCGGCACGCATCGACGCGGTGACCGCTGCCATGGCGACCTCGTTCGAAAACGCGGCCTGGGTGCCTGTAACCTCTTCAACATCCGGCAGCGCCGGCAACAATCAACAGGAGTGAGGATGGATCAGCGTCGCTTCGATGTTATCTGCATGGGCCGAGCGGCTGTGGATTTTTATGGCCAACAGCTTGGTTCGCGGCTCGAGGACATGCGCACAATGGCCAAGTATCTCGGGGGGTCCTCGGCCAATATGGCGGCGGGAATGTCCCGTCAGGGATTGCGCGTGGCCATGCTGACCCGGGTCGGCGATGAGCACATGGGCCGCTTTGTCCGTGAGGAGCTGGCCCGCAACGGCGTAGACGTCAGCTACGTGCGAACCGACCCGGAGCGCCTGACCAGTATTGTCGTGCTGGGTATCAAGGACAGGGATACCTTTCCGCTGATTTTCTACCGGGAAAACTGTGCCGATGCCGCTCTCGATGTGGCGGATGTGGATCGCGAATTCATTGCCTCAGCCCGCGCCCTGGCGATAACCGGTACACACTTCTCATTGCCGGGACCGGCGGCCGCGTGTCGCAGGGCCATAGACTATGCCCGTAGCAGCGGCACCCGCACCGTGCTGGATATTGATTATCGCCCGGTACTCTGGGGCGCGGCAGGACACGGTCAGGGAGAAAGCCGTTTTGTGGATAGTGAGGCGGTTACCGGCCACCTGCAGTCCATTCTGCCCTTGTTTGATCTGGTGGTGGGAACCGAAGAAGAGTTCCATATCGCCGGTGGCAGTACAGACACCCTGGAGGCGCTCCGTGAGGTGCGCCGGCACAGCGATGCGGTACTGGTACTCAAACGCGGTGCGCTCGGCAGTGTGGTATACGAAGCCGGCATTCCGGCAGACCTTAACGAGGGGATCAGCGGGCCCGCGGTGTCGGTGGAAGTGCTCAATGTACTGGGGGCGGGCGACGCATTTATGAGCGGTTTCATGCGCGGCTGGATGGACGGTGAGCCGTTGGGCCGATGTTGCCTGTACGGGAACGCCTGTGGCGCGCTGGTGGTGTCACGCCACGGCTGCACTCCGGCCATCCCTTCGCGTGTGGAGCTGGATGACTACCTGTCGCGTTTTGACGAAGTGCCTCGTCCAGACCTCGACGCGCGACTCAATCAATTGCACCGTACAACCGTACCGCGCCGTCAGTGGCCTGCCATCTACGCTCTCGCCTTTGATCATCGCAGTCAGTTTGTGGAGATGGCGGAAGCCTGCGGTGCGCCGCTGGCAAGCGTGTCGCGCCTGAAGCAGTTGATAGCAGATGCCTTTGTACAGGTTGTTGAGCGCGATGGTTTGCAGGGACGTGCCGGTGTACTGGTGGACGAACGCTTTGGCGAGCAGGTACTTGAGTCGCTCACCGGACGGGATTTGTGGGTCGCACGGCCGGTAGAAATGCCGCAATCGCGGCCGCTGGCGTTTGAGTATGGTGACAATGTGTCGGCGACTCTGCAGCGCTGGCCCAGCGAACAGGTGGTGAAATGCCTGGTGTTCTATCATCCCGATGACGAAGCAGACCTTAAGCAACAGCAGCAGGAGCGGTTGAAGCGGCTGTTTGAAGCCTGCTGTCACAGCGGCCACGAACTGCTGCTGGAGCTGATTTTGCCGGACGGTTGCGAAGATCGGGGTGACGATACGGCCCGGGCCATGCGCGAGCTGTATTCACTGGGTATCTTCCCCGACTGGTGGAAACTGCCCCCTCCTCCCGACAATGCCTGGCCGTTGATTGAAGCGGTCATCGATGAATTTGATCCCTGGTGTCGTGGCATAGTGCTGCTCGGTCTCAACCGGCCCGTGGAGGAGCTGGTTGCAGGGTTTGCCCGCGCGGTGGGGCGTCGCCACTGCCGTGGTTTTGCCATCGGTCGCAGCCTGTTCGTAGATGCTGCCAGAGCCTGGCTGTCCGGCGCTATGGACGACACAGCGCTGCAGTGCGCGGTTGCAGACAATTTCAGTGCCATCGTTGCCAAATGGCAAGCGCTACACGATGCCGGGGAATCAGAGGAGAGAGAGCAGTGAGCACGATCAGGCTGACCACCAGCCAGGCGCTGGTGCGCTACCTTGCCGCGCAGGAAGTAGAGATCGATGATGAGCGCCTGCCGCTGGTGGCGGGGGTGTGGGCCATTTTCGGTCACGGCAATGTCGCTGGTATCGGGGAGGCGCTGGAAGCGGAGCGTGAATGGCTTCCCACGCTTCGCGCGCACAACGAGCAGGGTATGGCGCACGCCGCTGTCGCCTTTGCTAAGGCCAGCAACCGGCGGCGGGTTATGGCGTGCACCACCTCCATCGGCCCCGGGGCGACTAACCTGGTGACGGCGGCGGCGCTGGCTCATGTCAATCGCTTGCCACTCCTGTTGTTGCCCGGTGACTATTTCGCTTCGCGAGCGCCTGACCCGGTACTGCAGCAGCTGGAGGTTCCCGGCGATCCCTCGCTCAGCGTCAATGACACCCTGCGCCCGGTATCGCGTTATTGGGATCGCATTGTGCGTCCGGAGCAGTTACTCACCAGCCTGCCGCGAGCGGTACAGACACTGACAGACCCGGTGGAATGCGGCCCGGTGACCCTTGCCCTGCCCCAGGATGTGCAGACCGAGGCCTGGGATTTTCCCGAGGACTTTTTCCGCCCGCGCCTGCATTACCCACGGCAACCGCCGCCGGATGAGCGGGAATTGGCCCGGGCGCTGGCCGCGCTGCAGGAGGCTCGCAAGCCCCTGCTGATCGCCGGCGGCGGCGTGCACTATGCGGGAGCCTGTACGGCGTTGCGGGAGCTAGTGGAACGCACTGGCTTGCCGGTGGCGGAAACCCAGGCGGGCAAGGGCGCCCTGCCCTGGGATCACCCGACGCAGCTCGGCGCCATCGGTGTTACCGGCAGCAGCGCTGCCAATGCGCTGGCGCAAGAGGCCGATCTGGTGATCTGCGTGGGTACACGCCTGCAGGATTTCACAACGGCCTCCCGCACCCTGTTTGCCAATCCGGACTGCCGCCTGCTGTGCCTCAACGTGTCGGCCTTTGATGCAGCCAAACACGGCGCACTGTCGCTGGCCTGTGATGCCGTGCGTGGGCTGGAAGCCCTGAATGCGGGGCTGCCCGGTTGGCAGGTAGACATCGCCTGGCAGGAACGGGCGCAGGCAGAAACAGCCCAGTGGCAGCAGTCAGTGGAGCGGGTGACGGCAGCGACCGATGTGGCCCTGCCCTCGGATGCCCAGGTGCTGGGTGCGGTCAACCGAGCCGCACCGGACGACGCGGTGGTGGTTTGCGCCGCCGGTGGCCTGCCCGGTGAGTTGCACAAATTGTGGCGCTGCGCCCGGCCCAATGGCTACCACGTAGAATATGGCTACAGCTGCATGGGTTACGAAATTGCCGGTGGCCTCGGTGTGGCCATGGCCCTGCCCGAGCGCGAGGTGTTCGTGCTGGTCGGTGACGGCAGCTACCTGATGATGAACTCGGAGCTGGCCACGGCTGTGATGCTGGGGCGCAAGCTGGTCGTCGTGGTCTTGGATAACAGCGGCTTCGGCTGCATCAACCGCCTGCAACAAAGCTGCGGCGCGGGCCCTTTCAACAACTTGCTGCCTGATTGCGAGCAGGGCGAAGAGGGCTTACCGTCGATTGACTTTGCCGCCCATGCGCGGGCCCTGGGGGCACAAGCGGAGGCAGTCAGTGGAATTGGGGCACTGGAGCAGGCTCTCGAGCGTGCACGCGCGGCCCGGGGTTGCTATGTGATTACCCTGGCGACCGACCCGGCTCCTTCGACCGCTGAGGGCGGGGCCTGGTGGGAGGTGGCGGTGCCGGAAGTGTCGTCGCGTGAGAGTGTGACACAGGCGCGCAGGGACTACCTGGACAACAAGCGCAAGCAGCGCAGGGATGCCTAGCATGAGTGTTCGACTGGGTATCAATCCCCTCACCTGGAGCAACGACGATATGCCCGCGCTGGGCGGGGACATCCCGCTGGAGCAGTGTCTGCGTGAGGGGCGTGAGGCGGGGTACGCCGGCTTTGAGCTGGGCAACAAATTCCCCCGCGACAGCGCTGAGCTTGCGCCACTGCTGGCTAGGCATAGCCTGGCGCTGGTCTCGGGCTGGTACAGCATGCGCCTGCGTGAGCGCAGCGTGGAGGACGAGGTAGCCGCAGTGCAGACGCACCTGAATCTGCTGAGGGACCTGGGCTGCACTGTCATGGTCTGCGCCGAGGTCAGCGACTGCATTCACGGCGATCGTCACCGTCCCCTGTCGCAGCGGCCACAACTCGATGATGCGGCGCTATCGGATTTTGCCGGGCGCCTGAATGCCTTCGCACGCTACCTGCAAGCCGAGGGCCTCACACTGGCTTATCACCATCACATGGGAACGGTGATCGAAAGCGAGGGCGATATCCGTCGGCTTCTGGCGGCGGCTGCGCCCGAGGTCGGTTTGCTGCTCGATACCGGCCACCTGCATTATGCCGGGGGCGATCCGGTTGCGATGGCGCGGGAGTTCGGCAATCGCATTGTGCACCTGCACTGCAAGGATGTGCGGGCTCCTGTGCTGGCGCGAGCGCAGGCGGCGGACGACAGCTTTCTCGACGCCGTACTGGCCGGTGTGTTCACGGTTCCCGGGGACGGCTGTGTTGATTTTGCCGCCGTGCTGGCTGCTATGCCCACCCGTTACAGTGGCTGGGTTGTGGTAGAGGCCGAGCAGGACCCCGCCATTGCCAAGCCCCTGCAATACGCGCAGATGGGCTATCGCCACTTGTCATCCCTGCTACAGCAAAGCCCCCTGGCATTTGAGGAGCGCTTATGACCATCGGAATCTGTTTGATCGGTGCCGGGCGCATTGGCGCCATACACGCGGCTAACATTGCGGCGGCAGCGGATGCGCAACTGCTCTATGTGACCGACGCCCACCAGCCTGCCGCGGACACTCTCGCGGCCCAGTATGGCGCCACTGCAACGGAGTTGTCCCGGGCATTGGCAGATTCGGCAGTTCAGGCGGTGTTGATAGCCAGTTCCACCGATACCCACGTCGAACTGATGCGCGCCGCCAGCGCCGCCGACAAAGCGGTATTCTGTGAAAAGCCGGTCGATCTGGATCTGGCCCGCGCCCGTGACTGCCTACGGGAACTGGAAGCCCGTGGCACTCTGCTGGCGTTGGGCTTCAATCGCCGCTTCGACCCGGATTTCACCGAGTTATGGCAGCGTCTGCAGGCCGGGACTATCGGCGACATCGAAATGGTGACGATCACCAGTCGCGACCCGGGGCCGCCACCGCTTGACTATTTGCAGCGCTCCGGCGGCTTGTTCATGGACATGATGATCCACGACTTCGATATGGCGCGCTGGCTACTGGGTGAAGACCCGCAGTCGGTGTTTGCCAGTGCCAGTTGTCTGGTGGACCCGGCGATTGCCGGCGCCGGCGACGTGGACACAGCGCTGGTGACCCTCAAAACCGCCAGCGGCAAGCTGTGCCAGATCAGTAACAGCCGACGCGCGTCATACGGCTACGATCAGCGCATCGAAGTCCATGGCAGCAAGGGCATGCTGCGTGCAGAGAATCGCGGCGCCAGCCAGGTGCAGTGCTTTCGCGCGGGAGCGGTGGAAAGTGATCCACCACTGGACTTTTTCCTGGAACGCTACGCAGCTGCCTACCGTCTGGAACTGGACGCTTTCCTCGCGGTGCTGGCGGGACGGCGGGGGCGGCTGGTCAGCGGTAGTGACGCCCTAAAGGCTCAGGCGTTGGCTGATGCCGCTGCCCGCTCGCACCGCCAGAATGCCGTAATTGCCCCGGATTACACTCTTTAGGGCAGCCTGTCACAAAACCGTAATGGAATAAATGTAACCTAATAATAATATTTGGAATAAATATTTTACCTCGAGGCCGGTTGTCTCTATACTCACTTTGAGCTTTGGAACACCTCTCATTACTAAATAATTCAGTCGGAGGTTCTACTGTGACCCAGCGTAGCGTTCCCGTATCCCGTCCCGTCCCGCCCCGTTTCGTCGTCTGGCACTGGTCGGCGCCATTTCCATGTTGTGCTTCGGTACTGCACAGCCCACCCTGGCCCAGGTTGTCACCGGTGAAGTGACGGACAGCAGCGGTGATGCCGTCTTTGAAGGCGCCATTGTCCGTATTCCGGAACTGGGGGTCTCCGCCATCACCGACTCGCGGGGGCGCTTTCGTCTCAGTGGCGTCAAGCCCGGCAATTACATGCTGACCGTAAGTTATGTCGGTGCGCCGACCCGCGAGATAGAGATTGCTGTCGATGCCGACGGATTGCTGCTGGGTGCCGTGGTACTCGGTGCTGGTGGCGATAACCAGATGGCGCTGGAAGAAATTCTGGTCACCGGGCAGTCTGCGGCAATGGCGGGCGCCATTAACCAGCAGCGTGCGGCGGACAATATCAAATCTGTGCTCGACTCCGACACGATGGGGCAGTTTCCCGACCAGAATGTGGCGGAATCACTGCGGCGCCTGTCCGGTATCTCGGTGGAGAATGACCAGGGTGAAGGCCGCTATGTCGTGATCCGCGGTATGGACCCCGATCTCAATTCGACTTCCATCAATGGAGTGCGAGCATCTGCGTCGGAAAACCGGCGGGCCCTGCAGCTGGATGTGATTCCCTCCGATGTGCTGGATGGGCTGGAAGTGCAAAAGTCGCTGACACCGGATATGGATGGCGACTCCATCGGCGGGTCGGTCAATGTTAAAACCCTGAGCGCTTTCAGCCGCAAGGACACCTATTTCAAAGCGCGGCTGGAAGGCGGTTACAACGAGCAGCGCGAGGACTGGAGCCCCAAGGTCTCGGTGGCCGGCAGCACTATCTTCGAGCTCGACAATGGCCGTCGTCTCGGTGTCGCGGGGGCGCTGAGCTGGCATGATCGCAAAATGGCGACCGATAACAACGAAGCGGATGACTGGGAAATTGCCGACAATGGCAACGATTACCCGGAATCGTTTGAGCCCCGTTATTACCGGCTTGAGCGCGAGCGCATCGGCGCGGTTCTGAACCTGGACTATGACCTGTCAGACACAACCACGATTTTCGCACGCTCACTCTACAGCAGTTTTGAAGATACCGAGCTGCGTTACGGACAGGGCTACGGTGACCTCGAACCGCTGTCGGACGATGCTGTGGAGGCCCGGCGGGCAGACTTCGGCTTTGCCGAAATCGATATGAACACCAAGGACCGTGTGCAGACGGCGGAGACCCTGTCGCTGTCGTTTGGCAGTGAAAGCCAGTGGGAGCTCTGGAGCCTGGATACCAACGTGGGCTATTCCCACGGTGAAGAGGACGACCCGGATGTCGTGAACTCGGCCTGGGTGGGTGAGTTCGAAAGTGGCAGCGACGGCATAGCTGGCGACACGCCGGTATTGAGCCTCAACCGCAGCAAGGCCGAGGAACCGGTGGTCGAATCGGACTACTTCGACTTGCTGCGCAACCCCGAAGCTTATGAACTGGATGAAATCGAGCACGAGAAGAGCCTCACAGAGGACACCCAGTGGTCCTTCCAGTTTGACGCCACCCGCCAATTTGAAAGCTGGGAGCTCAAATTCGGTGCCAAGGCGCGCCTGCGGGAGAAGGAGAACAACGAGGACGCCGACATCTACAGTGGTGACGATGTCTTTACCATTGCCGATGTGTACCACCCCGGTGCGGCCTCGGACTACGGCTTTGCCAATTTGATTGACCCGCTGCCGAGTGTCGGAGGAGTCCGGGGTATTCTCAGCACCGGTGACGGCATCGAGTTTGAGGATGTCGACTCAATGATTGCCTCTGCATCCAACGACTGGGTGATCAACGAGGACGTTTATGCCGCCTACGGCATGTTCAAAATGTCCGTTGGCGGCCTGACGCTGACCGGTGGTGTGCGTGTCGAATACACCGATTTCAGCTCGGATGGGAATGCCGTAGAGCTGTTTGAGGAAGGCGATGAATACAGTGGCGCTGAACTGGCTGACGACCTCGTGGTTATCGAGCGGATCAGTGCCAGTCGCAATTACACCGATGTGTTGCCGAGCCTGAACCTGCGCTATGACGTGACCGACGAGATTGTGGCCCGGGCTGCGGTGTCGCGCTCGATTGTGCGACCGCTGTTCGAAGATGTGGCTTCGCGCATCAGCGTGGAGGACGGTGAAGCTGAGATCGGCAATCCGGACCTGGAGCCCTACAACTCCTGGAACTACGATGCCTCGCTGGAATTCTATCCTTCGGAGCTGAGCGTGTTGTCGGCCGGTGTGTTCTACAAGGACATTGAGGACTTTATTTTCCTGCAGACCTTTGATGATTTCAGCTTTGGCGGCCAGACCTTTGATGAAGCCACCATCGCTGAGAACGGCGACAGTGCCAATGTGATGGGCGTTGAACTGAACTATCAGCAGCATTTCGGCTTTCTGCCATCGCCCTTCGACGGCCTGCTGGTGAGCGTGAACTACACTTACGTTGACAGTGATGCAGAGGTCAACGGGCGCGACATCTCGTTTCCCAAACAGTCAGACAATATCGCCGGCTTTGTGATTGGCTACGAAAAGTACGGCCTGGACCTGCGCCTCGCGATGAGTTACCGGGACAGCTACCTGGATGAGTTGGTGGATGAGGGGCTGGATCGCATTACCGACGAGCGTACCCAGTGGGACTTTACCGCCAAATACAGCGTAACCGACAACTGGCTGGTCTACGCCGAGATTTCCAATCTCAACGATGAGCCGGAGTACTACTACGCCGGAAGTTCCAGCCGGGTACTGCAGTATGACGAGTACGGGACGACGACAGTAATTGGTGTTCAGTATATCTACTGATTGCCAGACGGGGGGCGAGGCCGGCCCCCTACGCTGACGATCGCAGATTCAGGGCGGAACTAGTCTCATCATGCAATTGTTCAGGTTTTTCGCTACCGGCCCCGATCAGGCCATTGAAGCCGATATCTCAGCGATTGATCGCGAGTTTCATCGCCGTCGCCGCGATGTGATCGTGATTATCACGCTGTGTTACGGATTGGCTTACGTCTGCCGACTGGCACTGAACGTGGTGAAAAAACCGTTGATGGACGCTGGCATCTTTACGCCGGAACAACTGGGCATTATCGGTTCGACGCTGCTTTATGGCTACGCCCTGGGCAAGTTCTCCAATGGTTTCCTCGCCGATCACGCACATGTCGGTCGCTTCTTTGCTGCCGGTCTGCTGCTTTCGGCCTGCGCCAATCTCGGTATGGGGATGTCCGACCTGCTGTGGCTGTCCGCACTGCTGTGGGGATTGAATGGCTGGTTCCAGGGTTTTGGCGCACCATCCAGTGTGGTTTCGCTGGCGCACTGGTACAGCAATCATGAGCGCGGTCGCTACTACGGTATCTGGAGTACAGCACACTCCATCGGCGAGGGACTCACCTACCTCGGTGTGGCTTGGCTTATCGCCGCGCCACCGAAGGGGCTGGGGCTGGAGTGGCAGTGGGGGTTCTGGGTACCGGCAGCAATCTGTGTGGTGGCAGCGTTGCTGGTGCTGCGCTTTCTTCCAGACCGGCCGCGCGCGCTTGGTCTGCCCAGCGTGGCGGACTGGCGGGGTGATCACAGTGCCGTGGCCAGTGCCGCGGCCGATGGCAGTGTGTGGAAAACCCAGTTGCGTATTCTCGCTATTCCCTCGATCTGGATTCTGGCCCTGGCCAGTTCCAGCATGTATGTCACGCGGTACGCCATCAACAGCTGGGGCAATGTTTACCTGCAGGAAATACGCGGCTTTGATCTTTTTGATGCCAACCTGTTTATCTTTCTGAATACCGCGGCGGGAATTCTAGGTTGCGTGGCCTATGGCTTTACCTCGGATAAATGGTTCAACGCCCGGCGGCCGCCGGCCAACCTGATGTTTGGGCTGATGGAATTACTGCCGCTGTTTGTGATTTTCTGGGGTCCCAATGACCCGTTGATTCTGGCAGCGGCGCTGGTGGTCTATGGCTTCGGTCTCAGTGGTATTCTGGCGTCCCTGGGTGGACTGTTCGCCATCGACATTGCGCCCAAGCGGGTAGCTGGCGCGGCGATGGGGTTTATCGGTATCTTCAGCTATGTGGGCGCCGGTCTGCAGGATTACATCAGTGGCCGGTTGATTTCAGACAGCGAAATCGCACTGCGGTTTGTGACTCACCAGGGCGAAACCGTCGTGTATTTCTACGATTACAGCACGCCTATCCTGTTCTGGGTGGGCGCGTCTGTATTGTCGCTGGTGCTTGCGAGCAGCCTGTGGAGGGTGCGTGCAACTGATTGAACGGAGCGGGTGGGTACTGTTGGGCCTGTTGTTACTGGGGGGCTGCGGTCGCGAGGTGGACCGTAGCTTCTGTGCATCGCACGGCGGCAAACACTGGCAGCACAGGGAGCAACAGGCACAGCTTTTGATCGATTATGCTGAGGACGGTGACATGGGGGTTCAGCTGATATTGCCCGGTGAACTGGCAGCCGTATCGCTGGCGAACCCAGGAGATATCCTGACATTGCCAGAGCATTGTGAGAGCGGCGCCTTGCTGCGCGAGAGTGAGGCGGGAATGCAGGTTCTCCGGTTCGATGCCAGGTGTGGTGACGTATTGCCGGAATCCCTGTCGGTTCCCCTGCTTGGTAAGCGCCTTGAAATTCAGGAACTAGAGGTCAGTATGTCCACACCGGCAGTACGCAAGTATTTTGTTGTCCATCAGGATTGCGAGCGAGCTATATTCAATATTGATGGAGATAGCCATGGCGAGTGACGCGGATCTGGATGCCCGCCTGGCAGCTGCCTGTGATATGGCGCGTACCGCAGGGCAGTTTGCGGCCGGTAAATTCGCCGACCTTGCCAGCCTGACTGTGCACAGCAAGGGTGTGCAGGATATGGCAACCGAGGCGGACCTGGAAACGGAAGCGCTGTTGCGAAGTGCGGTCTGTGAGCACTTCCCGGACGATGCCTTTCTCGGTGAGGAAAGCTGCGCGGACTTCAGCGCCCGGGCAGACCAGGGCGTCTGGGTTGTTGACCCGATTGACGGCACCCAGCCCTTTATCAGCAATATCACGGCCTGGTGCATTGCCATCGCCTATGTGCGTGATAGCCAGACACTGGTGGGGGTGATTTACGACCCGGTTCGCGATGAGATGTTTGCCGGCCGCCGTGGCGGTGGCGCCAGCGTCAATGGGCGGCCCCTGCGTGTGAGTAACGCAACGACGCTGGCTGACGGGCTGGTGGGACTGGGTTATTCCAACCGCGTTCAACCGGCAGCAACCCTTGGTCCGATGCAGCGTCTGATGGAGGCGCAGGGTATGTTCCACCGTTGTGGCAGCGGCGCGCTCAGCCTGGCCTATGTGGCCGCTGGTCGACTGATTGGTTACTACGAGCCGCACATGAATGCCTGGGATGCCGTCGCTGGCGCCCTGCTGGTGCGCGAGGCCGGCGGCTGCAGCAATCCCGGCCTCGAGCGCGAGGGAATCCTGGAACATGGCAGTCCTGTGCTGGCTGCAGCCGATGGCATCTACCCTGCCCTGCAGGCTGTCGTCGAAACTGGCGAGCGCAGCATCGGGCTTACATGAAGTATTGTTAACTTCCACCACATACGTGTTTCATCCGGGGTCCATTAAGGTGTGCGGGAATCAGACACAGGAGGATCGCTCATGAATCGCATATCAATTGCTATCGCTACCCTGGCAGGCGCTGCCGTTGCCGCTCCGCTGCTGGCGGGCAGTGATCACGAAGAAGTGGCGGTGGCGCTCTATGCCATCGGCCGCACCGGCATCACGGTTGAAAAAGCCCTGGCACAGGCCGAGTCGGCAGTGCCCGGGATCGCCTACGAATATGAGCTGGAAGATGATGATGACCAGCTCTACCATGAGTTCAAAATTATGGATCTGGCCAATGAGACCCGCCACAAGCTGCGTATTGCCGTAAAGGATGGTGCGCTGGAGAAAGAGCAGGAAGCGCGCAACTGCGGGGTAGTCTGCCGCGATGATGACGTGCTGGCAGCCCGAGCCCTGAAAGAGTCTGGCTACAGTCTGGGCAAGGCGCTGGCCGACAATCCGTCAACTGGCCAGCAGCTGCTGGAAGAAGCAGAAGTCGAGCTCAAGCGCGGCGTGCGTTACATCAAGCTGGAATGGGTTGGCCCCGATGGCGAACGCGATCAACTGATCGATATCGACAGTGGCCAGACCATTCCCTCACTGAGTAGTGCCGTCGACTGATGAAACTGCTGTTGGTAGAGGACGATCAGACCACGCTGGCCTACCTGTCCAAGGGGCTAAGGGAGCAGGGCTACAGCACCGACGAGGCCGATAACGGTGTCGACGCCCTGCACCTGGCTACCACCGGTGAGTACGACCTTATAGTTCTTGATCGTATGTTGCCAAAACTGGATGGACTGGCTGTGCTGTCGGCCCTGCGCGCTGCAAATATACACATTCCGGTGATCATACTGAGTGCCCTGTCCCATGTGGATGAACGTATCCGGGGCCTCAAGGCCGGCGGCGATGACTACCTGACCAAGCCTTTTTCCTTTGCCGAATTGCAGTTACGGGTTGAAAACCTGCTCCACCGCCCGGCGGCGGGCGACGCACGCAGCACTGAACTGGTCGCGGGTGATCTGGTGATGGATCTGATAGGGCACCGGGTAACGCGCGGGGGAGAGGTGGTATCACTGCAACCAAAAGAATTTCAGTTGCTGCGCCACCTGCTGGAACACCGGGGCCAGGTGGTGTCGCGGACGCTGTTATTTGAAGCGGTTTGGGATTATCACTTTGATCCGAAAACCAACGTTATTGATGTGCATGTCGCCAAGCTGCGCAAAAAGCTGGAAGCCGGAGGTGGCGAGCCGCTGATCGATACCGTGCGCGGTGCCGGTTATGTTATCCGCTAGCGGGGCCGCTCGTACGCGCACCTCAGTCTGGCGTCTGACATGGTGGTTCACCTTGTTGTCGCTGATTGTCACCACGCTGGTTTTGACGGCTGTTTACTGGCTGACGGTGTCAGAGCGCGATCAGCAGCTGGAGCGCAATGTGCTATTGGCGGCAGACACTTTTTCCCGCCTCTCGGCGTCGGACAGTGATGGTGGCGCGGCCTTGCGCCGGGTTGTCGATGCTCACGCCCGCGGCGCAGCCAATACACTGCTGGCCCTTGAGACCGACACCGGTATGGCTGGCAATCTGTCGGAATTTCCCGAGCAATTGCCGCGCTATCCGGGTGCTGGGCGCTTTCCTGTGGCTGTTTCGAGCCTGAGTGGGGACGCCTCGGTGGAAATGGCGCGCGGTACCTGGATTGACGTGGAAGGCGGGCGCCTGATGGTTGCTCAGCTGGAAGCGGATCCGGGAGAATACCGGCGCAACTTCCTGCTCGCATCCGCTCTGGCGCTGGCCATGGCACTGCTGCTCACTTTGATGGCCGGATACCTGTTCAATCGTCGGCAGGTTCGCAGACTGCGGAGCCTGAGCGACGGTATTGAGAACGTCCAGCGTGGGCGTATGGAGAGTCGCTTGCCGAGCCGGGAGGATGGTGACGAGCTGGATGTTCTGGCGGCGCAGGTGAATCAGATGCTGGATGAGATTGATGAACTACTGCACTCGGTTGCTGGCGTCACAGACAATATCGCCCACGATTTGCGCACGCCGCTGTCACGCCTTCGACTGAGGCTCGATGATATTGGCCACGGACTGGAGAAAACGTCTGGCAGCACCGCAGTGCTGGAGAAAACGCTGGAGGAAGCCCAGGTGGATCTCGACCAGCTGCTGGATACCTTCGAAGCCATGTTAGAGCTTGGCCGGCTTGAAAAGGGGGCGCTGCAATTCGAAGGTGAGCCCTGCGATCTTGCCGCAATAGCAAGCGATGTCTGTGAGCTGCTGTCTCCGGTGGCCGAGGAGCAAGGGCAGCAGTTGTCTTTGCATTGTGAGGGCGCCGGAGGTGTGACAGGCGATGCCAGCCTGTTGTTTCGCGCGCTCTACAACCTGGTCGACAACGCCATTCACCACACCGGTGAAGGAGCGCGGATCACGTTGTTCCAGCGCGGTGCGAGTATTGTTGTCGAAGATAACGGGCCAGGCATTCCCCTGGCTGAACGCGAGCGGGTGTTTCGCCGGCTCTATCGGATGGACCAAAGTCGCAACCGGCCCGGTACTGGTCTGGGCTTGTCTGTGGTGCGCGCGATCGCGCGCTTGCACGGCGCAACCATTTCACTGGCGGACGTCGACCCCGGGCTGTCCGTGACACTTGATTTTGCCTCACAGGAGACCGTATGAAAGCGCCACGCCGACATTTTCTGAAATCCCTCGCCCTCGCCGGCAGCTCACTGTCGGTACTGGCCGCCGGCGTGAAGAGCGCCCTGGCTGGCAGTACCGGCTATCCGCGTCTGCTGCATGGGCCGATGCCCGGAGCCGTAGGGTCGCGGGATATCCTGTTGTGGATGCGGGCCAGCGGGCGCTATCCGGTCAGAGTGCAGTACGGTCGCCAGCCCGATTTATCCGATGCGCAGCTCAGCGGTGAAGTGGCAGCCGGACCGGAGGATGATTTTGTCGCGCGCCTGCGCCTCGAGGATCTGGAGCCGGATACCACCTATTACTATCGCCCCTGGGTAGATGGCCAGCCCGCCAAGTACCTGGACAATGTGCCGCCGTTTCGCTTTACCACTGCGCCATCAGGGCTGGCCCGCTTTCGCCTCGGCTTCGGCTCCTGTGCACGCTGGCAGGAGTACCCCCAGCAGCCCATCTGGCAGGCCCTGGAGCGCTGGGAGCCGGACTTGTTCTGCTGGCTTGGCGACAATATCTACGCCGATACGGTGGAGCCCGGTATTATGTCTGATCTCTACAAAATCCAGCGGGCGGTGCCAGAATACCAGCGCTTCGGAAATCGGGTTCCCCAACTCGCGACTTGGGACGATCACGACTACGGTCTTAACAACAGTGACCGTGAAAACCCCATGCGCGAGGACAGCCTGGCGCTGTTCAAGCGTTACTGGGCCAATCCGGCCTATGGAACCGAGGAGGCACCGGGTGTGTTCTTCCAATACCATTACGGCGGTGTCGATTTCTTTGTTCTGGATAACCGTTACTATCGTGATCCCAATTCAAAGGCGGACGGTCCCCACAAGACGCATCTCGGGACGGAGCAGCTGGCCTGGCTGAAAGCTGGCCTCAAAGCCAGCGAAGCGCCTTTCAAGTTGTTGATCTGCGGTGGCGGCTGGTCTCACAACCCGGCGGCGTTCGGCGAGGACAACTGGACCAGTTACCGCCATGAACGCGACAGTCTGTTCAACTTCATCCGCGACGAGTCGATTGGCGGGGTTATTCTGATGTCGGGTGACATTCACCGAGCCGAGGCCAATTGCATCCCCTGGTCCAATGAGGGGGGGTACGATCTGTACGAGTTCGCCAGTTCGGGATTGGCTCAGGATACACCGATTCCGGAACCTCTCGAGGTGCCGGAAATCCGTTTGCGTGAACCCTTCACCGGCGGACACAACGCCGGACTGATCGAATTTGACCTGACCCTGGATGACCCGGTCGCACGTTTTAACGTGATTAACTCTGGTGGCCAGACCACCTGGGACGAGCCGGTGTCCGTCCGCGCCAGCGAGCTGCGCAATGGAGTATCCAGCTGGCGCGAAAAAGTCGATCCGGAACTACCAGAGCCGCGCCGGGCAGATATCAAAGCATAATGTTCGGCCACTGCGATGCAGTGATATTCGACTGAGACGGGGCCCTCGTCGACAGTGAATGCGACAGTCATATGGCCCTGTCACATTCTCCCGGCCTGTTTTTGGCCGCGGCAAGCAGATGTCTCAGATATCTGATTTATTGTGGCTTCCCCGGCGTTGAAAATCGCATCTACTCCGGGCTGTCCAGCGGTATCTGTGTGTAGCGGTTCATCCCCGAACCACCGTTGGACCCGCCATCGTAGACAAAACCATAAACGGCTCCTCCGTCCTGGTGTTCAAGCACGGTCCCGCGAACCCAGAGTACATTCTCTCCGTCCACCACCGGTATTGGCGTCAGCCGCCAGTGCCCCTTGTTGTCCTGGCCGGTGTGAAACAGGCGACCCGTTTCCTCTTCGATGAATAGCACATGCACGCGGCCGGCATAACCGACTGCATCGGCACCCACCTGCTCGGAATCCGCGGCATTGCGTACCACGGGCCTGTCGGTCACCAGTACGGCCGGCGACAGTTGATCACCCGCGCGTCGTTCCCAGAGCTGGCCGCTATCGAGCCGGTAGATGATGCTGACTTCATTGTTCTGCGGGAGGTAGACCAGTGGCAGAATACCTCCGGCATCCTCCGTGTCGTTGCCCAGGCCGCTGGCGATCAGCTGCGCGGGTGTTAGTTCGTCCCCCGGCAGAATCCGGCGATACCAAGCCGTGCCGTCAGAGCCGGTGTAAGCGAGATGAATGACGTCATCCCGTCCGCGCACCAGGACCGGGCCCGAAAGGTCCTGTGGCGCATCGGTGCCTATCACGTGCGGCGCACCCCACTCCCCTTCGGGAGAGCGCACCTGGTACCGTATTTTGTGCAGATCGCCGTAGATGCCGACGACACTGCCGTTTGAACGCAGGGCGATATCCGCCACCTGAACCGGCGGCTCTGCAGGAGAGGCCAGGTGCTCGTCGCGGATTTCCCAGGCCCCGGCCCCTTGGTCATCGCTGGTACGGAATACGTGGTAGAGCACCTCGTCAGAGGTCTGGTGGATGATATGGATACGCCTGCCGTCGAAAGCGGTGGCGACGCCCTCCAGGTCACCGGTGGCGGGACGCTGTTCGCCATCGACCTCACTCCAGCTGATGCCGCCATCGGTGGACCGCACAATCATCATCATATTGTCGGTTTCCGAGGGCTCCATAAGAAAATACAGGTCACCGATAGCGGTCTTCCAGGGGCCAAGCCGCCCCGGCGTCTCCACGAACGTACCCCCCAGGTGACCGTCAGGGACGTTCAGCGTCACAGCGGGACTGACGCTTGCAGCCAGCGGCTTCCCACTTGAATCCACTACCCGGAAATGGAAGAGGTCACCGTTCTGGTTGGTTTTGGCGCCATCGGCAAAGTAGCGTACAACCAGGGGTACTTCCCACTCGCCCTGGGCGGCGGGTTCAGGCCACGGCTCGGTCCTGGGTGTCAGGTTGAGGCCTTCTCCTCCGCGAAAGGCCTGCGCGGATCCCGTCAGCAGGTCAACGCTCGCTTCTCCCTGCGTAAAAGCTGTGGTGCTCACGATGCTTGCTCTCGGGGTGCTCGCATCCGCAGAAACCTCCAGCGCCTGCACGTCCGCCCGGCTCTCCGCTGGCAGGAAAATTCCGACGACCGATGCTGTAGGGGGACTCTCCAGCTCAACGCGCCACTCCTTCCCTGTAAGGATTGGGTCCCACTCGTATTCCACGGTGATTTTGCGGCCATCGTGTACCACTGCGACCTCAATCCACTGGTCCGTTTTCACTGCCGTGTCGAACGTAGCCAGGATGGCGTCGTTGCCGTCATTGCGCTGTATCAGCGTCAGCGGGCCATCGCCCTCCACCATCAGTCGGTAGTGGTTGTCGAGGTCCTGGTAACCGAACAGCAGTCCGGCCTGCGCTGCGCTCTGCAGTCGCAGGATTGCTTTGTACTCTTCGGCTTCCCAGTAGGTCCGATACTCGCCCAGGGCCAGCAGGGGTTGGGCTTTGGTGAACAGGTGAAGGTATCCCTCGCCCTTGGCCGCTTCCGTCTGCCAGGCCAGTGTCGTCTGCTCTCCCTGCATGACTGCAAGAGGCAACTTGTCGGGTGATCCAGGGTAGCCTGTGAAATCCAGTGTCAATTCCCGGCTTGGATAGGGGAAGTCTTCCGCGTCGAGGGGCTGCCAGTCACCCTCGTTGCGACGATACTGAAACTGGAACTGCTCGGGCTTGCCGGCCAATTCAGGACTTTCCACCTCGAAGCGCAAACGGAAAGGCTGATCCGCGTTAATCACTGCGGGGGTGTCCTGTGGCGCCGCCCAGTTGTCTTCATTCAGGCCGGCTGAGGCATCGGTCCGGATGCGGTAGGCCGTCAGGGTGTAGGCCTGGCTGCCGGTCGCGGAAACCTGTTCTTGTGAGCGATCGCAGGCTTGCAGTGCCAGGATGTTCATGGCCAGTACCAGGCCCCAAACAGGGCGGCCTGCGGGGAAGTGGCGCCTTGCGAGCTCCGCAGGTCTGGTTGCCGCCAGTGCAGGGCCTGTACCTTTGCCGAAACAGCGATTATGTGGCATATAAATTCCATTTCTATAAAAATATGAAATAAATATACTCAACCGGATCTTGGTCGTACAAGCCCTGTTGTATTAAAGTCTGATGAATATTGCTACCCGGACAAACGCGCTCCCGGTTGTGCCCCCCGTATTCCCAGGTAGTGTGAACAGAGTTCGGGGTTCTCGGCCAGCTCGATATTAATCTCGTAGAGTCGTTCGTAGCTGGTCCAGCTGTGAAAATATGCTTCGAGCGAAAGAGCCACATGGCGAGAGACCGATTGTTCGAAGGGGTGGAGCGTAACGAGAAATTCGCCTTGTGTTGCCCCCACGCGCCCGTCCACAGACAGTACCAGGAGTGGACCAACCGGTACCCACGGTACTCTCTACCGGTGTTCGAGATGGAGAGGCCAGCAGGGGGAAGCGTTCGGTTAGCCCCTACCCGCATCCTCATAAAATTTCTGCAGGGAATAACCGCGCAGAGCTTTGCGTCTCGGCTTGTGGTAGATGCTCGCGCTGTGCGAAAGACCGGTCTTCACCAGCGCATCTGCAGTGTGCAACGCCAGTGGTATGGGGTCCAAAACCGGTACCGGATGTCCTGCCGCTTCAAGCCTTGCACTGATGGCCTCTGCGCAGCCAAAGAAGCCGGTGCAACCCAGAATGATTGCGCCGGCTCTCGATGTGGTGACGCTGTCCAATGATGATTCGAACAGTTGTTCGACGACGTCGTCGATGCGCTCTTCAATGTCCAGTACGGGAACATCTATAGCGCCGAAACCGGCGTAGTTGTCCTGCAAACCATAGCGCGCAACAAGCGCGTCGATCATTGGCTTCAGTTGGTCGAGCACTGTGATGAAGGCGAACTTTTGGCCCAGCATGCTGGCGTAGTGCATGCAGGTCTGTGCCGGGCCCAGCACGGGGATCGACACCACTTCCCTGCATGCGTGCAACCCGGGGTCACCCATGCAATCAATGATGATTGCGGATGCCCCCGCCTGCTCTGCCGCCAGCGCCGCTTCCAGAATGCCCGGCACACTCAATGCTTCATCCACCTCACACTCGATCGACGCAGGGCCGGTTTCAATCAAGCTGTGGCGCACTGCCAGGTCGTCGCGCAGAAACGGCTCAACATCGGTGAGGCTCCGTATGCCTTCGGTAATAATCGGCGTAATGATATGAATAATGGATTTCATTCCGTTCTCCTCACAATCCGACAGTCAGCGTTATATGTCGAGTTCAAGACTTACACCATAAGTTCGCGGCATGCCCCATGACTCGCCGTAGCCCACACTGGAGTTCAGTACCTGCGTGCGGTAGCGCTCGTCAGATAGGTTTTTCCCCCACACGGATATCTTCCAGCTGCCAGTTTGTGTGCCTATGCCCGCCCGCGCGTTCCATAGCCAGTAGCTTTCCTCCTGCGCCTCTATCGGCTGACGTACGATGTCGAAGGTCACATCGTCCTGGTAATTGAAGTCGAGAATGGTTTCAAAGTAGAGCCCGCCGGACAGCGGCTGCTCATACCGAATCATGCCGTTGATATTCACTTCGGGTGAGTTTGGCAGCTCACTTCCCTCGGCGACCCCGCCAACGAAGGAACGTGTGATCTCGGTATCCAGCAGGCCAAGCCCAAGACGCACATCCAGTGCTTCCGTGGCTCGCCAGGCCAGTTCGATTTCGCCACCTGTCACCTCAGAGTCACCCACATTGGCGATACCGAACAACGTTCCGACCGGGGAGTCAAAAATACCGCCGTAGAATTGCATATCCTCATAGTCGTAGAAGAAAAATGAGGTATTCAGCTGCATGGAGCCCTCTAGCAGTGTCAGCTTCGCACCTGCTTCGTAGGCCCACAGTGTCTCATCGCCAAATGGTTGCAGGTCGCTGGGATCGAAGGTGAGCTGACCCTGAAACCCGCCGGACTTGAAGCCCTTGGAGATGCTCGCATAAAGGAGCGTATTCTCAAGGCCGGTATAATCCAGGCCGATTTTTCCCGACAGGTTGTCGGTGTTGTATTCATTTCTCACTGCAGGGAACAGGGGGGCTTCCTGACCGCCTCCGATGAGGTAGGTGAAGGCATCCGAGAACGTTTTCTTTTCGTCCGTGAAGCGCAATCCTGAGGTCAAGCGCCAGTCCTGCATCATTGTCCATTCGGAGTGAATGAACGCAGCCGCAGAATCGGTTTCCTGGCGGTACTCGTTGCCAAGTGACTCAAAGCCCTCAAGACCTAGCAGTGGCAGCAGGTCGGCACTGTCAAAGCGATCTCGTGTCTTGACCTCGTCATTGCCGTAGAATGCTCCGGCGATCCAGACCCAGGTGTCGCCGAGGTAGCTGACACGCACTTCCTGCGAAAACTGTTCAATTGAATTGTCGAAGTAGCCGTCAAGTTGCAGGAGGCTGGTCGCATCGCGATCTTCAACGTGGAATCGGTCCAGCTCCTCCCACGCGCTGATGGTTGTCAACGTAAGCTTCTGCGCAAACTCCCAGTTTGCCGTGAGTGAAACGCCCTCGCTGTCGATATCCTGTACGGTATCCACAGACGCGCCGGAGCTAAAAACGTCGCTGTCGTTGTCGTCTTCAGCGGAGAAGGGATTGTCGATCTTTATCAAAAAGATATCTGATTCATCCTTGCCGCCATGCACATTGAGCAAGAAATCCAGTCGTTCCGTGGGTTGCCACTGGAGTAGACCTCGCCAGGCGGTGCTGTCGACTCTGCCCACATCGTTACCGTTTACACGGTTGGTCTGGTGCCCGTCACTCTGGCGGATGCGCTGCACAGACAGACGCCCATTCAGGCCGGGTGCAAGGCCTCCGCTGACAAAGCCTTGGCCGGAGGCGTAGCCAAATCTGCCGTATTCGACCGTGGCGCCTGCTTCCAATTCTTCAGTTGGCCGCTTGGCGATAAAGTTCACGGCCCCGGCGGTAGTGTTGCGGCCAAACAGAGTACCCTGTGGCCCTTTCAGCACCTCGACGCGCGCCAAATCGTGCATCTGGAAACTGAGCATGGCTGGTGAGACCAGATAGACATCATCCGTGTAGATGCCCGCAGCAGGGTTGTTATTGGAGGCGTAGTCGTTGAGTCCAACGCCACGTATCGTCACGTTGGGAATGGAGTTGGCGACAATATTGTTGATGCGCAGGTTTGGTGTTTGCGCCGCGATGTCGACAGGTTGATTCATGCGCAGTGCGTCGAGATCGTCTCCAGTCAGCGCGGTCACCGAAATCCCCACATCGTTAAAGCTTTGCTCACGCTTTTGCGCGGTCACGATGATTTCTTCCAGCTGCAGGCCTTCTCGTGGTTGCGCTGCCAGGTGTGGCTGATATCCCATGCTGGCAGCGGAGATAAGTGTCGCCAGTAGCTTTCTGCTGTGTCTCATGTCTCTTCCCCTTGGTGAGTGCATCTGTGCTGGTTAAAGTGCTTCTATTGGCTGGAACGGGTCTTTCAGGCCGAAGGCCGCCGGCCCGAATACCGCAAGCGCCTGTGGCGTCCTGAGAATCGGTGGTGAGCTCACACCGAGTACTTTCACTCGCTGCCCATATTTCAGGCCCTCTACGGGTATGGGCTCGGCAGTTTCCCGGTCGACCACACAGATCAGGTCGGGCACGATGGCGCGCACGGCTCCAGCCTGGTGCGCCACCAGGTGCTCATTCTGGAAGGTCAGTTGAAGCGCTGGCCCATTGCCGTCCAGTGCCGCAATTTCACAGATTCCCACTGAAAACCCCCCCTGGGTTTCGCGCTGCAGGTCACGTACCTTGCCGTCAAAGATCACTCTACAATGGTTGTAGTAGGGAGTGGCGCGCAGTGTGGTAAGAAGCGCCTGTACCGGATCGCCCGAGCGGCGCCCATCCAGAATGGCGCGGCCAATCTGCAGTGCAAGCGTCATTGTGCCGAGCACGGCACATTCCTTCACCTGCCGGCCGGTCATCATGTAGCTGGAGAGCATCACGCTCGCGCCCATTTCAACTGCACAAACACGCACCAGATCTTCCGCGCGCTTCGCGCTTGCCGCATTGACCACCAGGGAGTTCAGGTGCTCGTCGGCAACCACGAGCGGTGTGCAGGGCACACCGCCTACGTTGTAGGTAATCATCTGCAGCTCGGGAAACGCCCGCCCCATGCCATCGGCGTCTACCAGCGGCAACCCGGTGCGCGCAGCGGCCACAACCGGCACCAGGGAGTTGACGCCACCAATTTCAATCGGGATTACCGCGTCGGCGGGTTTGCCGGTATAGTCCTGCAGCGCTTGTAGTGCCAAATCCAGGTCCTTTCCTGCAGCGCCCTTCTCCACCAGCACCGTGGGTGCGCCCAGCATGGCGATGGTGTATACGTTGGCATCGTCTGCGAGACTGTCGGCAGCGATAACGTTGGGTGCGCCAAATTCCTCGATTGCACTGGTAGCCAGCATGCGGCCAATATAGGGGTCGCCGCCGCCGCCCGTGCCCAGAAACGCGGCGCCGGTGGCAATGTATTTGAGGTCTTCTTTGTTCAGTTTCATTGCGTGGCTGGGCCTCTGGCGTTCGTGTTTGCTGTGGGCGCGGTTGCAAGATCCCCGGCGACTTTTACCTTGATCCTGACGGCATTGCCCGGGACATAGGCCAGCGGTAGTTCCTCAAGGTCGATGACTTGGAGGCTGCCGCCCTCGGCGCCGGCGGCAATCGCCCGCTCGCACGCTTCAGTGCGTGCCATTTCTATGGCAGTGGCCCTGCCATCCTCGTCGTAGAGGAACACCCGGTCAGTTTCTCCGCCAATCTGTGCGATGGAGGCGCCGATGGCGTTGGCCACTCCGGCATGTTTTGGGACGATGACCTCCGAAGTGCCCGGAATGTCGCGGTTGACCAACACGGCGCCGCCACCAACGAGAATCAGTGGCACCGGGTCCGCGCTGGTCTTCATCCTGTCTACACCCTGCGCGATCATATCGTGTATGCGCTGCACGCAGCGTTCGACCAGCTTTACATCCAGATGAGCAACCCTGCCCCGGTCGCCGATATCGGCGTAGCCAGCCGCGACGGCAATGTCTGTGGTGGTGAGCGTTGTACCGCCAAACACCAGCGCTTCTTCCGTCAGGCGATAACCGACCGAGCCAGGTCCGATGCGAACCTCATCGCCTGCCAAAGTGACGCGAGAGCCACCGCCGAGGCCCATGGCATAGATATCGGGCATGCGGAAATTGGTGCGCACGCCGCCTACATCTACCGAGACTGTCGATTCCCGCGGGAAGCCGCTCTGCAGCCAGCCGAAGTCGGTGGTGGTGCCGCCAATGTCGGCGACCATCGCGGTCTCGTGACCGGCCAGTCGCGCTGCCCCACGCATGCTGTTGGTGGGGCCCGATGCAAAGGTCAGAACCGGGTAGCGTTCAACAAAGTCGGCGCCCATCAAGGTCCCGTCGTTCTGGCTGATGTAGAAGGGTGCGTCCAGCTGCAGGGCTTGAATTGCCTTGCTAAACGAGCGCACGACATTGTGGGAAAGGCCCGCAAGTGACGCATTCATGATGCAGGCATTCTCCCTTTCAAGCAGGCCAATTCTGCCGATGGTATGAGAAAGGGTGATAGCAGTATGCCGGCCCAGGGTTTCCCAGATGATCTCTGCGGCCCGCAGTTCCATCTCTGCATTGATGGGGGAAAACAGGGACGAGATGGCAACGGTTTCAATGCCCGCTGCAGCAAAGCGATGTGCGGCTTGGCGCACTCCCCGCTCGTCGAGTTCAGCGTTCACGCGTCCATCGTACTGGAAGCCGCCGCGCACCTGCAGGCAAGGCCCTTCAATCGCTTCACGCAGGTCTTCCGGCCAGTCCACTAGCGGAGGAATGCCGCTGGCCGCAGGCAGAGCAACGCGCAATATGCCAACTTTTTGCAGGGACTGGCGAGCTACAAACGCGTTGGTGAAATGGGTGGTACCGATCATCACCGACGTGATCCCCTCAGCACCAACTTGAGCTGAATCGAGAACCTGGCGCATCGCGGCCTGAATACCCGAGCTGACATCGGAGGTTGTCGTCTGCTTGCAGCTTGTAATCACGGATGTGCCATCGACTAGCACCGCGTCCGTATTTGTTCCGCCGACATCGACTCCTATTCTCATGGCTATCCGTACTCTTATCCCCTTTACAATCCACGCTAGCCAGTCGCGAAACTGACTACAACACGTGAACGGTGTGGTGTGGCATTGTCCGGGGGTGGGCTATGTTTATTGAAAAAAGCTATAAACCTACCCATCTGGGTAGTCATTCGGGTGGGCAAGGTTGTCGATTTATTGCCCTGACTCTTATACATTCAAGGACATGCACGACGAACCAAAATATGGCGTGGACGAATCTCTGGCGTTGTTCCCGCCTTGGCTGGTGCCTGCCAAGGTGCACCCGCCGGCGCCCCGCATTGGCGTGTTGCAACGCCGCGGCCTTGAGTTGAAGCTGAATGAAGGGCTGTCCAGGCAGGTCACGATCCTTCATGCGCCTGCCGGCTACGGGAAGAGCACGTTGCTATCCACATGGCTGCACAACTTGCGCGACGATTCTGCGACGTGCTGCTGGCTCGCACTTGATGAGGATGACGATGAGCAGCAACTGTTGCTCTATCTGGCGTTCAGTCTCCATCGAGCAGGGGTGTTGGCATTCGCGCAAGCCGGCGACGCTGCCTTTCAGGGTGAGGTGGTGCCTCGACAGATACTGACGCTTATCCAGCGCAGTATCGAAAATTTCTCAGAGCCGCTACTGCTTATTCTGGATGATTTTGAGCAGCTGTCGGGTGACACGGTGCGTTCGGTCGTCCAGCGGCTTCTGCGCTACGCGCCTGATAATTTGCACCTTTATATTGCGACCCGGGACGATAGCGCCCTGGACGTTAGTCGGCTGGAAGTAGAGGGGGCCGTGCTGCGAGTCGACGCAACTGCCCTGCAGTTTACCCTCCCCGAGATTCGGGATATCTTTGCCGACCAGCTGCCGGCGGGCATAGTTGACGACATCTATCGGCGCACTGGTGGGTGGCCGGTAGTTGTGCAAATGCTGCTGAGCGCGCTGTCGAGCGAGCGTGACTACGACCGTTTGTTGCAGGAGCTAGCCAGTGACGCCGCAACGTTGTCTGCCTACCTCGCGCACCAGATACTGGCGGGTCTGGAGCCAGATGATCAGCGATTCCTGATGTCGCTCTCGCCGCTGGATCGGGTTGATTACGCGATGGCTGATTATATACGTGGGGCGAACGACAGTCTCGCGCGCGTGTATCGGCTCAAACACTTGCACAGTCTTATACGTTCTATTTCCGGCCCTGGAGACACAGTCGAACTGCACCCGTTGCTGCGAGACTATCTGTATCGACAGTTGCAACTTGCCGCCCCGGACCTGCTGCGCCGGTTGCACGGTCGGATTGCCGAATGGCACGCGCGCGAACGGGACCTGGTGAATGCGGTTCGCCATAGTGTTCTGGCGGATGAGCCCGATCGGGCGATTGAGATTATCGAATCGATGGGCGCCATTTCTTTGTGGTTGAGGGAGGGCATCACTCGGATTCGCCTCGCACTCAGGCTATTGGATCAGGACGTTGTCGGCCGGTCTCCGCTGCTATTGTTGTTGCAGGCGATAATCGAAGTGAAGGACGGAATGGTTTTCAAGGCTACTCAGACCTATCGGGCTGCCGAGCGCCTGACAGCTAGTGGCCCCCTGTCAGGGGCGTGGCATGCATCAGGTGTTCTGCGGAACGATCTCCGCCAGATTGATGCCTACATTGCCATCTATGCGGGCCTGCAGATACACGAAACCAGCTATCGCGCTCTGCTTGAGTCGACTGCCGATATCAACCTTGAGGGGCCAGGTTGTCGGGCGTTTCACTATAATCTGTTGTGCGTTGTTCATACCCAGCAGGGCGACTTTCGCAGCGCCCGGGCATATGCCCGCGAAGCCATTCGCAATTTTCGCGAGATCGGTTCGCTCTATGGCGAGAGCTACCTGTATTTTCACCAGGGCGATGCAAGCTTTGCCGAAGGCAGGAGTAGTAGTGCGGAAAAACTTTATCGCAAGGGGCTGGACATTGCGCGGCGCAAGTTCCGTGAAGATAAGGGTATTCGTCTGATCGGCCATGTGTTGTTGCTTGAGTTGCTCGACGAACTCGGGCGCGAAGATTTTTCGCTGTCGGTGCTGCGGCAGCTTCCGCGTGAACTTGAGGTACGTGAAGCCTGGTTTGATATCTACCTGGCGGGGTATTGTACTGCCAGTAGTATCGAGTTCCGCCGCTCCGGCCTGTTGGCAGCGCTGCGATTGCTCGACAAGGCGATGAAATATGCTGATCAGCAGCGCCTGGCTCGGTTGGAGGACCTGCTGGTCTGCCAGCGCATCGAGCTGCTAGTGCGTGCGGGAGAATTGCAGTCGGCGCGCACGCTGGTATCAGATGCTGGCATGACTCTGGCGGATTACCGACAGGGTGACGGCAAGCAGGCTGCCTGGCGGGAGCGTGATGTGGCGGTGTTGGCCATGTGCGCTCTCCTTGTCGCCGAGGGCAAGGGGCGAGAGGCCTTGCCGGAACTTGCACACTTCTCCGAAGAAGCGCGCCAGCAAGGTCGCTTACGCTCTCTGGTACGCTACACGTTGCTCATGGCCCAGGCTGCGCGGTCAGTTGGCGAGAATGCCGCCGCACAACGCTATATGGGGCAAGTGCTTACTGTCTCTGAGCGTACGGGTTTCGTGCGAGCCCTTCTTGATGATGGGCCCCGGGTGGCTGATATGATCGGACTACTGCTTGATGCAAACGCGCTGCAGGAGCCGGTTGCCGCGCACGCGCGTGATCTACTCGGTCAGTTGGGCAGGAAACCGGGCAGGATAAAGGGCCCAGGGACGACGCTCAGTCGCCGTGAACAGGAGATTCTCCGCCTGCTTGCAGCAGGCGCATCCAACAAGTTCATGGCCCGGGAGCTGTGCCTGTCAGAGAATACGGTGCGCTTCCATCTGAAGAACGTGTTCAGAAAGCTGAATGTCCACAACCGAGTGCAGGCAGCGAATCAGGCTTCGACGCTTGCGCTGAACCCGGACAGACACACTCCACGAACCTGATACATGCGCGTGACAAAGCGGCACGCGCTGTGACAGCAGATTCAAGACATCCTCTACTACCCGCCTTGATCGCTTCATCAGCAACTACAGTTTGTTCTCAATGGCAGATGTACGGCTTCTGATCGCGCAGGAGCGCATCCTTCTGGATAGCGTCACGGCCTCCGACGGTTTTGCAATATTTGGGGGCAAAATCCCCAGGACCCCATACAGATAAGCCACCTGTGTGCCTTACCGTAGGACTCGCTCTCAGCCGCATTCCCCGGTTTGATCTTCGTCTCCAATGCGGTTGTTGAAATTATCGTTGCTTCACATACCCGTTGACAAGCAAGTGCCGCCCTATATACTTGCGCATTAAAGTACTAAAGCGGTATATGGCAATGAAATCAGAATCAAAATATGGGGCAATATCCATTGCGCTGTGGGCTAAAACGGCCCTTATCTCCAAGCATTTGGACAATAGCTTGGGTGCGATTCATGGCATAGGGCTAACGGAGTACATGGTATTGCGGAGCCTGATGAGGGCTCCTGATCATGTTCTGCGGCGCATAGATATTGCTGACGCACTGGAGCGAACAGCGTCCGGTATCACCAGAATGCTGATGCCGATGGAGAAAATAGGCCTTGTGCAAAAAGAGCTCAACGAGCGGGATGCGCGAGTAAGCCTGGTAAGGATAACGCGGGCGGGAGAGGAGTTGTTTGAAAATGCCTCTGCTACCCTGAATGCCAAGTCGGAGACACTCCTCAAGAATGTTGATGGCAAAAAGGTGGATGTATTTCTGGATTTGCTCGGCCAAATTTGAGGGCTTGCAACTAGATAAGGCGCCTGCTCACTCTGTCGGGCGTTGTGTGGCCGAAACCAAAAGGATGCAAACAATGAAAGTACCGCCAATACAGCGTTTCACCCGGTGGTTCGGTGGCTCTGAATCCGGCCTGCCACGCTCTACGGTACTGCCGGTGTTCGAGATTAAGGATGTGGCGGGTAGCAAATTTTGAATGCAGTCAGCAGAGCGTAGCGCATGCACCATACACCTGAAGCACAGCTCCAGACATTGAAGCAGCAGCTGGCCAAAGTACAGCTCATTGAGGCGCCGGGAACCATCATGTTCGGGCTGGGCCTGTATGGGAGGTTCGCCGCGAATGGCAACGCCTTCCACCCTCTGCTCAACGACCCCGGTGTGGTCAGCATGCTGTTGGGTGCCGGCGGCACGGTCATGGCCTGGGGCACTTACAAACTTGTCATCATCCTGCGTGAAATGCAGCGCGTGAAGAAGCGGCACGGGCTATAACGGCGGGTGCATGAAATCCTCCAGTACCCGCCTCGATCGTTTCATCAGCAAGCACAGCGCCTTCTCGATGGCCGACGTGCGACTGTTGATCGCCCAGGGGCGTATTCTTCTGGACAACGTAGCGGCTCGTTCCATCCATGAGTCGGTAACAAAATTCACCCGGGTGGACCTGGACGGTGTTTGTCTGCGAAATGCGGCGTCAGTGTACCTCGCGCTGCATAAACCGGCCGGGGTGGTCAGTGCGACGAAGGACAGCAAACACCCGACAGTGCTGGATCTTCTGCAACATCCGCAGAGGGAGGAGCTGCATATTGCGGGCCGGCTCGACTTCAATACCACGGGCCTGGTGCTGCTGACCAACGATGGCAAATGGTCGCGCAGATTAAGCTCGCCGGAGAGCCGCGTTGCCAAGGTCTATGAGGTGTGTGTCGCCAAGCCGTTGACGGAACAATACATCACGGTGTTTCGCGCCGGCATATACTTTGCGCATGAGAATATCACCACGCTGCCTGCACAGCTGGAAATACTCTCCAAGTACCGGTGCAGGCTGTCGCTGGTTGAAGGCAAGTACCACCAGGTGAAGCGGATGTTCGGTTATTTTGAGAACAAGGTGCTGTCGTTGCATCGGGTATCGGTGGGGCCTGTTTCCCTCGGTAAACTGCAGCCGGGAGCATCAAGGCACCTCACTGCGCTTGAGCTTGCGAAGACAGGATATAAGTGATTTCCCAAAACAATTTGGTGCTGCGATATGCAAGAGCATGAAATGACGACGGAAAGTAAGGCGGCGGGCAGTGGCAATGAAGCGCTATGTCCGCTTTGCGGTGAAACCAATGCCTGCGGAGTCCGTAGCGCTCAGGTTTGCTGGTGTGCGAGCGCGACCATTCCGGCAGATTTGACTGCCCTGGTGCCGGATGCGGCAAAGCAAAATGCCTGCATTTGCCAGGCATGCGTGCGTCTTTATAGCCAGAACCCCACAGTATTCAAGGCTCGCTGCAGGCAGTAGGGTCATGTCCTCTCTGCGGTTGCGAGAGTGCGCTCTCACGAATCCGCACTGTCCTGTTAGGCTGAAAATACGCTGAGGAGAGCCACGCCCACAAAGGCTGCCAGCAGCAACAGGGTATAGAGTGCAGTCGTGATCGAGAATTTCAGTAGCGTCCTGCCCCAGCGCTGCTGGTAGAAATGCTTCTGGCTGAGCAGGAGGTAGGTTGGAATCCAGCACAGAATCAGTGTGCCCAGCCATGACAGGCCAGTGCCCAGCCAGGGTATCGCCAGCAGCTTCTCCAGCGCCGTTGTCGCCAGATAAAACACCAGCATCTGCAAAATGAAGCTGTGGCTGTGCAGCGCCAGGATCAGGTGTTCGGTGTAGTAACGCCCCGATCGCAGGTAGAGCAGCTTCAACAGCAAAGCGAAGGTGGGCAACAGAATAAACATGACCTGTGGTGCCAGGCGAAAGAAACGGTTGATTGCCAGTTGCGGGTTATCCAGCAGGCTTTGCAGTTGGGCATTCGCCGCCAGTTCCGGTGCAACCTGTGCGCGCTCTATTGTCACAATGTCTGGCGGTGTGAGCTGAGTAAACGTCAGGAAAGCAAGAATCGAGGTAAACAGATACAGTCGGAGTGGTGGTACATAAGGCACCCGATGGCCGGAAACGTAGCGTCGGCTCAGGTAACCGGGTCGAAACCAGAGGGGGAGCAGTGTGCGCCAGACTCGCGTATCCCAGTTGCTGAACTCACCGAAAAACTCAGTGATTACACCGCTGAGATTGCGAATATAGCTCTTTTTTTCCTGGCCACACTGATGACAGAAGTCCCCATGAAGGGTGGCCTGGCAGTTGTCGCAATAGCGCGGCTCTGGAATCGTCATATGCATAGTTTAGTGCCCGGCCCCCGCCAACACCTCTGACACCGTTGCCAGGTGTATGCCCTGTGACTCCAGCCCGGGCAGCACCGCCTGCAAGAAGGCGATGGTCTCCGGGTAGGGGTGCCCAATCGCCACTGCTATGCCACGCCGTCGGGCCTGCTCTACCGCATCCAGGAAGCGCTCGGCGATGGCCTCGGGCTGGGCGACGTTGTCGAGAAACACCTGCCGTGAAAGGTGCGGCAGGCCGGCTTCGGCTGCGGCGGCGGCGGCCACGGTGGCGCTGTGGGTGCGTGAATCCACGAAATAGAGCTGGCGCTCGGTGAGCTCTGTCATCAACCAGCGCATGGGTTCCGCCTGTTGGGTCAGGCCGCTGCCCATGTGGTTGTTTACCCCCTGCGCATGGGGCACGCTCGCCAGCGCCATGCCCAGCGTGTTGCGGAACTCCAATTCAGACAGTTCCGCTGTGAGGGCACCCGGGCCCAGCGCGCGCTGATCCAGTGTACTCATGGGGGCATGCAGCATGACGTCTTTGCCCGCCAGATAGGCTTCCTCCGCCAGTCGTGCCCCGTGGGGTGTATGCGGCAGCACCGCTACGCTGATGCGCCCGGGCAGCGCCACAGTCTGGCGCCCTTCCTTGAGGCGATTGCCCAGGTCGTCGATGATGATAACCAGTGTGGCCGGGTTGCCCGCCGGCAACACAAAGGCAGGTGGTGGCCCGGCAAGCGGGGCGGTGTAGGGCGCGCCAACCAGCCCGCTTGTTTCGGGTACGGCCTGCGGTGTTTCCAGCGGGCGCATACCCCAGGCTGCGAGGGGTAACAGCAGCGCCAGCAGCAGGCCCTGCCGCATGCTTCAGCCGTCGCCAGCGGCGCTCGCGGGCGCGCTGCGCAGGCCGAGGATGTTGACACCCTTGAGCAATGTGAGAGCTTCGTAAAGCTGGTTGTCGGTACCCAGCAAGCCTTCCGACTGGCGCTGGCTGCGGCGCGTTTCACCGTTGACGTTATCCAGCCGGCGTGTGAGGTCGGCCTCGGTAATCTGGTTGGAGGTGTCGTAAGCGGTAACTTGGGCGCGCTCCACGATAATGTCCGGCTCAATGCCCGCCGCCTGGATAGAGCGCCCATTGGGGGTGAAGTAGAGTGCGGTGGTCAACTTGACGGCACGCGACTCCGAGATGGGCATCACGGTTTGTACCGAACCCTTGCCGAAGCTGTCGGTGCCCATGATCACGGCGCGTTTCTGGTCCTGCAGCGCGCCGGCGACAATCTCGGATGCGCTCGCCGAGCCACCGTTGATCAGCACCACCAGCGGCGCGCCATTACTGACGTCACCGGCATCGGCGGAGTAACGCATTTCGGAGTTCGCCAGTCGGCCTTCGGTGTAGACCACCAGCCCGCCATCCATAAACAACCCGGCCACATCCACGCTCGCACCCAGTACGCCACCGGGGTTGTTGCGCAGGTCCAGCACCAGGCCCTTGAGCGACGACTTGGCCATGAGCCGCTCCAGCGCAGCGCCGACATCATCGCCGGTGCCGGTCTGGAACTGGGCCACGCGAATGTAGCCGTAACCGGGCTCCAGGAAACGCTCGCGCACGCTTGCGACCTTGATGGTGTCGCGCTTCAGCGTGACGTCAAAGGGCTGGCTGGCGCCAGGGCGTCCAATCTGCAGCTCGATGGGGCTGCCCTTGGGGCCACGCATCAGCTCAATGGCTTCATTCAAGGAAAGCCCTTTAACCTGTTTGCCATCCAGTTTGAGAATCAGGTCGCCGCTCATCAGCCCGGCTTCGGCGGCGGGGGAGCCGTCGATGGGGGCGACGATTTTCACGTAGCCATCTTCCATACCGACTTCAATGCCCAGCCCGCTGAACTCGCCACTGGTGTTGCTTTGCAGGTCTTCAAACGCGTCTTCAGTCAGGTACGCGGAATGCGGGTCCAGGTTCATCAGCATGCCCTGAATGGCGTATTCCAGCAGCGTGCTGTCGTCGATTTCCTCCACGTAGCCAATGCGGATCTGGTTGAACACGTCGGCGAAGGTACGCAGTTCGTCCAATGGCAGTTCGGCATTCTGCTGTGTGTGCTGTGCCAGCGCTGCGGGCGCTCCCAGAAAGCAGGCCAAAAGCGCGTTGCGCAGCGCCGCCAGGGGAGAAAACTGTGAGTGCATGGGTTACCGCCGTCGGCGTTGCGCCGTTGCCAGATGAAAGTGTGCAGTGTAACCGATTCCGGCTGAAACCGCGCAAGCGCGGGGCTTTAGCGGCACCAGGCAACCGGATCGAGGGGCTTGCCATCCTTGCGGATTTCGAAATACAGGGCCGCCCGTTCCAGGCCGCCGCTGCTGCCCACGGTGCTCACCGGTGTACCCGGTGCCACCCACTCCCCCACCTCTTTCAGCAGGCTCTGGTTGTGGGCGTAGAGGCTCATGTAGCCATCGCCGTGGTCGACGATCAGCAGCAGCCCGGAGCCGCGCAACCAGTCGGCGAACACGACGCGGCCATGGTGAATGGCACGCACCGTGCTGCCTTCGTCAGCGGTCAGGTTGATGCCCTGCCAGCGCATGCCGCCCAGGCCCCGGCTGGCGCCAAAACTGTTGTTGCGACGCGCATCCACGGGCCATGTCATGCTGCCCTTGCGGCTGGCGAAGGGCTTGTAGTCCGCCGGCAGCTCGATTTCCACGATGGCCTGCTTGATGGATTCCAGCAGTTGCTCCAGCTCCTCGCGGTCCCGCTCAAGCTGCTGTAGCTCATCGTCTTTGTTACGGATATTGGTGGCGAGCGCGGCAATGGCCTGTTCGCGCTCTGCGCGCGAGGCCAGCTGCGCCTCCTGCTGGCTTTGCAGCTCTGCCTGTTGCTCGCCCAGTTGCCGGGCCGCCGCTTCGCTGCGTGCCGCCACGGCAGCCAGCTCGGCAAGTGTGGCACGGTAAGTGACGACGAGTTCGTTGCGCGCCTGGAAAAAGTAGCGATAGTAGGCCATGGCCCGTGCCACGGTATGGGGGCTTTCCTGGTTCAGCAGTACTTTCAGCGTGCCCTGCTGGCCCATTTGCCAGGCGGCACGCAGTTCCGTGCCAATGCGCACCTGTTGGCTGTCGCGAGCCGCTTCCAGCTCGGCGCTGCGGCTGGCCAGCGAGGCCAGTTCGGCCTCGGTGTTGCGGATGGCCTCGCGGTTGTTGCCGATGGCCTGCTGTAACTCGCCCAGGCGCCGTTCCGCTTCACGCAGCTGTTTCTGTTCGGTGCTGAGCTGGTTGCGGGCGCGGTCTAACTGGTTGGTGACTGACTTTATCTGGGCCTGCAGCTCGGCGAGGCTGGCGCGCGCGGCGTCCTCTTCGCCTTCCGCCCAGACGGAGATCCCCAGCGGCGGGCTGAGCAGGCCCGCGGCCAATATCAGGCCTGCACAGTGCCGGCGCAGGCGCAGCATGGCCCTACGCCTTGCAGTCGGCCAGGCTGTGCCCGGTCATTTCTGCCGGTTGCGCAAGGTCCATGAGGCTCAGCAGGGTGGGAGCGATGTCCGCCAGGATGCCGCCGGCCGCGTCCAGTTCACAGGGCCGCTCGCCGATGTACACCAGGGGTACATGCTCAGTGGTGTGCTGGGTATGCAATTGGCCGGACTCGTAGTCGAGCATCTGCTCGCAGTTACCGTGATCGGCAGTCACCAGGGCTTGGCCTCCCGCCTCCAGCAAAGCGGCCTCCACCCGCCCCAGGCAGGTGTCCAGCGCTTCCACGGCCTTGACCGCCGCGGCAAATATGCCGGTGTGGCCCACCATGTCACCGTTGGCGTAGTTGCAGACGATGAAGTCGTAGCGGCCACTGTGGATAGCCTCCACCAGTTTGTCGGTCACTTCGGGCGCACTCATCTCGGGCTTGAGGTCGTAGGTGGCAACGTCTGGCGAAGGCACCATGATGCGTTCTTCGCCCGGGAATGTATCTTCCCGTCCGCCACTGAAAAAGAACGTGACGTGGGCGTATTTTTCGGTCTCGGCTATGCGCAGCTGGGTTTTGCCCTGCTGGGCCAGGTAGGCGCCGAGCACGTTGTCGAGGTGCTCGGGCGGAAACGCGCAGGGTGCGTCGATATCCGCGGCGTACTCGGTGGTCGTGACGAAGCCGGCGAGCTGCGGCACGTGGCCCCGCTCGAAACCGTCAAAGGCGGGGTCGGTGAAAGCGCGGGTGAGTTGGCGCGCACGGTCGGAGCGGAAGTTCATGAACAGTACGCAGTCGCCATCGCGAATCGCGGCACTGTCGTCGCCTTCTGTTCCCACGGCGGTGGGCAACACGAATTCGTCGTTCTCGTCCCGGCCGTAGGCCGCCGCCAGGCCAGCCTGCGCGTTGGGCGCGCGGTGTGCGGCACGGCCAGTGGTCAGGAGTTGCCACGCCTGCTCAATGCGCTCCCAGCGGTTGTCGCGATCCATTGCATAGTAGCGCCCGACGATACTCGCCACGCGGCCACAGCCCAGCTCGTCAAACAGCGCCTCGGCCCGAGCCAGCGACGCCTCGGCGCTGCGCGGCGGGGTGTCCCGCCCGTCGAGGAAGGCGTGCAGATAAACCCGGTTGGCGCCTCGCGCGGCGGCGAGGCGCACGGCGGCGAGAATCTGGTCTTCGTGGCTGTGCACACCGCCGGGCGAAAGCAGCCCCAAGACATGCACCGCGCCGCCACGGGTAACCGCGGCGTCGATGGCACTGGTGTAGGCCGGGTTGCGGTCGAAACTGCCGTCGGCAATGGCCTGGTCGATGCGGGTGATGTTCTGGTAGATCACCCGGCCCGAGCCCAGGCTCATGTGGCCCACCTCGGAATTGCCCATCTGGCCCGCCGGCAGACCGACGTCCAGCCCCGAGCCCGAGACCAGCGTGTGCGGAGCATCGCGCCAGAGCCGGTCCCAGACTGGCGTGTTGGCCTGCACGATGGCGTTGTCGCGGGCCTCTTCGCGGTGGCCCCAGCCGTCGAGAATGATCAGTACGGTAGGTGTCTTGCGGGCGTTGCTCATGCTCAATCCGTGCTCCGGTGGACGCGTGTGGCCGGGGCTGGCCATTCTACCCTGTCGACGGGGGAATCGCATCGCCCCCGGCGACCCGACCCGCGCCAGGGGGCTTTCAGGAGTGGCTGGTTGCCGCCGGGCATAGCCTGTATACTTGCGGCCTTTTCTGCAGCCCGCCCGCCGGTGTTTGGTGCAACTCGCGCACGGGCCGGCGTTCGAACGTAATCTCACAGGTGAGCACGCGACACGGTTATGGCCCTGTTTATTGAATTCTTTATGCAGCAATGGGTGCTTTTTGCCGCACTGCTGGCGGTTGTCGTCATGCTGGTGATGCACGAGGCGCGCAAGTCCGGCCCCGCACTCACCCCGCAGCAGGCCATCACGCTGGTGAACGCGGAAGAGGGCATCTTTGTCGACCTGCGCGATGCCGCGGACTTCAAGAGCGGGCACATTGTCGATGCGCTGAACATACCAGCGGCCAAGCTGCCGGCGCGCATGGACGAACTGGGCAAGTACCGGCAGCGCCCTGTGATCCTGGTATGCAAGATGGGCCAGACTGCGGCTTCCGCGGGCAAGCAGCTCAAGGCCGCCGGCTATGAGAAGGTCTACAAGATGGGCGGCGGCATGCTGGAGTGGAGCAACCTGCAGCTGCCCACGGTCAAATAGGCACCCGCCATGACTGCGCCGGTGACGCTTTACACGACTCGCTTCTGCCCCTACTGCGTGCGTGCGCGCAGCCTGCTGACGGGCAAGGGCGTGGAATTTCTCGACATCCCGGTGGATGGCGACCGCGCCAAACGCGCCGAGATGGAGCGCCTGAGTGGGCGCCACACGGTACCGCAAATTTGGGTCGGCGACGTTCACGTCGGCGGCTGCGACGAGCTGGTGGCGCTGGAGCGCCAGGGCCGTCTCGATTCCCTATTGGCCCAGGCGCAACCCGCTCCCGGCCGTTAACACAACCCGATGGAGGACGGCTCAATGGCCGATGAACAAGCACCCGCAGCAGGCGCCGCAGATGAAGCGGTACAACAGCAGTTTGTGTTGCAGCGTATTTACAACAAGGATCTGTCCTTTGAATCACCGGCCAGCCCCGGCGTGTTTCGCAAGCAGTGGCAGCCGAAGGTCAATGTCGACCTCAACACCAAGAGCGATGCCATCGACGAAAATGGCAACTATGAAGTGGTGTTGACGATTACGGTCACGGCCAAAATGGAAGAGGAAACCGCGTTTCTGGTGGAAATCCAGCAGGCGGGTATTTTCCTGATCAAGGGTTTTGACGGCGAGAACCTGCGCCGGGTGTTGGCGACCGCTGCGCCGAATATCCTGTTCCCTTACGCCCGCGAAAACATCGATTCGCTGTGTGTGAAGGGCGGCTTTCCCCCGGTCATGCTCGCTCCGGTGAACTTCGACGGCCTGTATATGCAGGCGCTGGCGCGCTCACAGGAGCAGGGTGAGGCACCGGCTGCAGGGACCGCCAGCGCCACGGAACACTAAGCAGTACGCCGGCCACGCCCTGGCGGGTGTGGCCGACCATCCCCCTCGCACTGCCTATGCCAGCCCGGGAAATCCCAGCTGGCGCAAGCCCTCGTAGCACAGAATGGCCGCCGCATTGCTCAGGTTGAGGCTGCGGCTGTCTGCGCGCATGGGTATGCGCAACACCTGTTCTGCTGGCAGCGATGCCAGCAGCGTCTGTGGCAACCCCCGGGTTTCAGGCCCCAACAGAATGGCATCGCCGGCGCGGAATTGTGCCTGGTGGTACGGTGTGGTGCCTCGCGTGCTCACCGCCAGCAGGCGCGATTGCGGCAGGCTGCTGCGCAGGGCGTCCAGGGTGGGGTGCACGCAGACGTTGGCGAACTCGCGGTAGTCCAGGCCCGCGCGCCGCAGCCGGCGATCATCCAACTCGAAGCCCAGTGGCTCAATCAGGTGCAGTTGACAGCCCGTGTTGGCGCATAAACGAATGATGTTGCCGGTATTCGGTGGAATTTCCGGTTCGTACAGGACGATATTCAGCATGCGGGCAGTATGCCGTCCCTCAGTCGCTCATATCCAGATCTTTCATTTTGCGTGTGAGAGTGTTGCGGCCCCAGCCCAGCAGTTCAGCCGCATCGCGTTTGCGGCCCTGGGTTTGCGCCAGCGCCACTTCGATCATTGCCCGCTCGAACATCGGTACCGCCTGGCGCAGGATATGGTGCTTGCCCTGCTGCAGTTCCTTGCGCGCCCACTGCCCGAGCTGCTCGTTCCACTGCGACGAGGTGCCGTCGGCGACCGGTGTGGCAACTTTGCCCAGCTCCGGTGGCAGGTCGCGCAGGTGAATCTCGCGCCCTGACGCCATGACGGTCAGCCAGCGACAGATGTTTTCCAGCTGGCGCACGTTACCGGGCCAGGCGAGTGCGACGAGGAAACGCTCGGTGTCGGGCAGCAGAATCTTCGGCTCCCCGCCGAGCTCCTCTGCGGCCTTGCGGAAGAAGAATTTCATCAGTCGCGGTATGTCTTCCCGGCGCTCCGCCAGCCGCGGAATGTGAATGCGGATAACGTTCAGACGGTGGAACAGGTCTTCACGGAAGTCACCGCGCTGTACCCGCTCCTCAAGGTCCTGGTGGGTGGCGGCGATAATACGCACGTCCACCTTCACCGAGGTATGTCCGCCCACCCGGTAGAACTCGCCGTCGGCCAGCACCCGCAGCAGTCGGGTCTGGGTCTCCGCCGGCATATCGCCAATTTCATCGAGGAACAGCGTGCCGCCATTGGCCTGCTCGAAGCGCCCTTCCCGCTTGCTGTTGGCGCCGGTGAAGGCGCCCTTTTCATGGCCGAACAGCTCGGACTCCATCAGGTCCCGGGGAATGGCCGCCATGTTCAGGGCGATAAACGGACGCTGGGCCCGTGGGCTGTGGCGGTGCAGCGCACGCGCGACCAGTTCCTTGCCGGTGCCGGATTCGCCGTTGATCAGCACGGTAATATTGCTTTGCGCCAGGCGCCCTATGGCCCGGAACACCTCCTGCATAGCGGGTGCCTCGCCGATGATTTCGGTTTCCGGCAGCGCTTCGGGCAGCGTCATCTCGCCGCGTTTTTCCCGCGCCTGGGCGAGCGCGCGCTCGGTAATGGCCACCACCTCGTCAATATCAAAAGGCTTGGGCAGGTATTCGAAAGCGCCGCGCTGGTAGGAGGCAACGGCGCTTTCCAGGTCCGAGTGGGCGGTGGTGATGATGACCGGTAGCTCCGGGTGCTCGTCGTTGATGCGTGTCAGCAGGTCGAGTCCGTCGATGCCGGGCATGCGGATGTCGCTGATGATGACGTCCGGCCGCTCCGAGAGCATGCGTTCGATGAGCTGGTCGCCATCGGAAAAGCTCTCGTTGTCGATGCCGGCCTGGCTGAGCGCGCGTTCAAGCACCCAGCGAATAGAGCTGTCATCATCCACGACCCAGACTTTAGCGTGTCTCTGCATGGCTCTGTTCCATTGGTAAATAGAGGGTAAAACGTGTGTTGCCCGGCTCGCTCGCACATTCCAGCAGGCCGCCGTGGCGGTTGACGATGGATTGGGCGATAGAGAGCCCCAGCCCGGTGCCATCGGGCCTGCCTGTCACCATGGGCACAAAGATCGCCTGCTGTATTTCGGCGGGAATACCCGGCCCGTTGTCGATAATATCCACACGGCAGACCAGGCGGTGGCGGTGACCGCCGATAGTGAATTGGCGCTGCGACCGTGTGCGCAGGAGTATCGTGCATGCCTCCGGTGAAGACGCCGCCTGCAAGGCATTGCGCATGATATTCAGCACCGCCTGAATGAGCTGCGCGCGGTCGACAGGCAGCTGTGGCAGGCTGGGGTCGTAGTCGCGCTTGATGGTCGCCGCGTTGTTCACCTCGGCTGCAATCAGGTTGCGTACATGCTCGATGATTTCGTGAATATTGACCGGCTCGATGGCCAGCCGCTGATTGGGACCGAGCAGCCGATCCACCAGGTCGCGCAGGCGATCCGCTTCGCGGATGATGATACGTGTGTATTCGGCCAGTTCCTCATTGGGCAGCTCCTTGGCCAGCAACTGGGCGGCGCCGCGCACTCCGCCCAGCGGATTCTTGATTTCGTGCGCCAGGCCGCGAATCACCGCGCGGGTGGTTTCCTGCGCGTGCAACATGCTCTCTTCCCGGCTAATGCGCTGCAGCCGGTCAACCGGGATCAGCTCCAGCACGAGGCTGTCAGCCTGCTCCCCCTGGATGGCGGTGACAATCAGGTCGATCTGAACTTCCTGGCCGCCGTGTGTGGTCAGCAACATACCGCGGCGTGCGAGGGTCGCCCGGGTGCTGCGCGCGTGCTTCAGGGTTTCCAGTAGCTCTTCAGCCTGCAGGACCAGGAGGCTGGCATGTGCGCCCATGACCCGCGTGGCCGAGGCCTCCAGCAGCACTTCGGCAGCGGAGTTGATGGCCGTCAGGCGCAGCTGCGCATCCAGGGCGATGACGCCGGTGCTGATGTGGTCCAGAATGTCGGGTTTCTGCTGCATGCCTGCCCCATGATTGACCGCCTGAGCGCGGTACGCCTGTTGGCGAAGCAAGAATGACGCCAACTTACCTCAAGGGCTTACTTCACTCATGTGTGCGCAGTAAAATTGATGTTTCAGGGTAAGTATGCGCTTACTTCATGCGTGCTGAACGCGTGTGGCCGCGAATCTCGGCAGGGTACCGTGTCCTTCTTCTGCGCGCACGAATGAATTGCACCATTATAGTGCATGGAGGGGCGGCGTTGTCCAGCCCGAGGCTAGTTGCGGTTCTGGATGTTGTAGGGGCGCATCACCTGCACGTAGATCGAGGCGGAGCGCGCCAGTTCGGTGCCGTCGGCACCCAGGCGCACCACGCTCAGCTCGTGGCCTCCGCGCAGCACGTTGGTCAGGGCCCAGCGACCGCTGGCCTGGGGCTCGCCTGCAGGCGTGCCATCGATCCGCAGTTGCAGCGCCTCGCCGGCGCCGAGTGGTGGTGTCGTCACCGCTTCCACGGCGAAGTCGCCCTGCTGCCCCATGGGGATGACGGCCTGGTCCGCAGGCGAGGTGATGGTGACGTCCCGTTCCACGGTCGCCGCTGCCGCGCTGCTGCGTACCGGCGTCGGCGGTGTGCTGCGCATCTCGGGGGCCGGCTGTGTGTTCAGGCGCTGTAATTTCACCTCTTCCCGGTTGGTGCCTTCCGCGGGGGGCTTGTCGGTGTAGACCACATTGCCCTGGGCATCGGTGGATTTGTAGATGGGCTGGTTGGCCTGCACGGTGGCTGAGAGCAGCAGTGACAATAATAGGAGGAAACGAATCATCGGCGGTGGGCCTCGCAAGCGGCGACGTGAAGCAACCTTAGCAGAAATTTCCCGGGCGCCCTACGCCTGATGCGCCAGCAGCAGCGCAAAAAAAAAGGCCCGCACATGGCGGGCCTTGCAACAGCATTCCGTGCTTTACACGGAGTAGTACATGTCGAACTCGACCGGGTGCGTGGTCATGTTCAGGCGCTCGATGTCCGCAGCCTTGAGGTCGATGTAGCCATCGATCATGTCGTCGGTAAACACGCCGCCGGCGGTCAGGAAGCTGCGGTCCTCATCGAGTGACTTCAGGGCCTCGCTGAGGCTGGAGCACACGGTGGGGATGGCCTTGCCTTCTTCGGGCGGCAGGTCGTAGAGATCCTTGTCGGCAGCATCGCCGGGGTGGATCTTGTTCTGGATGCCGTCCAGGCCGGCCATCAGCAGGGCTGCAAACGCCAGGTAGGGGTTGGCTGCCGGGTCGGGGAAACGCACTTCTACGCGCTTGCCCTTGGGGCTGGCAACGTACGGGATACGAATTGATGCAGAGCGGTTGCGGGCCGAGTAGGCCAACATCACAGGCGCTTCAAAGCCAGGCACGAGGCGCTTGTAGGAGTTGGTCGCCGGGTTGGTGAAGGCATTCAGCGCCTTGGCGTGCTTGATGACACCGCCAATGTAGTACAGCGCAGTTTCCGACAGGCCGGAGTAGCCGTCACCCGCAAAGGTGTTGGTGCCGTCCTTCGAGATGGACATGTGAACGTGCATGCCAGAACCGTTGTCACCAACCAGTGGCTTGGGCATGAAGGTGGCTGTTTTGCCGTAGGCGTGTGCCACGTTGTGCACGCAGTATTTGAGGATCTGGACTTCGTCCGCCTTTTTCACCAGCGTGTTGAACTTGACGCCGATCTCGCACTGGCCGGCGGTGCCCACTTCGTGGTGGTGTACTTCAATGCCCAAACCCATTTGCTCCATCGCGGTGCACATGGCTGCGCGGATGTCGTGCAGTGAGTCGACTGGTGGTACGGGGAAGTAGCCGCCTTTGACGCGCGGGCGGTGGCCGGTGTTGCCGTCTTCCTGATGCAGGTTGGACGACCAGGCTGCCTCGGATGAGCTGATGGCGTAGCCGGCGCCGGAAATATCCGCGTGCCACTTGATGTCGTCGAAAACAAAGAACTCGGGCTCAGGGCCGAAGAATGCAGTGTCGCCGATGCCGGTAGTCTTCAGGTATTCCTGGGCGCGGTGGGCGACTGAGCGCGGGTCGCGCTCGTAGCCCTGCATGGTGCTGGGCTCGACGATGTCGCAGCGCAGGATAACGGTGGTGTCGTCGGTGAAAGGGTCGAGAACGGCAGTGCTGTCGTCCGGCATCAGGATCATGTCGGATTCGTTGATACCTTTCCAGCCGGCGATGGAGGAGCCATCAAACATCTGGCCGTCTTCAAAGAAATCATCGTCCACGGCGGTTGCGGGCAGGGTGACGTGCTGTTCCTTGCCTTTGGTGTCCGTGAAGCGCAGGTCAACCCATTTTGCTTCGCTATTCTTGATCAGGTTCAGAGTGTGCTCTGACATTGGATTTCCTCCATGGGGTGTAAAGTCGTGCCACAGTGTTCGGCGCAGTGCGTGTTCCTGGTGCGGCGGTTGCTTGCGAGCGCCCCGTTAGCGGCCAGCGAATCTTGGCAGGTTTCCTTAGAGCAAAACTCATGCCAGAATCCTGAGGGACCTAAGCCCCTGTTTTGCCGCAGTTTATCATTGCCGGTCCGGCGGTGCGCTATACCTGTGCGCTATTTTGATGCACTGACGCATTATTTTGGTGCGTCAGGTGTTGGGCGCAAACCGGCTGCGGGTATCCGGTGCCGGTGCCCCCGCGGGGTATTGCCGCTGAATGCCGCATTATCACCGGAAACGGATTCTGCGCTCGCCGTGGTGCTGAGGTATAATCCGCCGCCTTTTTTGCTGCCGTGTGACCGGTTTGAGGAATTCCCCTTGATTGAGAAGCTTCGCAACATCGCCATTATCGCCCACGTTGACCACGGCAAAACCACGCTCGTGGACTGCCTGCTGAATCAGTCGGGAACGCTTGATCGCCGCTCTGAAGGGGCCGAGCGCATCATGGACTCCAACGACCAGGAGCGGGAGCGCGGCATCACCATTCTGGCCAAGAACACGGCCATTCGCTGGAACGACTACCGCATCAACATCGTGGACACGCCCGGACACGCCGATTTCGGCGGCGAAGTCGAGCGCGTACTCTCCATGGTGGATTCCGTGCTGTTGCTGGTGGATGCGGTAGACGGCCCCATGCCGCAAACCCGCTTTGTGACCTCCAAGGCCTTCGAACAGGGCCTCAACCCGATTGTTGTCATCAACAAGGTGGACCGCCCCGGCGCGCGTCCCGACTGGGTGGTAGACCAGGTATTCGACCTGTTTGATCGCCTCGGCGCCACCGATGAGCAGCTCGACTTCCCCATTGTGTTCGCCTCTGCCATTCAGGGCATCGCCGGCCTCGACCACGAAGCCATGGCGGAAGACATGCAGCCGCTGTTCGAGACCATTATCGAGAAGGTGCCCACCCCCGCGGTTGATCGCGAGGGGCCGCTGCAGCTGCAGATAAGCGCACTGGACTACAACAGCTATGTCGGTGTTATCGGCGTTGGCCGCGTAACCCGCGGTACCCTGAAGCCGAACACCCAGGTAACTGTCATTGACCGCGAAGGCAAAACCCGCAATGGCCGCGTGCTGCAGGTAATGGGCTACATGGGGCTTGAACGGGTGGAAGTGCAGTCCGTCGCGGCCGGCGACATTGTCTGTGTGACCGGTATCGAGGGGTTGAATATTTCCGACACGCTGTGCGACCCAGCTACCGTGGAGGCGCTGCCGCCGCTGACCGTGGATGAGCCCACCGTGAGCATGACGTTCCAGGTCAACGATTCACCCTTCGCCGGCCGCGAAGGCAAGTTCGTCACGACCCGCAACATCAAGGAACGCCTGGAACGCGAACTCATCCACAACGTGGCATTGCGGGTTGAGCCGGGCGATTCCCCGGACAAGTTCAAGGTGTCCGGGCGCGGCGAACTGCACCTCTCGGTGCTGATCGAAAGCATGCGTCGCGAGGGCTTCGAGCTGGGTGTTTCGCGCCCCGAGGTGATCCAGAAAGAAATCGACGGCGTGATGCAAGAGCCCTACGAGCAGCTGGTGATTGATTGCGAGGAGCAGCACCAGGGCGCCATCATGGAAGAGCTGGGCCTGCGCCGTGCCTCACTGGAAAACATGACGCCGGACGGCAAGGGCCGGGTGCGCCTGGAGTTCATTATCCCTGCGCGCGGCCTGATCGGGTTCCGCGGCCTGTTCCTGACCCTCACCTCCGGCAGCGGCATTCTGACCCACGTGTTCGACCACTACGGTGCGGTGAAGAACCAGGAGATCGCCAAGCGCAGCAACGGCGTACTGGTGTCCATGGTGAAAGGCAAGACGCTGGCCTACTCCCTGTTCAACCTGCAGGACCGCGGACGCCTGTATATCGGCCCCAACGTGGAAGTGTATGAGGGGCAGATCATTGGCCTGCACAGTCGCGGTAATGACCTCACCGTGAACCCGATCAAGGGCAAGCAGTTGACCAACGTGCGCGCATCCGGGACGGATGAGGCGCTGACGCTGACCCCGCATGTGCGCCACAGCCTGGAGCAGGCCCTGGAGTTCATCGAGGACGACGAGCTGGTTGAAGTCACCCCCGAGAGCATTCGCCTGCGCAAGAAACTGCTGCTGGAACACGAACGGCGTCGTGCCGGCCGTGCCTGAGGCGCGGTCAGCGGCATGAAGGCCCTGCTGCAGCGTGTCACCACGGCCAGAGTGACCGTGGGTGAGCGCTGTGTCGGGGCAATCGGCAGCGGTTTACTGGTGTTTCTCGGACTGGAGCAGGGCGATCAGCGTGAGACGGGGGTGCGCCTGCTGCAGCGCATACTCGATTACCGGATTTTCGCCGATGCGGACGGGCGCATGAACCGCAGCGTGACGGACGTGGGTGGAGAGGTGCTGCTGGTTTCCCAGTTTACCCTCGCCGCGGATACCGGCAAGGGCCTGCGTCCGGGCTTCTCCACCGCCATGGCGCCGGCCGAGGCCGAGGCGTTCTACGCGTGGATGCTCGCCGAGTTGCGTGGGCGCCATGCCGGCGTGGCGGCCGGTGAGTTTGGTGCCAATATGCAGGTGAGCCTGGTCAATGATGGCCCGGTGACGTTCCTGCTGGAATCTAGCCCGCCTTGAGCTGCATGTGGATGTGGAAGATGCCGTCCTCCAGATACGGCTCGCCCGCGGCCACAAACCCCAGGCCGGCATAAAAGCCGCGCAGGTAGGCCTGGGCACCGATGGCAATGCCCGCGCCCGGCCATTGGGCCCGGTTGAAATCGATGCCTCGCTGCACCAGCTCGCGGCCCAGGCCCGTGCCGCGGGCACTGGCAGGCACGGCAATCCTCCCCAGCGAACTCTCGGGGTAACTTAGACCCGGCGGCAAGCAGCGCTGGTAGGCGAGCACCTGCTCGCCACTCACACAGCGCATATGCCAGCTGCCGGCATCGAGGCCGTCGAGGTCGCGGTACACGCAGGCCTGCTCTACCACGAAAATGTCCTGGCGCAGCTGCAGCACCGCGTAGAGCTCAGCCGCCGACAGCGCCTCGAACCGGCTGTTGTGCCAGTGCCCGTTCACGCTCAGTGGTGATGCCCGCCGACGCCGTGCGCATGGCCGTGTGAGCGCTCCTCGGCGCTGGCTTCGCGCACGTCGACGATCTCGATGTCAAAGCGCAGTGTTTGCCCGGCAAGCGGGTGATTGGTGTCGATCTCCGCGCTGTGGCGGCCCACCTTGAGCACGGTGACGGGGTGGCGCCCTTCGCTGGTGTTGAGCTGCACGGTCATCCCCGGTCGCAGTTTGCCGTGGTACACCAGGTGCTTTACTGGCACCTTTTGCTCGCGGCCCTCCCTGCGCTCGCCATAGGCGTCTGCGGGCGCCAGCTCGATATCTGTCTGCGCGCCGGCCTCCAGCCCCTCCAGCGCGGCTTCCAGTGCCGGCAGAATGTTGTTGGCGCCGTGCAGGTAGGCGCTGGGGTCGCCGCCTCGGGAGGATTCCAGTTCTTCGCCGGCAGTGTTCTGCAGCGAGTAATGAAAGGTAACAACGGTGTCTTGGCTGATTTTCACTGTGGTACGATCCGCGCGAGTAAAGGCGGCGATGTTAGCATGCCCGGCAGCCCGGGTGGCATTGTCTCCGGCGACAAATCACGGCATTGGCGATTCTCCGGTGCTTGAATAGTTGGTAGTATGCGGGGGCTGTGCGGTGCCGGCAGACAGGGCAGGCCTGTGCGGCTGCCGAAGGTGGGCCCACGGCCTTGCGAAGACTGATGAAGAGCACGGTGATGCTGGCAAACGCTGAACTTTCTCCCGACTTTACCCACCTCAACCAGCAGTTCAAGGAACTGGTATCGGCGCTGATCGAGAGTGTCGACATCCAGCCCGTGCAGGTACAGGTGGAGTCGGTGCGCAACGGCTCGTTCCGCGGCTTCGATGCTACCCGGTTCTATCTCGTCGCAAGCGGTTCACTCACCGCCCGCTACCTCGGCCGCACGGTCTACCTGCTCGACGAGGGCGACCTCCTGCTGCCGGATATTGCCGGCACCAGCAACGCCAATATGGCCGTGGTTTACGGCAGTGAGGCCGGTGCCAGCCTCTACGCGTTTCCAGGCCTGGAGCTCATGCAAAAAGTGTTCAGTAACACGGCGGCCACCAAGGTGTGGACCCGCCTGTTGGTCACGTATGCTGGCCTCATGCTGCGTATCACGGCGGCCAACACCCCCGAGTCAGGGCTGGCGACGCCGGGTTTCGAGGAATTCCAGCCGGGAGACGTGATCATTCAGCAGGGTGAGCGCGCCGACTACGTGTTCAACCTCTCTGCCGGCAGCGCCGACGTGCTCGTAGACGATGTGGTCGTGGGCCGCATCAATGAAGGGGAAATTTTCGGTGCCATGGCGGCGCTCACCCAGTCCGACCGCAGTGCCACGGTGCGCGCGCGCACCCGTTGCTCCGTAGTGAAAGTACGCAAGGAGCAGTTCACCGACCTCATTGCCAACAACCCGGCCACCATTCACAGCCTGCTGGTGGATATGGCCAATTCGATCGTCAATCTCAACGAGCAACTGGTGGCCACACGCAACGTCCCGCACGAACGCTGAGCGCCGGCCGCCGGAGCCGCACCTATGTGCGGCGGTAGCTGTTACTCCTGAGATCATGGAAACAGGCTTTTTTGCATGTCCGACATAGTGGAAATTGACAACGATGGTATCGAGCAGGTCTCGATGCATCAGTACACGGAAAAAGCGTACCTGGACTACTCCATGTACGTCATCCTCGACCGCGCGCTGCCGCACATCGGCGACGGGCTGAAGCCGGTTCAGCGGCGCATTGTCTATGCCATGAGCGAGCTGGGCCTGAAGGCCACGGCGAAGTTCAAGAAATCCGCGCGCACCGTGGGCGATGTGATCGGCAAGTTTCACCCGCACGGTGACAGCGCCGCCTACGAGGCGATGGTGCTCATGGCGCAGGACTTCAGCTACCGCTACCCGCTGGTGGATGGCCAGGGGAACTGGGGGTCGCCAGACGATCCCAAGTCCTTCGCTGCCATGCGTTACACGGAGTCGCGGCTGACTGCCTACGCTGAGGTGCTGTTGGGGGAGCTGGGCCAGGGCACGGTGGACTGGGTGCCGAACTTCGACGGCACAATGGATGAGCCCTCAGTATTGCCGGCGCAGGTGCCCAACGTACTGCTCAACGGCACCACCGGCATCGCGGTGGGTATGGCAACCGATATCCCGCCGCACAACCTGCGCGAGGTGGTGAGCGCCGCCGTGCACCTGCTGGAATCCCCGCGCGCCACGCTGGAGGAACTCTGCGAGTTTGTGCAGGCGCCTGATTTTCCCACGGAAGCCGAGATCATCACACCCCGGGAAGACATTCGTGCCCTGTATGCCTCAGGGCGCGGCGGCCTGCGCATGCGCGCTGTGTGGGAGCGCGAAGGCGGCGACATCATTGTGCGTGCCCTGCCCTACCAGGTATCGGGTTCCCGCGTGCTGGAGCAGATTGCGGCGCAGATGCAGGCGCGCAAGCTGCCTATGGTGGCCGACCTGCGCGATGAGTCGGACCACGAAAACCCGACGCGGTTGGTGATAGTGCCGCGCTCCAACAGGGTGGACGGTGAAGCGCTGATGAGTCATCTGTTCGCCACCACTGACCTGGAGAAAACCTACCGGGTTAACCTCAACATGATCGGCACTGATGGCCGCCCCGCAGTGAAGTCACTGGACCGCATTCTGCGTGAATGGCTGGCCTTCCGCACGGCAACGGTCCGCCGGCGCCTGGAATACCGGCTGGAGCGCGTGCTCAAGCGCCTGCATATTCTGGAAGGCTACCTGATCGCCTACCTGAATATCGACGAAGTGATTCACATCATCCGCACCGAGGACAAGCCCAAGGTCGCATTGATGGCACGGTTTGGCCTCAGTGACGCACAGGCCGAATCGATCCTCGAGTTGAAGCTGCGCAACCTGGCGAAGCTGGAGGAAATGAAAATCCGCGGTGAGCAGGACGAGCTGGCCGCCGAGCGTGACTCACTGCAGCTCATTCTGGGCAGCGAGGCCCGCCTTAAAACCCTGATTCGCAAAGAGCTGCAGGCGGCCGCAGAGCAGTACGGCGATGAGCGCCGCTCGCCGCTCAAGAGCCGCGACGAGGCACGTGCGTTCAGCGAGCTGGAACTGATGAGCGCCGACCCGATTACGGTGGTGCTGTCGGAAAAAGGCTGGATTCGTGCCGCCAAGGGCCACGAGGTGGAGTCGGCAAGCCTGAGCTACAAATCCGGCGACGCCTTCAAGCTCGACGCCCGCGGGCGCAGCAACCAGCCCACGGTGATACTCGACTCCACCGGCCGCGCCTACACGCTGGCTTCGCACAACCTGCCCTCGGCGCGCGGCCAGGGTGAACCCGTGACCGGCCGTATCAACCCGCCTTCCGGGGCCACTTTTGAAGGCCTGTTGCTGGCGGATGAGCAGCAGCGCTTCCTGCTGGCCAGCGATGCCGGCTACGGCTTTGTCGCCGTGTATTCCGATCTGCAAACCAAGAACCGTGCGGGCAAGGGCGTGTTGTCGCTGCCCAAGGGGGGGCGCGTACTGCAGCCGTCCCCGGTGCCGGCGGAAAACACGGGCGCCTGGGTCGCCGCATTGTCCAATGAAGGGCGCCTGCTGGTGTTCCCGCTGGCAGACCTGCCCCAGCTGGCGCGCGGCAAGGGCAACAAAATCCTGGGTATTCCTTCGGCGCGCGTGCAGGCACGGGAAGAGTTCCTGGTGACCGTGCAGGTCATCAATGAAACCCAGTCACTGGTGATTCAGGCGGGTAAGCGCCACCTGACCCTCAAGTTCACCGAGCTGGAACATTACCGCGGTGAGCGCGGCCGGCGCGGCAACAAGCTGCCGCGCGGGTTCCAGAAAGTGGATGGGATGCGGGTGGAGTAGCCCGTGCCTGTGCAGCGTCCGGTGCCAACCCCTCGACGTCGCGGTCGCCCCGCGAAGATCAGCCGCGAGAAAGTCATCGAGGCGGTGCTGTTGTTGCTGGAGGACGCTGCGCCCGATGAAGTGAGCATGGCGGACGTCGCGGCGCAGCTCAAGGTGCCGGTCATGTCGCTATACAACCATTACCCGAACACCAGCGAATTGCTGCAGTCCGTCGCCGACCACACCTTCGGGTTGTTTGACATGCCGGCCCTGCGCCGGGGCGCGCCCTGGCAGGACGAGTTGCTGGCCTGGCTGCGGGCGCTGGCCCGTCACTGTCAGCGCTACCCGGTTGCACTGCGCATGATTTCCATCGAGGGCCGTGCTACCCCGGCCTATCAGCGCATCGTGACACCGCTGCTGTACGTGCTGGAGTCATTGCAGCTCAATGAGCAGCGCGCAGCCCTGCTGTTAGCCTGGGTTACCAGTCAGGCCATGGGGCTTATCTACATCGAGGACTTTGCCGAACCGGCTCGCCGTCTGGCGCCCTCCGGGCTGTCGGGGGACGGGGTCGATGCCGGCTGGCTTGCTGGCACGGGTACCGCTTTGCCCGGTATCCGGCGTGAAGATGTGCTTGAACTGGGCTTCCGCTCGATCATTGCCGTGCTGGAAAAAGAAGCCGAAAAATAATTATGGAAAGTATTATTAAAAATAACTAGACTGCTTGTCATCGCGGTCGCGTCTGCCTTGGCGGCACGGCGTCCGCGACCCTCCTGAATCGATAATTAAAGTAAAGAGGCGGTGACAACAATGAGCAAGACACTGATTCGAAACGGCACTGTAGTAGACGGCACAGGCGCAGCGGGGTTCGCAGCAGATGTACGCGTACACGACGGGGTAATTGCAGAAGTGGCACCGGGCCTGACACCCGCCGCCGATGAGACGGTCGTGGATGCCACCGGTTGCATTGTTTCTCCGGGATTTATTGAAAGCCATACCCACTTTGACGGCGCCATGTGGTGGGACGAAGAACTCGACCCCCTCCCCGGCTACGGTGTCACATCGCTGATCATGGGCAATTGCGGTTTCTCCGTGGCCCCGGTCTCCGATGATGAGGCGGCCCGTCGCGAGGTCGTCGGTATCTTCTCTTTCTTTGAAGACATCCCTGAACAACCGTTTCTCAAGTCACTGCCCTGGGACTGGCGCAGCTGGCCCGAGTATCGCGATTCCATGGTGCGCAACGTGAAGCTGCCAGCCAACTATGCGGCATTCTGCGGTCACATCGCCCTGCGTCTTGCGGTCATGGGTCTCGAGGCCTGGGACCGTGCGGCAACGCCGGCCGAAGTGGAGCAGATGTGCGCGTTGCTGGATGAGGCCTTGGCGGCCGGCGCACTGGGCATGTCCACCAACCTGTTCGACCACGACGGCGAGGACCGCCCCGTGCCCTCCCTGCAGGCGGACGACCACGAATTGCAGTCATTGATGGCGGTAATCAGCCGGCACCCCGGAAGCACCCTGCAGGTGATTGTCGATACCTTCCGCAACATGACTGCGCCCGACACCATGCGCCGTATTGCCAAGCTCTCTGAAGGCATGCCGCTGCGTGTGCAGTGGGCGGGCTTGCCCACGCTGGTATTCCAGCGCGACATGATGGGTATCCAGGCGCCGCTGGTGGAGCTGCATGAGCAGTTCAAGCGCGAGGGCCGCGACTTCTGGACGGGCTATGCCCACATTGCTGTCACCTCAACCTTGAGCGTGCAAAGCTCGCTGATTTTCGCGCAGTCCAACGACTACGTGTGGCACGAGGTGGTCACCGCCGAGGGCGACGCGGCCAAAGAAGCTGTGCTGCGTGACCCCGACTGGCGCGCGCGTGCACGCGAATCCTGGGACACCAAGGCGTTCGAGTTTTCACCCTTCCCCGAAGGTCGCGCTGCGCACTTGTTGCTCATGAACTCGGACAATGGGGTGGGACCCACGCACCTCACCCTGGGTGAGTACCAGGAGCAAATTGGCGCCCCGCACCCCTCTGACGCGATGGCGGAATGGCTGCTGGCCAATGGCCTCCAATCCACGGTTACCATGCCCCCGTTCGAGTGCGATCGCGACATGGTGCTGAGCCTGATGCGCGACCCCTACTCAGTCGGCAATATCAGCGACGCCGGTGCACACGGCCAGATGCTCTGCGGTGGGGGTGAGAACGTCAAGCTGTTCACCGACTTCGTGCGTTCGGGTGACCTGACGGTGGAAGAAGCGGTCTATATCCAGACCGGCAAGCTCGCCAACCACTTCGGTTTCCATGATCGCGGTGTACTGCAGGCTGGCAAGCGCGCCGACCTCACGGTTTTCAACCTCGATGAGGTGCAGGAACGCGAAATGAAGCGGGTATACGACGTGCCTGACGGCAAAGGCGGCTTCACCTGGCGCTGGAGCCGCGATGCGGCGCCGATGCGCATGACCATGGTCAACGGTGAAGTCACGTTCGACGGACAACAGAGCACGCCGGCCAGGCCCGGCGAAATGCTGGCGCCCAGCGTCGCCGCGTAATCTCCCGCGGGCGGCGGGTGCGCGCAGTCTGCCCCCGCCATTTTTCGTTCGCCATCACCTGAACGGGGGGTCACAGCGGCCCCCCGTCCCGCTATTCTGAGATATCAGCTTCCGGAGAGCACAGCCAATGCAACGATTCAGCGGCAAGACCGTCATCATCACCGGCGCCGCCCAGGGGATGGGCGCCAATCACGTACGCCGTTTTGTGGCTGAAGGCGCCAACGTTCTGCTTACCGACGTGCAGGATGACGCCGGTGCGGCACTGGCTGCCGAATTAGGCCCACAGGCATGCTTTGTGCACCAGGATGTGTCCAGCGAGGCCGATTGGGATGCCGTAGTGGCCGCAGCGACTGAGCAGTTTGGCCGCATTGATGTGCTGGTGAATAATGCTGCCCTGTATTTCTCCTGCCCGGTGGACGAGGTGGAGCCAGAGCGGGTGCGCAGGCTTCTCGACGTGAATGTTTTCGGCAGCTGGTTGGGGATCAGCAAGGTGGCAGCGGTGATGAAGGCGCAGGGCACGGGCGGTGCCATCGTCAACCTGTCATCCCTGGCCGGCATCCGCGGCATTCCCACGCTAGCCATTTACGGTGCCTCCAAGGCCGCGATACGGGGCCTCACCCAGGCCGCCGCCCATGACCTGGGGCCAGCCGGCATTCGGGTCAATGCGGTGCTGCCAGGCGCCGTGGCGGATACGGGGATGTTTTCCGGTGGCACACCGGAGCAGATGCAGGCGATTCCGCTGCAGCGTCCCGCGAGCCTGGACGAGATATCCACGCTGGTGCTGTTTCTGGCATCGGACGACGCCAGCTACATCACGGGTGCGGATCACACTATCGACGGTGGGCGCAGCCTCTGGTGAGGGGCGAGCCGGGTTAGAGTGGGTTGCCCAGGCGCTTGAGCGTCAGCCGCAGCTGCCGCTCAAGCAGGTCGTCGTAAGGGTTCAGAAATTCTTCCAGAATGGCATAGTCGCCGAGTTCGCTGGGGCGTTGCTCCAGCCGGCTGCTGACGTCAATGTCCTCACACGCGCCAGGTGAGAGCATGACCTGCGGTGGCTTGCTGGCGCACAGGGTCTGCAGCTCGTCGAGGGTAGACTGGATATACAGCCCCGGATAAATGTCGGTCTCATCACCTCGCCCCAGTTCGCTCTGGCCGACCGCCATGGCCATCCCCAGCGACAGGCTCATTTTCTTCTCCACGGCCTTGCTGACGTTGCGCACCAGCCACGCGCAGCAGGCCGCCCTGAAGGCCGCGCTGCCGCCGTTGCTGCTGCCGCTGAAAAAAACTGCCAAACCGAATTGCCGCACAACCTGCAAGTGGCCGCCATAAAAACCCGCGGCGGCATAGACAATCTGGTGCAGGCGGTCGGTGTAGCGGTGTAGCGACGCCTCGTCCAGCGTATCGATGTAGTCCGCCAGGCTGATCAGGTGCAGGTAGAGCACGGCGGTGTCGCGATAGTTGGCGGGGTTTGACCCCGTGCCGGTGCGAGCCCGCAACAGTTCCATGGGCAGGGCGTTGATGTGGTGCTGCAATTGCAGCAGTTCGTTGGTGGGCAGTGCTGCTTTGCTGTTTTCCTCCAGTGCAATGCTCCGTGCCTGCCGTTGCAGGCGACTGGCAAGCAAGGCCAGCGCCGCCTTGCGGGTAAACGCGTAGACAATAAGACTGAGCACAATGGAGAGCCCGAACAGGCTCAGCAGAAAGCGTATACGGGCGGTTTCCGCCACTGCCGTGCTCAGCGTGATGACCACTTCTCCGGCCACATCGGGGCCGATCAGGACGGGGGCTCGATAGTCCGCGAGGAATTCGCCGTCGATCTCCCCGGCCTCACCGAGTGCCCGCCCCTCCACATCAAAAATGGCAACCTTGCCGGCGGAGGAGGACTCGACAAACCGATGCAGCGAGGCGGCCACATTGAGCAGGTCGCCGGTTTCCAATGCAACGCCGATCCGTCGGGCAATTTGCTGCGCCAGCGCATCGCCGAATTCCGCCTGCTGCACTTTCTGCATGTGGCGGCTGGAGGTGGCCGCCAGGGCAACCAGCGCCAGGCTGATGAGCAGGCAACCCAGCCCGGCGATCAGTGCCAGTTGATGGCTGAGGCTTGCGTCGCGGAATCGATTGCTCACGCGCTGTGGCTTCCCTGTCGGTAAAGCGGCGAGTATAAACCAAGCCTGCGGTCGCTGCGCGCAGCGGTTTCGCCGCACACGGTGCAGGGTTAGAATACGGCGCTTTACAGCCAGCCGGACCCGCCAACTCGTGAACGATATCGTCCTGATTACCCTCTCCGGTGCGGATAAGCCGGGCATTACCGCCGGGGTCTCCGGGTTGCTCGCCGAGTACGCGGTGAATGTGCTGGATATTGGGCAGGCGGTCATTCACGCCACGCTCTCCATGGGGCTGCTGCTGGAAATTCCCACGGGCGCGGCGCGCAAGGATATCGAGAGCGCTCTGCAGGTGTTCGCGGCCAGCCAGCAACTGCAGCTGCGCTGGGAGCAGGTTACGGCGGACAGCTACGGTGACTGGGTGGCGGCACAGGGCCGCGCCCGGTATATCACCACACTGCTGGCGCGAAAAATCACGGCTGACCAGTTGGCGCGTGTGAGTGCGGTGTTTTCGCGCCACGGCTTGGGTATCGATGGTATTTCACGGTTGTCCGGGCGCATTCCGCTGGGTGAGCTCCCCCCGTTGAGCAAGGCCTGCGTAGAGTTTTCACTACGCGGCAGCGTGCCCGATGTAGCCGCGTTCCGGCGTGAGTTGCTGGAAGTGGCCAGCGCGCTGGAGGTGGACCTCGCCTTCCAGGAAGACAACATGTACCGCCGTAACCGGCGCCTCGTTGCCTTTGACATGGACTCCACCTTGATTGAGGCCGAGGTGATCGACGAACTGGCACGCCTGGCGGGTGTTGGAGAGCAGGTCAGTGCGATTACCGAGCGCGCAATGCGAGGTGAGCTGGATTTCGCAGCCAGCTTTCGCGAACGGGTCGCACTGCTCAAGGGCCTGCCCGAGTCTGCGCTCGAAGAGGTTGCCGCGAACCTGCGCATTACCGAGGGGGCGCGTCATCTCATCGCTACCCTGCGTGCACTGGGCTACAAGACGGCGATACTCTCAGGCGGTTTTACCTACTTTGCCCACTGGTTGCAGCAGCAGCTCGGCATCGACTATGTGCACGCCAATGAGCTGGATATTGCGCAGGGTGTGGTGACCGGTAACGTCAGCGGTGTGATCGTTGATGGTGAGCGCAAGGCCGCATTGCTACGCCAGCTGGCGATGCGAGAGGGCATCGACCTGCAGCAGGTCATCGCTGTGGGTGACGGCGCCAACGACCTGCCCATGCTGAGTATCGCGGGGCTGGGCATTGCTTTTCGCGCCAAGCCGCTGGTGCAGCAGTCAGCGGAGCAGTCCATATCCACCCTGGGCCTGGACGCCATTCTCTATCTGTTGGGTATTTCCGACCGTTACCAGCCTGCCGCGGTGTCAGATATCCGACCAGATTGAGTGGAAGGGCGAGGCTGGCAAGCCGCGCGCTTCTTTCACTTCCCCGGCCTGGTCTGCCGCCGCTTCCCGGAATTCGAACTGGCTATAGGCGCCCGTGGCAGCCACCAAGCGCTGCAGGCGCACGTTGCGGGTGGCTCCGTGGTGCAGCAGCGTCAGCCCCTGGCCTTCACGGAAACCACTGCGCGGCGTAATCAATGTGGGGGGTTGGGCCACCAGCTTGATTTCCGGCAGCAGCAACACGCGAATGGGCTCGGACAATCCGCTCTCGGCGTGTATTCGTGCGCCCCAGGGCTCCGCCGCCGGGCTCAACAGCTCTACCCCGACCAGCGTGCTCTTGCCTTCCAGCTGGCTCACCCAGCGAATGGTCGCCAGAACCCAGTTGGGGTGGTCATCCTCGCGCACACAGATCAGGTCACCACTGCGTATGATGCCGGGCGGGCTTTCCTCCCAGGCCAGGCAGTAGCCGCCAGGGCTGGCGTTGATGGATTTGATGTTGTACTCGCGAAAACGCTCGGCATCCGCCATGGGGGCGTTGTCGTCTTCTCTCAGCAACCGCGCGCGGGTGCCGGGGTCCACGGCAATGTCGCCGCCCGCTTCGGGAGCGTCCGGCTGAGCCTTTTCCTCGCCACTGAAAATATCATCCGGCGCGGCCTCCACCCACGGATCGCGACGCTTCTGTGCAACCAGGAACGGGTTGCCGGCAACGCGCTCGCCGGGCGGTGGCTGGTAACCTTTGCCATGCAGTACCTCGGCGAAGTTTTGCCTGCCGGCGGAGAAATAGTGGGCGTTGCTGAGGCCGAGTGTCACATGCAGCTTCTGCTGCACCGGCGTGCGGTGGAAGTTGCGCATGCTGACCGAGGACAGGGCCTCAATCATGTGCAGCAGAATATGGTGGTGCAGCCGGATGTCCTTGTCGAACACCACATCGCGGCGCCCGTTTTCTTCCGACTCCGTCGCGATGGCGCGTAAGTGCACCACCAGCGCACTGGTATCCAGCAGGCGCATGCCGGCGGGCTGGTCGGCAAAACGCGGGCTCTTGGCGTAGGTGGGCGGCTGGTCGGCGTCAATATCGACGGCGAACAGGGCCTCTTCGCCCTCGCTGGTTTCCGCTTCTCCGCCCCATTCGAGCAGGCAGCGGAACATGGCGATCAGGTCGCCCTGGCGAACCTGGTTGGGCTTGCAGCAGGAGAGCAGCAGTGGCCGCAACCAGGTGGCCTGCACGGTGGTGATGCCCTCGTGGCCGTCATCGACGCGCAGACGCGTGAGGTGTTGTCGCTCCGCCAGGTGATAGAGTTGGTGCAGCGTTTGCCAGGCGCGGTTCTCACCGGGCTGGTAGAGCAGGAAATGCTGGAAAATCTTTCCCGACGTGAGGTCAATGGCACGCTGCAGTGCCTCGCACATCAGCCGAGCCGGATTCACGCCGACCAGGGTGTCGCGGTCGCGCAGTGCGTGCACGGCAACCAACGTGTAGGCCGTGCTGGCAAGCCCCAGCAGCTGATCCGAGAGTTCCGCCAGCTGGCGCGGCTCGTCCGGCATGACCAGGGGCTGGTTGATAACCTTGCGCGAGAGGCTGGCGACGGCCACGTTCATATTGGGCCGAATCGCTTCGAGCACGGCGTAGCGATCGGCGGCCGGCAGAACAACCCGGTTCAGTTCCCCGAGGATGATAACGAGTGTCTGGGCAACTTCGCGAGCGCTGGTCACCGGGAGCCCGGAGGCCCATTCGGCGGCATCGGCCCCCGTCAGCGGGAAATGGCTGAATGTGGTCAGATCCTGGCGCGGAATTCGCAGTTTTACGGGTGCCTTGTCAGTCACGGTCATGGCCTCCCATCACACCCCACCCTGTTCGTTAGCAAGCGCCTTCAAGAGTAGCCCATCCGGGCAGGTAATCGCCACTGCAATATCGCCGGGAGCTGCAGGGTGCGGTATCATTGCCGGCAAATTTTTCAGTAGTGTGATACCTGTTATGGCGAATTATTCCACCAATGAATTCCGGCCAGGCCTAAAGGTCATGCTGGATGGCGACCCCTGCAGTATTCTCGAAAACGAGTTTGTGAAACCCGGCAAGGGCCAGGCCTTCAACCGGGTGCGCATGCGCAACCTGAAAACTGGCCGGGTCTGGGAGCGCACGTTCAAGTCGGGCGAAAGCCTTGAAGGCGCTGACGTCATGGACCGGACCATGGAATACCTCTACACCGACGGTGAGTTCTGGTATTTCATGGAGCCCGATACCTTTGAGCAGCATCAGGCTGATGCCAAGGCGGTGGGTGATGCCCATCTCTGGTTGAAGGAGCAGGACGGCTGCGAGGTCACACTCTACAACGGTACGCCGCTGTCAGTGGCACCTGCCAACTTCGTCGAGCTGGAGATTGTGGAAACCGATCCGGGCCTCAAGGGTGATACGGCGCAGGGCGGCAGCAAACCGGCCAAGCTGAGTACCGGGGCTGTGGTCAAGGTGCCGCTGTTTGTTACCACGGGTGAAGTGATTCGGGTGGATACCCGCACCGGTGAGTATCAGAACCGGGTCAGCAAGTAGGCTGCGTCCCCGGCGCATCGGATGAGTGACTGGCGGCCCGGTGCAGCGCTTGCGCAACTGCGCCAGCGCGCGCAGCTGCTGGCGCAGATTCGCGCTTTCTTTGCCGCTCGCGGCGTGCTCGAAGTCGAGACGCCACTTCTTTGCTCCCGCGGCATTACCGACCCCGCCATTGAGCCGCTGCTGGTGGAGCGCGGGCAATCGCTGACCCACCACGCGCCGCGGTTTCTGCAAACCTCGCCCGAATACGCCATGAAGCGCCTGCTGGCGGCAGGCAGCGGCCCCATCTACCAGATCTGCAAAGCGTTTCGCGACGGTGAAGCCGGGCGCCGTCACAACCCTGAGTTCACCTTGTTGGAGTGGTATCGCCCGGGCATGGATCATCACGCGCTTATGGCGGAGGTGGCGGCACTGGTATGCAGCTGCCTGGGTGAGCGGCCCTGGCAGGCGTTCACCTACCGGGAGCTGTTCCAGCGCTGCCTGCAGCTTGACCCGTTTACCGCCGATGTTGCCACGCTGCAGCGCACAGCACGCCAGCTCACCGACCCGGGCACCCTGGCCGGCGGGCGCGACCTGTGGTTGGACTTGTTGCTGACGCACGGTATTGAGCCCTGGCTGGCGGGGCAGGGCCTGTGCTTTGTCTACGACTACCCGGCCAGTCAGGCCGCCCTCGCCCGGTTGGCGCAGCGCGATGGCCAGGTGGTGGGCGAGCGGTTCGAGCTGTATATCGATGGTGTGGAGGTGGCCAATGGTTACCACGAGCTGGATGATGCGGTGGAGCAACGCGCCCGCTTCGAGGCGGACAATCGACAGCGCGCGGCGGCCGGCCAGCCTGAGCGGCCGCTGGATGAGGCTTTGCTGGCGGCGCTGGCGGCGGGCTTGCCCGCGGTGAGCGGCGTTGCCCTGGGGCTGGATCGGCTGTTGCTCCTGGCCAGCGGGGAAACCGATATACGGCGTCTACTGGCCTTTTCCTGGGAGCGGTGCTGAGGGCCCAGTGAGCACGGCCGGGCCGTAGCCCTCGATGAAGTCTGCCGGCATGCGTCGGGGCCGTCCGCTGCTGATCTCGATACAGGCAAAGCGCATCATGCCGCGCAACAGGGTAGCGCCATCCGCCGGGCGCTGGATCTGGAAGCGGCGTTCCATGGTCAGGCGGCGATCCCAACTGACGATCCAGGTACCGGCAATCAGCTCATCACCTTCGCGCGAGGCCTGCAGGTAATCGTACTCACTGTGGGTGATGGCCATTGCGCGGTCCAGCCGGCGATAGCTGTCCAGGTCCAGCCCCAGATGCACGGAGTGGGCCCAGGCCGCCTGCTCGCACCACTTCACATACACCGTGTTATTGGTGTGTTGCAGGCCGTCGATATCCGCAGGCGCCACCTGTGTTGCCAGGGTGAAGGGCTGCGGATGATCCCACACCAGCTCCGCCATGCTCACGCGCCCTGGCCCGCCGCGAGGGAGGCGTCGGCCTCCAGTGGCTTCTGGGCGAAGTGGAAGAAGGCATACCCGATGGCCAGCAAAGGGCACAGCAGGTTGAAAAAGGCAAAGGGCGCATAACTCAGGGTGGCCACACCGAGTGTCGCCGACATGTAGGCGCCACAGGTATTCCAGGGGATGAGGGCCGAGGTGAGTGTGGCGGAATCTTCCAGGGTACGCGACAGGTTTAGCCGCGACAGACCGCGACGTGCGTACTCATCGCGAAACATGCGCCCCGGCAGGGCAACGGAAATGAACTGGTCGGCAGCCAGCACGTTGGTGGCGACACAGGTGCCGACCGTCGCCCCCACCAGTCCCGCCGCGCTGTGCACGCGCTGCAGTATCTTGCGCAACAGGTGGTCGAGGATGCCGGTGCGTTCCAATGCGCCGCCAAAGGCCAGTGCACAGATAATCAGCCACACCGTGTTGAGCATGCTGCTCATGCCGCCCTTGCTCAGCAGGTCGTCGAGAAAACTGTTGCCGCTGTTGGCGACATAGCCGTCGAACAGGCTGATCCACACACCTTGCAGCAGCAGTGCGGCCTGGTTGAGTTCAGTGCTGTTGCCGGCCAGCTCGCGCACGGCCTGAGGCTGGAACAGCACCGCGAACACGGCGCCCACCAGCGCGCTGATGACAATGGAAGGAAATGCCGGGAAGCGCTTGTAGATAAGCCCCAGCATGAGGATCAACGGCAACAGCAGATGCCAGCCGATAGCGAATTCCTGTGACAGGCTTGTTTGCAGGGCCGCGATTTCCTCGGGGGTTGCAGCCTCGCCGCCCCCGATCAGCAGAAAGCCCAGCAATGCCAGGGTAAACCCGGGCACGGTAGTCCAGAGCATGTGGCGAATGTGGTCGAACAGGTCGACGCCGGTGGCGGCCGCAGCGAGGTTGGTGGTGTCCGACATGGGGGAGAGTTTGTCGCCGAAGTAGGCGCCGGACACAATGGCGCCGGCAGTTATAGCCGGTGACAGCCCGAAGCTGCCGGCGATACCCATGAGCCCGATCCCGAGCGTGCCGGCAACGGTCCAGGAGCTGCCGATACTCACCGCCACAATGGCACAGATAGCGGCGCTGGCGGCATAGAATACCGATGGATTGAGTATCTCGACGCCATAGTAGATCATGGCGGGCACGGTGCCAGAGAGTATCCAGGTACCGATCAGCATACCCACTGACAGCAGGATCAGCGTGGGCCCCAGGCCCACGGAAATGCCGTGGATAATGCCTTCCTGGGTGGCGTGCCAGGTGAGCCCGATGCGCTTGCCCACCAGGGCTGCCACGCAGGCGGCCAGTAGCAGCGCAATCTGGTTGGCGCCTGAGGACGAGTCTGAGCCGAACAGGTAGACCGAAGCGGCCAGCAGCACGGTCAGGAATACCACTGGGGTCAGCGCAAGGCCGGTGGTCAGCGGACGGTAGTGAGGCGTCTGGTCACTCAAGAGAGGTTCTCGCGTTGTTGCGGCGGGGACTGAATCGGCATCTTCAGGGCTGAAGAATGCCTTAAACTACAGCCCGGGTACAGCATGGGCGATGCCGGGAGAGGGAGGCGAACAATGGCGGCACTGTGGTGACGAATGATCGCAAGGCCTTGTATCTGGGTTTGAGCGCGGTGCTTTTGTGGTCTACCGCGGCCACCGCCTTCAAGCTCGCGCTGCGCGATCTGGACGTATTCCAGCTGGTTGCCTGGTCTGTTTCTGCGTCGGCGTTCGCGCTGCTGGCAATTGTCTGCTGGCAGGGCCGGCAGCGCCAGCTGTGGAGCTCCCTGCGTCAGCGCCCCGGCTATTACCTGCTGTTGGCGGCAATCAACCCGCTGCTCTACTATCTGGTTCTGCTGTACGCCTACGCGCTGCTGCCTGCGCAGCAGGCCCAGACCATCAACTACACCTGGGCCATTACGCTGGCGTTACTGGCAGTGCCGCTGCTGGGGCAGCGGCTGGGGCGCCGCGACCTGTTGGCGGTGGCGCTGGGTTACAGCGGTGTGGTGATTATCGCCACGCAGGGGAAGCCCTTTGCCATGCAGTTCAGCAGTTTGCCCGGCGTGGGTCTGGCGTTGGGGAGTACGCTGGTGTGGGCACTGTACTGGATTCTCAATACGCGCAACCAGGGGGATCCGCTGGTCAGCCTGTGCCTGAATTTTCTTCTGGCCACACCTGCGGCATGGCTGGTGTGCAGCCTGTTTTCAACGCTCTCCACCGGTGGCACAAGCGGCCTGCTGGCCGCGTTGTATGTCGGCCTGTTCGAGATGGGCATCACCTTTGCGCTCTGGTCCAGTGCGCTGCGCCTCACCAGCTCGGTGGCGCGTATCGGCAATCTGATTTTTCTTTCGCCGCTGTTCTCGCTGGTGTTTATTGCCACTGTGCTGGACGAGGCGATTCACCCGGCCACGCTGGTTGGCCTGGCGTTGATTATCCCCGGGGTGCTGTTGCAGCAGACGGGCGGGCCGAAAGCGCCCCGCGAGGCCTAGCCGCCGATGTCCGCGCCTGAACCACCGGTGCTCGCACCGCGCTATTACCGGGACAACTTCCAGCGCCTGTGTGACACCGTTGAAGCGCTCTATGACGACCTGCTGAGCCCGGCGGAGCGTGCGTGGCTGGCACAGTGGCGCAATGCCTCCGAGCCGGCGCAGTGCCTTTACGTGCGGCTGGTTTCCCGTGTCGGCCCCTGGTTTCGCGTGGCGAAGCTCTCCTACCCCGAGATCGGCGCAATCGAACCCTTGCTGGTTGAGCTGCAGGCGCTCGATCTGCTGCTTGCGCCCGAGGAGGCGAGTGAAGCGTCACTGGACGTGCAGGATCTGGGCCGCCTGTTCACCCTCCCCGAGTGGCGGCGCGCTTTCCAGGGGAGCCTGTCTGCGCCGTCACAGCGCAGCAAGGCGCAGTGGGTCGCAGACGTAGAGGCCCTCAATTTGCCTGTGCGCACACTGCTTGACGCGCTGCGCACGGCAGCTGATGACCGCCTTGTGGCACCGTTGGGGGTGGAGTCGGTGGCCCTGTTCCAGCTGCTGTTTTTCGGCAACCGACGCCAGAGCCTCACTGACTTTGTGCTCAGTGATCTGGGTATCGCCCGCTACTACCCTTACTCACTCACCCGGCAGCAGCGTCGATTTTCCTGTCGCGATGCGGTGGATGAGTACCAGCAGCTGGGCGAGCTGGCGGATCTGCATTGGCTGCTGGAGGACGCCGGAGACGCTGACGGGTTCAACCTGCTGGCGGAGCAGTTGCTGCGTGCCGCGCCCCGGCATGCGCCCAGCGAACGCCGCTACTGGATGCTGTGCAACCGCTTGGGCCGCAATCTGGAGCGGCGCGGCGAGTGGGCGTTGGCAGCACAGCTCTATCAGCGCAGCCAGCTGCACCCGGCGCGTGAACGCTATGTGCGCGTGCTGGAGCAGCGCGAACAGTGGCAGGCCGCCCAGGCCGCCTGCACAGAACTGTTGGCCAGCCCCTGGTGCGAGGAGGAGCGCGATGCGGCGCAGCGCATTCTGCCGCGCTTGCAGCGCAAGCTCGGTGTTGCAGCGGCGCCGCGGCGACGACGGACGGTGCCGATGGTGGACCTGCAGCTGCCCCGGACGGAGGCGCGGGTGGAGGTCGCTGTGGCCGAGCACCTCGCCGAGGAATGGGTGTCGGTGCACTATGTCGAGAACAGCCTGTTCAACAGTCTGTTTGGTCTGGCCTTCTGGGAACAGATTTTTGCGCCGGTGCCCGGCGCCTTTCACAACCCCTTCCAGGCGGTGCCTGCGGATATGTATCAAACGGCGTTTCGCGCCCGCCGGGAAACCGCGCTCGGTACCCGCCTGCAGGAACTGGCAGCCGGGGATCTCGAGGTAGAGCTGCAGGCTGCCCTGGCGCGCTTTTCCGGATACCAGTGTCGTTGGGTCAGCTGGTCGCTGTTGACGACAGACCTGCTCACCCGCGTGCTCGCCTGCGTGCCCGCCGACCACTTGCTGGCCGTGTGGGAGCGCATGTTGTTTGACCCGGGTGAAAACCGGCGCGGCTTCCCCGACCTGATCGCCCTGGGTGAACGGCCCGGCGACTACAGCCTGATTGAGGTCAAGGGCCCCGGTGACCAGCTGCAGCACAGTCAGCGCCGCTGGTTGCAGTTTTTCGGCGAGCAGGGAATACCGGCAAGGGTGGCGCGGGTGGCCTGGGCCGATGACTGAGCAGCGCGTGAGCGTGCGTGAGCTGGCGCTTTTCTGCCACCGCAGCGGCGATATCGATCACCGTTTCACGCCGTCTCCCACCGGTCAGCAGGGTATTGAGGGGCACCAGCGCATCTTTCGCCGGCGCCCGGCAAGCTACCGCGCCGAATTCCCCGTGCAGTGTGTCTGGGAAGGGGGTGCCGGGCTGCCGGCGCTGCAGGTCACAGGCCGCGCAGACGGCTACGACCACAGCCAGGGGCTGGTGGAGGAAATCAAGACCTGCCGCGTTGATCCGGCACGTATTCCGGCCTCGGTGACGCAGCTGCACCTGGCCCAGGGCCGGCTCTATGCAGCGCTGATAGCGGCCAGCGAAAACTTGCCGGCGCTGGCCGTGCAACTGACCTGGTTGCAGCTCGATACCGACGAGGAGTACCCGCTGCGCCAGGACTACAGCCGCGCGGAACTGGATGCGTTCCTGCACGCCACGCTGCGGCGCTATAGCCAGTGGCTGGCGCAGGTGCAGCGCCGTTTGCAGCGGCGCGATGTCAGCCTCTCGACGCTCCCCTTTCCTCACGCACAGTTCAGGGCCGGACAGCGTGAGCTATCCGAGCGGGTTTACAAGTGCATTCATCAGGCGGGCCAACTGTTGCTGGAAGCCCCTACCGGCATTGGCAAGACTGCCGCGGTGCTCTACCCCGCATTGAAGGCGCTGGGTACCGGGCGTCATGACAGGGTGGTATTTGCCACCACGCGCATCAGCGGGCGCCGCGCGGCGGAGCAGGCCATGACGCGGTTTGTGGAGAAAGGCTATGGTGGCAATGCACTCAGTCTCACGGCCAAAGAGCAGGCTTGCCTGGCGCCGGGCAAGGCCTGTCACGCAGATGATTGCCCCTATGCCCGCGGCTACTATGATCGCCTGCCGGCGGCGTTGGATGAAGCGCTTGCGGCGCCCCTGCTGGACCGCGAAGGGCTGGCGGATATTGCCGGGCGGCACGCGGTATGCCCCTATCAGTTGAGCCTGGACCTGGTGCCCTGGGTAGACGTGATTGTGGCGGACGTACACCACATCTTCAGCCCCACCGCGAACCTGGCAGAGCACCTGACGGCGAGCGGCGGGCGCTGGACCGTTTTGTTGGACGAGGCCCACGGCCTGCCCGATCGCGCCCGGGGCATGTACGGCGCCGAATTGCCGAAGGCGCTGGTGATGACCGCCCGGCGTGAGGCTCCTGCGGCCACGCGGCGTGTGCTGGAGCGGCTCAACCGCCAGCTACTGGCCCTGTTGAAGTTTGACTGGTCAACGCCCGATGGACACTGGCTGGATGCGGTGCCCGAGCCACTGGCCAGGGCGCTGGCCGAGTGCGTTGAAGCCGTCAACGCCGAGCAGGCGCTGGACGCCTTTGTGCTGCAGTCGCGGCCCGCTCTGCGCGATGTCTACTTCCTCGCGCTGCAGTGGCAGCGCCTGCTGGAGTGTTGGGGCAGTGAATTTCGTCTGGAGCTGGAGCGTGGCACCGGCCCGCAGGGCCTGCTGCTGCGGGTGCACTGCCTGGAACCCTCGCGACTGCTGGCCCAGCGCCATCAGGCGATGCACGCTCTGGTGGCGTTTTCCGCCACTCTTAGCCCGCAACGGTGGGCGCTGGATACCCTGGGGCTGCAGGCAGGGGCAGTTGCCTGGTGCACGCCCTCGCCTTTCAGCCGCGACCAGTTGCAGGTGCAAATTGCTACGCATGTGGATACCCGTCTGCAGCAGCGCGAGGCGAGCTTGCCGGTGCTGGCTGCGCTGTTGCGCCAATGGCTGCTCAGCGAGCCGGGCAACTGCCTGCTCTATTTTCCATCATATCGCTACCTGGAGGCCTGTATGCGGCTCATGCTGATGCAGGGTTGGCCGGACGGGCGCCAGCGCTGGGTGCAGGGCCGCGCCGGGCAGGGCGGAGCCGAGTTGCTGCCGCTGCTGCAGCAGGCACGGGATGTGGCGGCTTTCTGTGTACTGGGTGGCGCCTTCGGCGAAGGCATCGACCTGCCAGGCGATGAACTGCACAGCGTGGTGGTGGTGGGTGTCGGCCTGCCCCAGCTGAGCCCGGGTAACGAGCAGCTGCGCCAGTTATACGCCAGTCGCTATGGCAGTGGCTTCGCCTACGCTTACCAGTACCCTGCGGTGCAGAAGATCAGCCAGGCCCTGGGCCGCGTGGTGCGCACCAGCACCGACCGCGGCAAGGCACTGCTGGTGGACACCCGCTACGCCGATCCGGGTTGGCGTCAGCTGCTGCCGCCCTGGTGGGAGTATCGGGATTACCCGGCTGCGGGTGGTCGGTAGCCGGGCTTGGCAAAGGCGAGCTGCACGGTGCCGATAATGCGCTCCCGGAACCCCCCTTCGCAGTAACAAAGATAGAACTCCCACATGCGGATAAACTGGTCATCGAAGCCCTGACGGCGCACGGTGTCGAGTTGCGCCATGAAGCGCTCGCGCCAGGCGGCGAGGGTGCGCGCGTAGTCCAGCGTGATATCGCGCAGGTGCACCATCTGCATATCGGTGTCGCGCGCCAGGTGCTGGGCAATCACTGCCAGCGATGGCAGGCAGCCTCCGGGGAAAATAAAGCGCTTGATGAAGTCTACGGTGTCGCGCGCCTGCTGATAACGCTGGTCGCTGATGGTAATGGCCTGGATCACCATTTTGCCGTGTGGCTTCAACAGTTCGCTGCAGCGCGCGAAGTACGTGCCGTAGAACTGGTGCCCCACCGCTTCAATCATCTCGATGGAAACCAGCTTGTCGAACTGCCCTGTAAGGGTGCGGTAGTCCTCACAGAGGACGGTAACCCGGTCGCCCAGGCCGAGCTCGGCAACGCGCTCACAGGTGTGCGTGTACTGTTCCGCGGAGATGGTGGTGGTGGTGACCCGGCAGCCATAGCGCTGTGCGGCGTGAATGGCCATGCCGCCCCAGCCCGTACCAATTTCCAGCAGGTGATCTTCGGGCTCAAGCTCCAACTGCCGGCAAATCTCATCGAGTTTGGCCAGTGATGCGGTCTCCAGCGAGGAATCCGCATCGGGAAAGATGGCCGCCGAATACATCATGGTCGGGTCGAGGAACAGGCGGAAGAAGTCGTTACCCAGATCGTAGTGGGCGGCGATGTTGCGGCGGGAACCGGAATGGGTGTTGCGGTTCATGCCGTGGGCCAGCTTCAGGCCCAGACGCACCAGCCAGGACTGGCCTCCCTCCATGGCTTCCATGGTCAGCATGTTGGCGCTGAACAGACGCGTCACGGTAGTCAAGTCGGGCGTAGACCAGTCACCCTCGATGTAGGCTTCGCCCGAGCCGATGGTGCCTCCGGACAAAAGTTTGCCGTACACAGCGGGGTTGTGCACTGTCACTTCCGCATGCGGTTCCCCGTCACGCTGAGAATTGCCAACGCGGAATGTTTCGCCACCATCGTGCAGGGTGAGGCTGCCAACCGTGAAGTTGCCGAGTACGCGCAGCAGCAGCTTGCGCGCCAGCTGATGGTTGGACCAGCGCTTGCCGGGCTTGGTTTGCAGCCGCACCTGGCTGACACTCATGTCGTTCATATTACGCTCCAGACGTTCTCGAACCGGGGTGGTCGTGCACGGGCACCCCTTTGATAAACAGGCGCAGAGCCTGCCAGTAAATACCCAGGGCCACCTTGAGCGTCATTACTGGATAGCTCCAGAGAATGCGGTTCAGGTTGCGGCCATTCATGGGGCGGGCACGCAAACTCAGGCTGGCATCGAAAATGCGGCCTTCTGCCGTCTCCGTGGCCAGGTGGATGGCGAGGCGCTCCCCGGGGATGTTGCTACGCCATACATAGCGCATGTCCATGGGGTTGAAGGGCGACACATGCAGCGCCTTGTCAAATTCCTGCTCCAGCCAGCTTCCTGCATCCGGGCCCTGCAGCACGTAGCTGTGGCGCTCGTCCCATGGCGTGTTGGTGACCTCTGCTACCAGGTATTCAAGCCGACTCTCATCCTCGTTGAAACAGTAGTAGCAGGCGATCGGGTTGATCTGGTAACCGAAGTAGCGCAGGTTGGCGAGCAGGTAAATGGGCCCGCTGTGCTCGGCGCCGGTTTCTTCGTGAATGCGGCGGCGCACCTCTTCTGCAAGCGGCAGCGCGGGATCACCCAGAAAGTCGCTGCGCAGAAAGCGGGCCGGCGCCCAGCGTGTGCTGGACCACAGCCAGCGCCCGGCAAACAGCTGCGGCAACTCGTCCAGGCATATCCAGGGCATGAATACGCGGTAACTGAAGGCGTGCGCGCGCGGCGCGAAACGACGGTGGCGCAGCGTGCCTTGGTATAGCCGGGACTTCACGCGGCGGCCTTGACCGCCTGGTTGATGCCGTCCGCCACGCGCAGCGCGCTCACCACGCCGTCTTCGTGGAAGCCGTTGTGCCAGTAGGCGCCACAGTACCAGGTGTTGCGCGAGCCATTGATATCCTGCCAGCGCTGCTGGGCCTTGATGCCCTCGAGGGAGAACACCGGGTGGGCGTAGTTGAAGGTGCCCAGTACGCGGTTGGGGTTGATGGAGGCCGTGTCGTTGAGGGTCACGCAGAAAGTCTCCGGTGCATTCAGGCCCTGCAGGATGTTCATGTTGTAGGTGACCACCGCGCGGCCGGAATCCACCCCGAGGCGGTAGTTCCAGCTCGACCAGGTCTTGCGGTTCCGGGGCAGCAGACGCACATCAGTGTGCAGCACCACCTCATTGTTCTGGTAGGGCAACGCGCCGAGAATCGCGCGCTCCTCCTGCGAGGCATCCGCCAGCATATTCAGGGCCTGGTCGGAGTGTGTGGCAATCACGACCTGGTCAAAACGGAAGCTGCGGCCGTCGCGCAGGGACAGGTCAACGCCGCGTGGGTCACGATTGATGTGGGTCACCTTGCTGGCCGTGTGTATACGGTCTTCGAAGCGCTGGCAGAGCGGCCGCAGGTATTCGCGCGACCCACCTTCTACTACGCGCCACTGAGGCCGATTGTTGACCGAGAGCAGGCCGTGGTTGCGGAAAAAGCGCAGAAAAAACTCCAGCGGGAAGTCGGTGACACTGGCACAGTCTGACGACCAGATCGCCGACGCCATGGGTACCAGATAGTGGCTGCTGAATGCGGTACCGTAGCGCTTGCGTTCGAGGTAGTGCCCGAGCGTTTCCCCTGCCTGCAACAAGCCCCAGTCCAGGTCGGCTACCGCCTCGCGGTTGAAGCGCAGGATGTCGCGCACCATGCCGAGGAAGCGCGGGGAGGCGAGGTTGCGACGTTGGGCGAACAGGGTGTTGATGCTGCTGCCGGAGTACTCCAGGCCGCTTTCGATATCGTTCACGCTGAAGCCCATTTCCGTGGGCCTGCTGCTCACTCCCAGCTCATCCAGCAGGGCAATGAAATTGGGGTAGGTCCAGTCGTTATAGACAATAAAGCCCGTGTCGACCGCATAGCGGCGGGTGCCGAGTTTGACGTCGACAGTGGCCGTGTGTCCGCCGATTTGTGTGCCCGCCTCAAAGACCGTCACGCGATGCTGGCGGCTTAGATAGTGGGCACAGGACAAGCCGGAAATGCCCGAACCGATAACTGCGATATCCAATGGTGTGATTCCTCCCGGCAAGGTGGCAGCAGTCTGCTGGGCGACTGCAAGCTCATGTGCCTGATTGTTTACCTGATGGCCAGATTACGCCGGCATGCTGTCGCTGGATCATAGTACTTATTTATACAGCCATTTGATCCGCTTATCCGGCGGGGGCGTATACTGGCTTGAACACAGTCAAAAAAACGCGGGTGCAGTGGTGGAGAAAAGGAACGACAGTGCTTCAGACGGCTGGCAAGGCCCTACTGGGCGGCGTACCGACGAGTGGAGCGAATGCCTCACTCAAATCGCTGCGACCGGTGACAGAGCGGCGTTTACACGCTTCTTCAGGCACTTCGCACCGTTGATCAAGGCGTTCGCGTTGTCGGGGTCAAGCCTCTCGGCGGCGCACGCGGATGAGTTGGTGCAGGAAGTGATGCTCAAGGCCTGGCAGAAAGCGTCAGCGTTCAACCCGGAGAAGGCCGCTGCCAGTACTTGGGTGTACACGATAGCGCGTAATTGCCGGACGGACATGTTCCGCCGCCTGCAGAAGTTTGACACGCCATTGGCGGCTGATGACTTCATGCCGGACCAGGAGCCGAGCGAGCCGTTTGCCATGCTGCAAAGCCGGCGCAGCCGGGACACCATTCACGAGTTGATGAATACGCTGCCTCCGGATCAGGCGCAGATTCTCGCCAAGGTGTACATGGAAGGGAAGTCGCATGCCGAGGCAGCGGCTGAGTTGGATCTCCCGCTGGGAACCGTGAAGTCACGGGTGCGGCTGGCGATCCAGAAATTGCAAATTCAGATAGACAGGTAAGCAACAGATTATCATGGCCAAGTTTCATCCCAGCGTTGACCTTCTGACCGAGTACGTGGCGGGCATTCTGCCACTGGCGCAGTCTGCCTGTATCTCGGCACACCTCAATTACTGCCCGCAATGCCAGCAGCAGAGCGCCCGCCTGCAGGATCTGGGTGCCGTGTTGTTTGACAGCCTCACGCCGGTGCCGGTCGGTGATGCACTGCTCAATACGGTGCTCGCGCGGCTGGACGAGGAGCCGCCGCTCAGCTACCGGCGCGCGCAGGACCCCGCTGTGGGGCGCTTGCCCGCGCTGCTGCAGCGCTTGATGAAGGGTGACTTTTCTGAGCTGTCCTGGAACAAGATCACCTCGTCGCTGCGCATCAGCTACCTGAAAACCGGCGATCCGGGTTACGAGTTCGCGCTGTACCACATTAAAGCCGGTGGCAAGATTCCCGAGCACACCCACCGTGGCTCGGAGATGACACTTATTCTGCAGGGTGGCTTCTCGGATGCGGCCGGCAGTTACCACGAGGGTGACTTCCTGTTCCGTGAAGCCAGCGATACTCACGCTCCCACGGCGCTGCAGTCAGAGGACTGCATTTGCCTGGCGGTGCTGGATGCCCCCCTGCGTTTCACCGGCTGGAAGTACCGCTGGATGAACCCATTCCTGCAATTGCGCGCAGGCTGATTCGACTGCCCCCTCCCGGGGGTTTTTTTTGTCTGCCTTCACCTATTTGCGGGATGGTGGAAGCCGCAGGCCATGGGATACTCAGCCATTGAGTCGGCCAATGCCGATCCCGCAACTATTTGTCATGTGAATATTAGGCATAATTCCTTGACCGGGGTCTGTGTGCTACAGTCCCGTGCCGAAAAACAGGGAGAGTCGGATTCAGGGGTTACCGCAGGTTGCAAAATAAAGCGCCAGACCCTGCTGTTCCGGCCACGACAACGACAGAAATCTCAACCGACACGCTTGAAAACGGGGTAGGAAAAACTATGCGCATCGCAATTCCGAGGGAGACGCATCCGGGCGAGAACCGGGTGCCGGTCACACCGGAGACGGCCAAGAAACTCTGCCGTCTCGGTGCTGACCTGGTCATTGAAAGCGGGATGGGCCTTGGGTCCGGATTTGCTGACGAAGAATACGTCGAAGCTGGCGCCACAGTCGGTGCCGACCGCGAGGCCCTGTTTCGCGAAGCGGATATGCTGCTGCGCCTGCGCAAGCCGGAAAAAGCCGATATCACGCTGATGAAGAAGGGGTGTATTCATATCAGCTACCTCGACCCCTTCAACGAGCACGACCTGGTGCGCACCCTGCAGCAGCAGGGTGTGACCGCGATCAGCATGGAAATGATTCCGCGCACCACGCGCAGCCAGAAAATGGACGCCCTGAGCTCTCAGGCCAACCTGGCAGGCTATGTGATGGTGATGCAGGCTGCTACCCACCTGCCGCGTATTTTCCCGATGATGATGACGCCGGCCGGCACACTCAAGCCCGCCAAGGTGTTCATCATCGGCGCCGGCGTGGCCGGCCTGCAGGCCATTGCCACCGCCAAGCGCCTGGGCGCGCGAGTCACCGCCTTTGATACCCGCCCGGTCGTTGCCGAGCAGGTGCAATCGCTGGGTGCCACCTTCCTCGACATCGACCTGGGGCAAACCGGCGAGACCTCTGGTGGCTACGCTACCGAACTGACGCCGGAGCAGATCCAGAAGCAGCGCGATGCACAAAAAGAAACCATTGCCGATTCCGACGTGGTGATTACCACCGCTCAGGTGTTCGGCCGCAAGGCCCCCGTGATTATCACCAAAGACATGGTGGAAGCCATGAAGCCCGGCTCCGTGATTGTGGATATGGCCGCTGAAACCGGCGGCAACGTGGAAGGCTCGGTGCCCAATGAAGTGGTCACCGTGAACGGCGTGACCATCATCGGCAAAGGCAACCTGCCCAACGAAGTGTGCCGCGACGCCAGCCACATGTATGCCAGCAACCTGTTCAACCTGGTTGATGACGCCTGGGACAAGGAAAGCAACGCGTTCAAGATCGACTTCGAACACGACATCCTGCCCGGCTGCATCATCACGCACGGTGGTGAAGTGACAAACGAAACCATCAAGAACATCCTGGAGGGGGGCAACTGATATGGAAGCCGTATTCCTGACCTTTATTTTGATGTTGTCCATTTTTCTGGGCTTCGAACTGATCAACAAGGTACCGGCAACGCTGCACACGCCGCTCATGTCCGGTGCCAATGCCATTTCCGGCATTACCGTGGTGGGCGCCATCAGCCTGGCGGGTACCGGCCAGCACGATATCGCCCAGTGGCTGGGTGCAGCCGCTGTCGCCCTGGCGACAATCAACGTGGTGGGTGGTTACATGGTGACCGACCGCATGCTGGCAATGTTCAAGAAGAGGGGTAAATAATCATGGGTGCAACCGGATTGGCCATTCAATTGGCGTTTGTTATCGCGGCCGCCCTGTTTATTTTCGGCCTCAAGCTGCTCGGCTCCGCCGCGACGGCGCGCAAGGGTAACCTGCTGTCCGCCGTGGGCATGTTGCTGGCCATTGTCGCGGCCCTCATCGACCAGGGCATTGTCGAATTCCAGTGGATACTGGTGGGCATGGTGATCGGCGGCGTGATTGGTGCTGCTACCGCACGCCTGGTGCAAATGACGTCCATGCCGGAAATGGTGGCGCTGTTCAACGGCTTTGGCGGTATGGCCAGCCTGCTGGTCGGCGCTGCGGCACTGGGTGCCGGCGACAGCAACACCTTCATTCTGGTGACTATCGTGCTGTCCATCCTGATCGGTGGCCTCACCTTCACCGGCTCGCTGGTGGCCTACGGCAAACTGAGCGAGAAGATCGGCAGTGGCGCTGTCACATTCAGCGGTCAGCAAATCGTCAACAGCCTGCTGGTGCTGGCGATTCTTGCCAGCGCTGTGATGTTCTGCCTGCAGCCCGAAAACAGCCAGTGGCTGTATGCCATCGTCGCGCTGTCCCTGCTGTTCGGCATCATGGCGGTGATTCCCATCGGCGGCGCCGACATGCCGGTGGTCATCTCGCTGCTGAACTCCTATTCAGGCCTCGCGGCCTGTGCGGCGGGTTTCGCCATCAACAACAACATCCTGATTGTCGCCGGCTCCCTGGTAGGCGCCTCCGGTATCATCCTCACGCAAATCATGTGCAAGGCGATGAACCGCTCCCTGAGCAATGTGTTGTTCAGCGGCTTTGGCAGCGTCAGCAGTGCGGAGACCGTGGTGGAGGGCGAAATCAAACCCATCTCCGTGGAAGACGCGTTCTACGTATTGGAAGCGGCCACCAGTGTGGCGATCGTACCCGGCTACGGTATGGCGGTTGCCCAGGCCCAGCACGTGGTCAAGGAGCTGTGTGAGCTGCTCGAAGAAAACGGCTGCGAAGTGAACTTCGGTATCCACCCGGTTGCGGGCCGTATGCCGGGGCACATGAACGTGCTGCTGGCGGAAGCGGACGTACCCTACGACCAGCTGCTCGAAATGGACGAGATCAACCCGCGCATGGAAACCGTGGATGTGGCGATCGTGATCGGTGCCAACGACGTGGTGAACCCCGCTGCCCGTGAAGTGGAGTCCAGCCCCATCTACGGCATGCCGGTAATCAACGTGGACAAGGCGCGCACTGTGTTCGTGCTCAAGCGGTCCATGGCGTCCGGCTTTGCCGGCATCGAGAATCCGCTGTTCTACAAGGAAAACACCCGCATGCTGTTCGGTGATGCCAAGGAAAGCATCGGCGGCCTGATCCGCGAGTTCAGCTAAGCCCTTCTCGCCCCACGGGTGTCTGGCACCCGTGGGGCGTTCTCCCCTCCGCTCATCGAGCAGGTTGTTCTTTGGCGAAACTCAGGTCCGCAGTATTACTGCGGAGAATTGGCGCCTGTCTCTACACTGTCCCGAAACTGCAAACTCGCCAGCCGTGCATACAGCGGTGAATCCCGCAGCAGGCTGTCGTGCGTTCCTGTGGCCACCAACTGCCCCTTGTCCAGCACGGCGATGCGGTCTGCGTGGCGTATGGTGGACAGACGGTGGGCGATGATCACCGTGGTGCGGTTGCGCATCAGTTCCTCAAGCGCGAGTTGCACCTGGTGCTCGCTCTCGCTGTCCAGGGCGCTGGTGGCCTCGTCCAGCAATAGTACGCGGGGGTTGGCCAGGATGGCGCGCGCCAGGGCGATGCGCTGGCGCTGGCCGCCGGACAGGCGCACTCCCTGCTCGCCCAGTTCGCTGTCATAGCCGTTGGGCAGGCGCTGGATGAACTCATGGGCGTGGGCGGCCTTAGCCGCGGCAGTCACCTCCTCCGCGCTGGCGGCGGGCATGCCGTAGGCAATGTTGTAGCGCACGGTGCCGGTGAACAGCGCCGGCTGTTGCGGCACCAGGGCCATTTGCTGGCGCAGTGTTTCCAGGCGCATGTCGCGCAGGTCCACGCCGTCGAACAGCACGGCGCCGCTCTGCGGGTCGTAAAAGCGCAACAGCAGCTGGAACACGGTGGATTTGCCGCCGCCGGAGGGACCAACCAGTGCCAGGCTTTTGCCTTCCTCAATCTTGAGTGACAGGCCCTTCAGCGCCGGATCTGCCGGGCGCGCGGGATAGGCGAAAGTGACATCGCGCAAGCTCAGGCTCGCGCGCCGGGGAACGGAGCTGCAGCTGCCATCAACGATGTCACTGTGGGTATGCAGCAGTTCAAGCAGCCGCTCGGACGCACCGGCGGCGCGCTGCAGTTCGCCCCAGACTTCCGATATTGTGGCGAAGCCGGAGCCCACCATGAGCGCATAAAACACGAACGCACCCAGCTCACCCCCGCTCATTTCACCGCTGATGACGGATTGGCCGCCGCTCCAGAGCATGGCGGCCATACCCCCAAACAGCAGCAGGATGGCGGCGCCTACCAGTAGCGCCCGCTGGCGAATGCGCCGGCGGGCGATGGCAAAGGCGCGCTCCACTTCCACGCCGAAGGCGGCGCTTTCGCGGCTCTCGCTGGTGTAGCTCTGCACGGTGCGGATGTGCTGGATGATTTCACCGGCGTAGCTGCCCACGTTGGCAATGCTGTCCTGGCTCTGGGTGGACAGCCGCCGCACGCGTCGTCCGAAGAACAGGATGGGCAGCAGCACCAATGGCACCGCCACTGTGATAATAAGGCTCAGCTGGATATTGGTGATGAACATCAGCACCAGGCCGCCGATCAGCGTGAGGCCGCTGCGCAGTGCCATGCTCAGGGAGGAGCCGATGATGGTCTGCAGCAGCGTGGTGTCGGTGGTGAGACGCGACATGATCTCGCCGCTGCGGTTGGTTTCGAAATACCCGGGGTCCAGATGGATGATGTTGTCAAAGACCGCGTTGCGGATATCAGCGCTCACGCGTTCGCCCAGCCAGGACACAAAATAGAAGCGGGCGAAGGTGCCCACCGCCATGGCCGCGGCAATGACCAGTATGACGCCGATGGCGTTGGCCAGGTCGGCACGGGTGCCGCCGCTGAAGCCCTCGTCAATCAGCACCTGAATGCCACGACCCAGGAACAGGGTGGCGCCCGCGGTGAAGACAAGCGCGGTACCCGCCGCCAGCAGGCGCCCGCGGTAGGGCAGCAGGAAACGCAGTATGGCCAGCAGCGGCGACAGGCTGCGGCCGGACTTTGCGGCCATTACTCCGCGTCTGCCGCGGCCGCGCTGCGCCGTTTGATGATGCGCCCGAACACGATGCCGAGTTCAAACAGGCACCACATGGGCACCGCCAGCAAGGCCTGGGAGATCACATCCGGCGGGGTGAGCAGCATGCCGAAGACAAAGCAGCCGACGATGACATAGGGCCGTTTGCGTGCGAGGTCCTCGGGGGTGGTGATGCCCGCCGAGATCATGATGACGACGGCGATGGGAATCTCGAAGGAAATACCGAAGGCAAAAAACAGCTTGAGCACAAAGTTCAGGTAGCTGTTGATGTCGGTCATGATGGCGATATCTTCCGGGCCCACGCTGGTAAAGAAGCCGAACACCAGCGGAAACACGACGTAATAGGCAAACGCCGCGCCGGCGTAGAACAGCAGTACGCTGGACGCCAGCAGCGGAACCGCCAGGCGTTTTTCATGCCGGTACATGCCGGGCGCGATAAAACTCCAGGCCTGGTATAGCACGTAGGGTATGGCGATGAAGATGGCGGCGACCAGAGTGAGCTTGAATGGCGTGAGGAAGGGTGAGGCCACGTCTGTGGCGATCATGGAGGTACCTTCGGGCAGCAGCGCGCGCAGCGGCTCGGAGACGAAACTGTAGATCTCGTTGGCGAACGGAAACAGCCCGATGAACACGATCAGCACGGCGAGCAATGCGCGCAACAGGCGATCGCGCAACTCGGTCAGGTGCGCTACCAGGGGCAGCGGATGGTCCTCGGTCTCGTCGTTCATTTCTCCGGAGGTTCCTGTGCGCCGCTCGTGGTCTCGCCATCGCCGGCCGTCCCGACGTTCGCTGGGTCAGGGCTCGCCTGTTCAGAGCTCGCCTGGCCGGGGCTTGCCGTGGAGGCGGGCCCGGTTGCCCTGCTACCTCCGGTGGCTGTCTTGAAGGAATCACTGGCCTGCTGCGCGTCGCGTTTCAGGTCACTGCCGGTTTTGCGCAGTTCCTGCATGACGGCGTCGTTGTGCAGTTCCTGCTCTACCTCGCTGCGGATCTGGTTGAAGCCGCGACGAATCTGCGCCACCCAGGCGCTAACCGTACGGATCGTCGAGGGCAGCCGTTCCGGCCCTATCACCAGCAAGCCCACCACGCCAATCAGTAGCAGCTCGGCGAAACCGATATCAAACATGGTGCTGTATCACGGTTTGCTGTTGTCGCTCCGCGCGTCACCGGCACTTTCTTCTGCGGCGTCCTTGTTCTCTTCGTCCTGTTTGCCGCTGTCTTCGTCCTGAATGCTCTTGCGGAAGCCCTTCACCGCGCTGCCCAGGTCACTGCCCAGCGTGCGCAAGCGCTTGGTGCCGAACAACATGATGACAATGGCGAGAATGATCAACAATTGCCAGATACTGATGCCACCGATACCCATGTGTGTCTCCGTCGTGTGATAGTGATGTCGCGGTCAACCGCGGGAAGCTTTCTCGTCCAGCCCGGACACGCCGAAACGTGTTGCCAGGCACTCCAGCACCGCCCCGGAATCCAGCTCCAGGTGAGAGAGCATGACCAGGGTATGAAACCAGAGGTCAGCCACTTCCCCGACCAGTTCCTGATGGTCTTCGCCTGCATCCTTGGCGGCGATGATTACCTCGGTAGCCTCTTCCCCAACTTTCTCCAGGATCTTGTTCAAACCCCGGTGGTGCAGGCTGGCCACGTAGGAACTTTCCGGACTTGCCGTACGGCGCGCCGCGAGTATCGCGTCCAATTGTTGCAGAACATCGTTCACGGTGTGTTTCCGTACATGGATTCGGGGGATTTTAGCACCGGGTCGGTAACTTCCCAGTTGTCACCGCTCCAGCGCTGATAAAAGCAGTGGCGGCGGCCGGTGTGGCAGGCAACGCCGCCCAGTTGCTCGACGCGCAGCAACACGGTGTCGCCGTCGCAGTCCAGGCGCAGTTCGCGCAGCAGCTGCACATTCCCGGAGCTTTCGCCCTTGCTCCACAGGGCCTGGCGCGAGCGCGACCAGTACACGGCACGGCCTGTCTCCGCGGTGCGCTGCAGCGCTTCCGCATTCATCCAGGCAAGCATAAGCACATCGCCGTTGGCGGCATCCTGAGCGACCGCGGGCACCAGGCCCTGATCGTTCCAGCGCACGGCCTGCAGCAGGGTTGCGGTGTTTTCAGATGTCATGGTTTCCATAGGCCGGCATTATGGCACACCGGCCAGAGCCCGCCTATTCACCCCGGTTGCAGGTGGGCCATAGCAGCACCAGGGCGGCGCCCAGCAGCAACCAGCTGGCGACTGGCGCAGCGGCGATGAAGGCCCAGCCGCCAGGCACCGCGAGTACCAGCCCGCCAGCGGCAAGTGCCGCCGCGGCAGCGCGGCGGCATGCAACCCGCTGGCGCTGCCCGCTTTGCGCGGCCAACACACGCTGTTGCTGCTTCTGCTGCTGGCGGGACGGGCCGGGTGCTGTGTGTTTGCGCTGCAAATTGTCGAGCATGGCGTCCGGCACCTGCGGCAGCTGCTCCAGCCAGGAGGGCACATGCCGTTGCAGGCGTCGCAGCACCGACTGCGGGGAGTAGCGCTCCTGTACCCAGTGCTCAAGGAAAGGCTGCGCGGTATCCCAGAGGTTGAGTTGGGGATACAACTGACGCCCCAGGCCCTCTATGTTCAGCAGGGTTTTCTGCAGCAGTACCAGGGCGGGCTGCACTTCCATGTCGAAGCGGCGCGCGGTGCTGAACAGGTAGATCAGCAGCTGGCCAAAGGAGATGTCGCTGATCGGCCGTTCGAATACTGGTTCGCAGACAGCGCGCATGGCCGACTCGAAATCCTGCACCCGCGTGCCCGGCGGTACCCAGCCGCACTCCACGTGCAGCTCGGCCACCGCGCGATAGTCGCGCTGGAATACGGCCAGCAGGTTGCGCGCGAGATAATACTGGTCGGCATCGCTCAAGCTGCCAACAATGGCGCAGTCCACCGCAATGTAGCGCGGGTTGGCCGGGTCCGTTGCATTGACGAAAATATTGCCCGGATGCATATCGGCATGGAAAAAGTTGTCGCGAAACACCTGGGTAAAGAAAATCTCCACACCGCGCTCGGCAAGTAGCTTCAAATCGGTGCCTCGCGCCTCCAGCGCCGCCATGTCGGTGACCGGGATGCCGCTGATCCGCTCGGCGACCATCACATTGCTGCGGGTGTAGTCCCAGTGCACCTGGGGCACATACACCAGGTCACTGCCTTCGAAGTTGCGCCGCAGCTGCGAAGCGTTGGCGGCCTCGCGGCGCAAGTCCAGCTCGTCGAGGATGGTCAGCTCGTAATCGGCGACCACTTCCACCGGGCGCAGCCGACGGCCGTCCGGCAAATAGCGCTGTACCAGTCGCGCCAGGGTGTACAGCAGGGCGAGATCCTGACGGATAACTGGCTCGATGTCGGGCCGCAGCACCTTCACCACCACCTCTTCCCCGCTGTGCAGCGTGGCGCCGTGCACCTGTGCCACCGACGCCGAGGCAATGGGCATGGCCTCGAAGCCTGCGAACAGGGTGTTGACCGGCTCACCCAGCGCGGACTCGATAATCTCCGCGGCGAGTGTTTCGTCGAAGGGGGGCACTTTGTCCTGCAGTCGTGCCAGTTCATCGGCGATATCGGCGGGCAGCAGGTCGCGGCGGGTGGATAAGAGCTGGCCGAACTTGATGAATACCGGGCCCAGCTCTTCCAGTGCCCGGCGCAGGCGCTCGCCGCGGCTCATGCCGGGATGGCTGTTGCGCCAGGGTGACAGGCGCAGCAACAGGCGACCGGTCGCCGGCAGGCTCTCGGCGGCAACAAATTCTTGCAGCCGATAGCGGCCGGCAACACGCAGGATAAGCAGCAGCCGCCGGCTGCGTGAGAACAGCCCGGAGGTCACGCGCGCGCGCCCTGCATGCGTTTGCGCAACCGCTCCAGCCGCGATTGCAGCCGTTCCACCCGCTGTTGCAGGGCTTGCAGGTCGCTGTAGAAGTCTTCAACTTCCAGGCGTGGCGGTGTCAGGCGCGCCTCTTCGTGGATAAATTCCTCGAGTTGCCGCAGCAGGCTGCTGGAGGCGGCGCTGCCGGCACTGAAGCCGGCGCGCAGGAACTCGGCGAGCTGGTGCCCCGCGACGTCCCCCAGCACGTTCACCAGAGGTGCCTCCCAGTCCAGGTCCAGGCGTCCGATGATGCCCTGCAACTCGATCAGTGGCGCACTGTCGCCCTGCAGCGCGAGGTTGCCGTTGATCAGGGTGGCCGCCGGGTCGCTGGCACCGGCGAGTTCGGCAAAGTCTGCGGCGGCGCCGCGCACCCGCGTCGTCACGGGGCCGTCGTGGAAGCCCAGCAGGCGGGTGCGCTCAACGCCCGGTTGCAGGTAGACATTGATCGCCGGTGAGGTGCATTCGATGGCAAAGGTGCGCCCGGCCAGGCGGCCTAATTGCTGCTGGCCCGCCCGGTCCAGTGCCAGGGCGCGGTTGAGTGCCTCTTCCAGGGCAGCCAGTGCCGCCGTGGTCAGCGTTGGGTCAAGGCCGGCGGCCGCCATGTCAGGCCTTGAAACCCCGGTGCAGGGCAACGACGCCACCGGTGAGGTTGTGGTATTCGCAATTGACGAAGCCGGCATCTTCCAGCATGCCGAGCAGGGTTTCCTGATCCGGGTGCATGCGAATGGACTCGGCCAGGTACTGGTAGCTGTCGCTGTCCCCTGCCACCAGCTTGCCCATGAAAGGCAGCACGCGGAAGGAGTAGCTGTCGTAGGCTTTTTCCAGCAGCGGGTTGGCGGGCTTGGAAAACTCGAGCACCAGCAGCCGTCCGCCGGGCTTGAGTACGCGCAGCATGGAGCGCAGCGCGAGGTCTTTGTCGGTGACGTTGCGCAGGCCAAAGGCGATGCTGACGCAGTCGAAGCTGTCGTCTGGAAAGGGCAGGTACTGCGCATCGGCCTGCACGAATTCCAGGTTGCCCTGGTAGCCGTGGTCCAGCAGTTTGTCGCGGCCCACGTTGAGCATGGATTCGTTGATGTCTGCCAACACCACGCGGCCTGTGGGGCCGACGATGTCGGCAAATTTTGCCGCGAGGTCGCCGGTGCCACCGGCGATATCCAGCACCGACTGACCGGCGCGCACGGCGCTCAGTTCAATGGTGAAGCGCTTCCATATACGGTGGATGCCGCCGGACATGAGGTCGTTCATCAGGTCGTAACGCCCCGCCACCGAGTGGAAAACATTGGCCACCAGGCCGGCCTTGGCGTCTTCCTCGACTTCCCGGTAACCGAAATGGGTGGTGCGTTTATCGCTCATGCGGCCTCCGCCGTCATACAACAGGGCGGTTATTGTAGCGCGATGTTGCCCCTGCGGTCAGGGTTGGAACTGGATGACCTGCACCTGGGGGTCGCGGGTGGCACCGGCGGCAGACATGCGGTCCAGGTAGTCCTGCCACAGCGTTTCGCGGCGGCTGCACAGGTCGTGAAGATAGTCCCAGGAATAGAGCCCGGTATCGTGGCCATCGTCGAACACCAGCTGCAGCGCGTAGTGGCCTACGGGCCGAATGTCGGTGATGGCCACATGCATCTTGCCGGTCTGCAGTATCTCCTGCCCCGGGCCGTGGCCCTTCACCTCGGCAGAGGGGGAATACACCCGCAGGTATTCACAGGGCAGGCGGTAGCGAGCGCTCTCGCTGTAAACCAGCTCCAGCTCCCGTGACTTGCGGTGCAGGTGGATATCGATGGGGCGTGGTGCGCGGTCGGTCATGGTGGTACCTCAACCTAGAGAATGAAGCGCGACAGATCTTCGTCTTCACTCAGGGCCTGCAGCTGGCTGTTGACGTAGTCGGCATCGATAGACAGCGGCTGCTGCTGCAACCCGGCATCGGCAGCGCCAAAGGACGCCTGTTCCAGCAGGCGCTCCATCACGGTATGCAGGCGGCGAGCGCCGATATTCTCGGTTTTCTCATTCACCTGCCAGGCGGTTTCGGCAATGCGCCGCAGGCCGTCCGGCGTGAATGCGACCTGCAGGCCTTCAGTGGCCAGCAGTGCCTGATACTGCTCGGTCAGGGAGGCGTCCGGTTCGGTGAGGATGCGCTCGAAGTCGCTGGCGGTGAGCGATTCCAGCTCCACGCGAATGGGCAGGCGGCCCTGCAGTTCGGGAATCAGGTCGGAGGGCTTGGCCAGATGAAACGCGCCCGAGGCAATGAACAGGATGTGGTCGGTCTTGATGGTGCCGTGCTTGGTGCTTACCGTGGAGCCTTCAATCAGCGGCAGCAGGTCGCGCTGTACACCTTCCCGGGAGACGTCAGCGCCCGCGGTCTCGCCGCGCTTGGCCACCTTGTCGAGCTCGTCGATGAACACAATACCGTTCTGCTCCGCTTCGCGAATGGCGCGCTGCTTCAGGTCTTCCTCGTTCACCAGCTTGGCCGCTTCCTCGTCGGTCAGGGCTTTCAGGGCGGCTTTTACCGGCATGCGCCGGGTTTTGCTCTGCTGGCGCGACAGGTTGGAGAACATGCTCTGCAGCTGGTTGGTCATTTCCTCCATGCCCGGGGGGGCCATGATCTCCACGCCCGCGCCGCTGCTGGCCAGGTCGACCTCCACTTCCTTCTCGTCGAGGTCGCCTTCGCGCAGCTTCTTGCGCAGCAACTGCCGCGTGCTGGCGCCGTTGTTGCTGTCTGTGCCTTCGCCGCGCGCCGGCGGCAGCAGAATATCCAGCAGCCGTTCTTCGGCCGCTTCCTCCGCGCGGAACCGCACGCGCTGCATTTCCTGCTCGCGGTACAGCTTCACGGCCACGTCGGCGAGGTCACGAATAATCGATTCCACGTCGCGGCCCACATAGCCCACCTCGGTGAACTTGGTGGCTTCCACTTTGACAAACGGTGCGTTGGCCAGTTTCGCCAGTCGCCGGGCAATCTCGGTTTTACCCACGCCGGTAGGGCCGATCATGAGAATGTTCTTGGGCGTGATCTCCGCCCGCAGTGCCTCGGGCAGCTGCATGCGCCGCCAGCGGTTGCGCAGCGCGATGGCAACAGCGCGCTTGGCGTCCTGCTGGCCGATAATGTGCTTGTCCAGTTCGTGGACAATCTCTCGGGGCGTCATGTTGGACATGCGGAAGGCCTAATAGTCGAGTTGTTCGATGGTTTGGTTGTGGTTGGTGTAGATGCAGATGTCGCCGGCGATATTCAGGCCCTTTTCCACGATGCTGCGGGCATCGAGTTCGGTGTTGTCGAGCAGGGCGCGTGCGGCGGATTGCGCAAAGGGGCCACCGGAGCCGATGGCGATGAGGTTGTCCTCGGGCTCGATGACATCGCCGTTGCCGGTGATGACCAGCGAGGTTTCCTTGTCGGCGACTGCCAGCAGGGCTTCCAGGCGGCGCAGGGAGCGTTCGGTGCGCCAGGCCTTGGCCAGTTCCACGGCGGCCCGCACCAGGTGACCCTGGTGTTTGTCCAGTTGCGCTTCAAACAGTTCGAACAGGGTGAAGGCATCTGCCGTGCCACCGGCGAAGCCCGCCAGCACCTTGTTTTTGTGCAGCCGGCGCACCTTGCGCGCGTTGCCCTTCATAACGGTGTTGCCCAGCGACACCTGACCGTCGCCACCAATGACAACGCTGTTGCCACGGCGCACTGAGAGGATGGTTGTACCTCGATACTGTTCCACGATAAGTCTCCTGTTGCTCCAGATATGGGGAGCCGTGGCGGGAATTCAAGCGCGCGCCGCACGCGGGCGGCGCAGATGTCAGGGCCGGCCCCGCTTCAGCAGCAGGGTGTCGATGTTCTGCGCGGCGGTCAATCCGCGGGCGCGGCTCATCTGGGCGTGGGTGGTATACGGCCCGAGATAGACCCGGAACCAGCGCCCGTTGTCGCCGGTGGACTCTTCCACGTTGGGTTCCAGCCCCAATAACAGCAGCTCGGCCCGGCGCCGGTCGGCGTCCTCGCGCTGCCGGAACGAGCCTGCCTGCAGCACGTAGTTCTCGGCGGGGGGCGGTGCTACGTTGGGTTGTTGCGCCACCTCGGCGGGTTCTACCTCCACGTCGATCGTCTGCTCCGGCAGCATGGTGTAGAAATCGAAGCGGGGTTTCGGTGGCGCTTCCGCGACGGCGGCTTCCTGGGGCTCGCGCGCCGGCTGTGTGCCCGGCGGCAGCGTGCCGAGATAGAGCAGCAGGCTGAGAAAAACCCCGGTGCCAACACCGGCGCCGAACCAGCGCCAGGGGCTTGCTGCGCCGTTGTTATCCTTGCGCCGCGCCGCCTGCGGTTTGCGGCGTGCGCCGCTGCGCGTGCCCCGACCACCGGCATCGCGCGCCACTTACATGGCCTCCGGCGCGTTCACGCCCAGCAGGCCGAGGCCGTTGGCTACAACCTGGCGCACCGCTTCACTCAAGGCAATACGGGCATCGCGCAGCTCAGTATCATCGACCAGCAGTTTATGCGCGTTGTAAAAGCTGTGGAATTCGGCGGCCAGTTCGCGCAGGTAGTTTGCCACTGTGTGCGGCTCGCTGGCGGTGGCCGCGGCTTCCACCACCTCCGGATATTGGTCGAGCCGCTTGAGCAGCGCCTTCTCCTGCTCTTCCTGCAGCCGCGCCAGTGCGGCCAGGCCGCGCTCGGTATCCCAGTTCCAGCCGTGTTCCGCCAGTTTGGCGCGTACGGAGCAGGCGCGTGCGTGGGCGTACTGAATGTAGTAGACCGGGTTGTCGTTGCTTTGTGACAGCGCCAGGTCGATGTCGAAGGTGAGCTGGGAACTCGGCGCGCGGGCCACCAGGAAATAGCGCGTGGCGTCACAACCTACCTCGTCAATCAGGTCGCGCAGGGTGACATAACTGCCCGCGCGCTTGGACAGCTTCACTTCGCTGCCATCGCGCATCACAGTTACCATCTGGTGCAGCACGTAGTCCGGCCAGCCTTGGGGGATGTCTGCCTGCAGGGCCTGCAGGCCGGCTCGCACCCGCGTTACCGTACTGTGGTGATCGGCGCCCTGTTCGTTGATCACGCGCTCAAAACCGCGTTGCCACTTGTTGAGGTGGTAGGCCACGTCCGGCAGGAAGTAGGTGTAACCGCCCTCCCGCTTGCGCATCACCCGGTCCTTATCGTCGCCGAAAGCCGTGGTGCGCAGCCAAAGGGCCCCGTCCTCTTCATAGGTATGGCCATTCGCGATCAGCTGCGCCACGGTGGCTTCAACCTCGCCTGACTCATACAGGGACGACTCCAGGAAGTAGCGATCAAAATTCACTGCAAAGGCTTTCAGGTCGAGGTCCTGCTCGCGGCGCAGGTAGGCCACGGCGAAGTCGCGGATGGCATCGAGATCATTCGGGTCGCCCTTGCCGTCGACGTGGCGATCCCTGGCGTCGATCTGCTCGCCCGCCAGGTAGGCCGCGGCCACATCGGCGATATAGTCGCCGCGGTAGCCGTCCTCCGGCCACTGGGCATCGTCCGGCCCCAGGCCACGGCAGCGCGCCTGTACCGACAGCGCCAGATTACTGATCTGTGCGCCGGCATCGTTATAGTAGAACTCGCTCGCCACCGACCAGCCGGTAGCGGCCAGCAGGCGACAGATACTGTCGCCCACGGCAGCGCCGCGGCCGTGGCCGACATGCAGTGGCCCGGTGGGGTTGGCGGACACGAACTCGACCTGCACGCGGCGGCCCGCACCGGTATCGCTGTGGCCAAAGCGCTCGCCCTCGGCCAGCACGCGCTGCACCACCGCGCGGCTGCGCTCGCCGGACAGGAAGAAGTTGATGAAGCCCGGCCCTGCAACCTCGGTACGGGTGATCAGCGATGACGCCGGCAGCGCATGGCAGATCATGTCCGCGAGATCGCGGGGCTTGTAGCCCGCACCTTTGGCCAGGGTGAGTGCCACGTTGCTCGCCAGGTCGCCGTGGCTGGCGTCCCGGGTGCGCTCGATGACGATGGTCGGCCGCGTTGCCTCTGGAAGCCGGCCTTCGGCGACCAATGCATCCAGCGCCTGCTGGATCAGCTGTGACAATTGTTCCTTCATTTCCTGGGGGGCTCTACCTGCATTTTCTGGGTTGGGTGGGTGCTGGCGTGCCTGAACGGCAGCGTGCCATTATCGCCGCAAATGCCCGCCCATGGCCAGCGCGAGGCGGCGATCAACCCAGGTCCAGCGGGTCGACATCGATGGACCAGTTGAGCCCCTGGCGGGCGGGGTGCTGCTCGGCGCAATGTACCAGCAGCCTGGCCAGCTGCAGCGCCCGGCGCACATCCGGCGCCATGGCCAGCAGTTGGTTGCGGAATTTGTTGGCCCGTCGCTGCAAGGGGGATGGCAGTGGGCCGATCAGTCGGCAACCCGGCGGCAGCCCGGGTTCTGTTTGCTGGCGCACGGCGCCGAGGAACTGTTCGCCCGTTTCCGTCGCCGGGCTGTCGGTGCGCAGTAAGATGAGGCGTCCATGGGGTGGCATGCCGTGTTCCTGGCGCACCTGCAGCAGGCGCCGCGCCTGTTCTGCGTAGCTCTCGGTGAGCATCGCCTGCATCAAGGGGTGGTCCGGATAGTGGGTTTGCACCAGCACCTGGCCGGCATCACCGGCGCGGCCCGAGCGCCCCGCCACCTGTGTCAGCAGCTGGGCCATGCGCTCCTCGCCGCGGAAGTCGGCACTGAACAGCAGTGCATCGGCGTCGATAACCGCCACCAGGTTCACGCCGGGAAAGTGGTGCCCCTTGGTCAGCATCTGGGTGCCGAGAAGAATGCACGGGGCACCCTGCTGCACTTTTGCCACCAGCGCCTGCATGGCACCCTTGCCCTGCATGGAGTCGCTATCGACGCGGTGAATGGGCCAGGCCCCGAAGGTGCTGCGCAATACATCTTCGGTCTGTTCGGTGCCCAGACCATTGGTGAGCAGGCGCGTACTGTGGCAGGCCGGGCAGGCCTGTGGCAGGCGCACGTTGGCCGAGCAGTGATGGCAGCGCAGCCGGCGCTGGCGGCGGTGCACGGTCATGCGGGTGTCGCAGGCCGTGCACTGGGCAATCCAGCCACAGTCGTGACATTGCAGTGCGGGGGCATAACCGCGCCGGTTGAGGAACAGCAGTACCTGCTGCCCCGCTTGCAGAGTGCTTGCAATGGCGTCGCGCAGGGCCTCGGAGAGCCCACCCTGAAGCGCCTCGCGGCGGACATCAATGGCGCGTAGCGCGGGCAGCTCACCGGCACCCGCGCGGCGCGTCAGGCGGTGGTGCCCGTAACGACCCTGCAGGGCGTTATGAAGGGTTTCCAGGGCCGGTGTGGCACTGCCAAGCACAACCGTTGCGCCCTCCAGTTGCCCCCGTTTGACGGCGAGGTCACGCGCCGAGTAGCGGAACCCGTCCTGCTGCTTGAAGGAGCCGTCGTGCTCTTCGTCGACAATGATCAGGCCCGGCCGCAACAGGCTGCTGAAAATGGCCGACCGTGTGCCCACTACAATCGATGCGGCACCCGTGCGCGCCGCCTCCCAGGCGGCGTAGCGCTCAGTGTCGTTGAGGCCCGAGTGCAGCACAGCGATGCCGCTGCCAAACCGCTCGGTGAAGCGCGCCAGAGTTTGCGGTGTGAGGCCGATTTCGGGTATGAGCACCAGCGCCTGCTGGCCCTTGGCAAGGCAGTGGGCGATCAGCTGCAGGTAAACTTCCGTTTTACCGCTACCGGTAATGCCCTCCAGCAGGTTGCAGTGGAACTGACCGTAGTGCGCCAGTATGCCCTGCAGGGCCTGTGCCTGTTCGGCGTTCAGCGCAAGACCGGGCTGGGGCGTGGTGAGGGCGTGTCCGGGCGCCAGCAGGCAGCGCTCGGCGAGCCCCTTCTGTTCCAGCTGGCGCAGGATGCCGGCGCTGATGCCCTTGGCGCGCAGGGTGCTGGTGGCGAGTTCATCGGCGTCTTGCAGCAGGGCCAGCGCCTCGGCCTGCCGCGGTGAACGCTGTAGTGCGCCCCCGGGCAGTCCTTTGCCGCGCTGGCTTAGCCGCCAACCGGGCTGCCCCGGTGGCTGATGGCTCTGCGCCTGGCGCAGGCCGGGCGGGAAGGCGGCTTCCAGCACCTCCCCCAGGGGGTGCTGGTAGTAATCCGCGGCCCAGCGGCAAAGCTGCAGAACCCACGGTGATAACAGGGGCGCGTCGTCTACGACAGCCTGAGCTGCGCGCAGGGACGTCGCGGGCACTGCCGATTCGGCGGCGATCTCAATCAGCCAGCCCTGGAGCTGGCGGCGACCGAAGTCCACCTTGACCCGCACACCCGGTTGCAAACCCTCCAGGGCCTCCGCCGTCAGCTCCGCGGGGGGCAGGTAATCGAACAGCGAGCGCAGTGGACAGGAAATGGCCAGGCGAAGAACGGACATCGCGCCTCTCAGCGTAGTGCGGGTGGGAATGAGCCGCGCATAATAGCGCAACCGCGGGGCTTGCGCCGGCCGCTGTGTCTGGTACTATGCGCGCCTATTTTTTCGCGTTACCTCCACAAGTCCGGTGCGGTGCCCGACAGGCTCGGGTGGCGGTGCCAATCAACAGGAGCAACACCATGAAAGCAGAAATTCATCCGAAGTACGAGGCGGTTACCGCCACTTGCAGCTGCGGCAATGTGGTTGCCACGCGCTCCACCCGTTGTGAAGATTTTCACATCGACGTGTGCTCGCAGTGCCACCCCTTCTTCACCGGCAAGCAGAAAGTACTCGACAGCGGCGGCCGGGTCGACCGTTTCAAGAAGCGTTTTGGCGCTCGCGGCGCTTCGCGCTGAGCGGCGTCTGTGGGCTGCTTCGGCAGTCTGCGAACAGGGCCGGGCACCGCGAGGTTCCCGGCTTTTTTGTGCCCGATAGAAACGACTAAAATGCCTGCGCTTGTGGCTGCCAGCGCTTTTCTATATTCTCTGGCGTCCCTCCCGCAAGCGCAGTGATCAGCGGATTTCCAACTATGAGCAAAGACTTCAGACAGGCGGCCCTCGACTATCACGCGGAGCCGGTTCCCGGAAAAATCAGCATGGAGCTGACCAAGCCTGCGGAAACCCAGGCCGAGCTGGCGCTGGCCTACAGTCCGGGTGTGGCCGAGCCCTGCCGTGAAATCGCCGCCGATGCCGATGCCGCCTACCTGTACACGGGCAAGGGCAATCTGGTTGCCGTGATCAGCAACGGTACCGCGGTGCTCGGCCTGGGCAACCTGGGTGCTTTGGCGAGCAAGCCGGTGATGGAGGGCAAGGCGCTGTTGTTCAAGCGGTTTGCCGGCATCAACTCGGTGGATATCGAGGTGAATACGGAGGACAGCGACAGCTTCATCGAAACCGTTGCCAATATTGCCGACACCTTTGGCGGTATCAATCTCGAAGACATCAAGGCGCCGGAATGCTTCGAGATCGAAGCGGAACTGGCGCGGCGCTGCGCCATTCCCATTTTCCACGATGACCAACACGGCACTGCCATTGTGACCGCCGCCGGCATGATCAACGCGCTCGAGATTCAGGGCAAGCGGCTGGAAGACGCCGTGATCACCTGCCTGGGCGCGGGCGCGGCGGCCATCGCCTGCATGCGCCTGCTTCTGAGCATGGGCGCGAAGCAGGAAAACATTTATATGCTCGATCGCCGGGGCGTGATCTACGCCGGTCGCGAAGGCGTTAACAGTTACAAGCAGGAGTTCGTCAACAACACCGACAAACGCAGCCTGAGTGATGCCGTGCGCGGCGCCGATGTGTTTGTGGGCCTGTCGGGCGCGGACCTGCTCAGCGCCGATATGCTGTTGTCCATGGCGGATCGCCCCATAGTGTTTGCCTGCTCCAACCCGGACCCGGAGATCCGCCCGGAGCTGGCGCACAGCGTGCGCGATGATCTGATCATGGCTACCGGGCGCTCTGACTACCCCAACCAGGTGAACAACGTGCTCGGCTTTCCGTTCATCTTCCGCGGGGCGCTGGATGTGCGCGCGAGTGCCATCAATGAGGCGATGAAGATTGCCGCCGTCAAGGCGCTCAGTGAGCTGGCGCGCGAGCCGGTGCCTGCGTCGGTGCTCAAGGCCTGCGGTGAAACGGAATTGAGCTTTGGTCCCCGCTACATCATTCCCAAGCCGGTCGACCCGCGCTTGCTGCAACACATAGCCCCGGCGGTTGCCCGTGCGGCGGTCGACAGCGGCGTGGCCCGCGTGCCCTACCCTGAGAATTACGCGCCAGGCGGCGTGTAGGCCAGGCACACTCCTCCGCGCCGGCGGCTAGCGTGGCCGGCGCCCCGGCTAGAAAATATCCCTCACCAGATCCTCTGTGGTGCCGCGCAGGCCGGCGTCGCCTGCGCCCCCGCTCGGTGCGGGCACACGGTCTTCCCGGAAATATTCGAAAATAGCGTTCTGTTGTCCCGGCCGTGCCAGCAGGCCGGTATCCGGGTCGATGCGCACATGCACTACGCCCGGCGGCAGGGGTGGCTGAACATCCGGACTGTCGCGCAGGGCTCCGCGCATATAGTCGATCCAGATGGGCAGTGCCGCCGTGCCACCAAACTCGCGCCGCCCCAGTGGCGTGTAGTTGTCAAAGCCCACCCAGGCGGTGGTGACCACGTCGCGGTTGTACCCCGAGAACCAGGCGTCCATCGGCCCGTTGGTGGTGCCGGTTTTCCCGGCGAGGTCATCACGTCCCAGGGTGAGAGCGCGCCGCCCGGTACCGCGTTTGATGACGTCCTTCAGGATGCTGGTGAGGATGAAATTGCTGCGTTCGTCCATCACCCGCTCGGCGCGCGGGGGCGTGGTGCTGTCCGCCTCCGTTGCGCCAGCGAGGATTTCCTCCATGCGCAGTTCCCGTTCCGGTGCGGCGCCCTCCAGGCTGCGCGCTGGTGGGCAATCGCGGCACACGGTGGGCGGCGCGGCGGCGAACACCACGTTGCCGTCGGTATCCTCAATGCGCTCGATCAGGAAGGGCTGCACTGCGTAGCCGCCATTGGCGAGCACCGCGTAGGCCGTCGCGAGTTGCAGTGGCGACATGACGTGGGTGCCCAGTGCCAGCGACAGATCCGGCGCGAACTCGCTGGTATCGAAACCGAAGCGCTCCACGTGGCGAATCAGTGCTGGCACGCCAATCTGCTGTAGCAGGCGGATGGAGACGAGGTTACGCGACTGGGTTAAAGCCCAGCGCAAACGCGTGGGGCCGTAGAAGCGGCCGCCATCGTTTTCCGGGCGCCAGATATCTTCCAGCGAGGTGTCTTCCAGGACCACGGGCGCGTCGTTGATGATGCTGGCGGCGGTGAATCCCGCCTCCAGGGCAGCGGAGTAGACAAAGGGTTTAAAGCTGGAACCGGGCTGGCGTCGCGCCTGGGTGGCACGGTTGAATTTGCTGCTCTCGAAGCCGAGACCGCCGACGATGCTGACGATGGCGCCGTTGTCGGGGTTCAGTGACACCAGTGCTGCCTGCGCGGCTGGCACCTGGCTCAGATGCCAGCGTGCGTCGTCTTTGCGCTGTACGCGGATAAGGTCTCCTGCGCTCACCACATCGGCGATGCTGGATGGCGCGCGCCCCATGGAGTTCTCGGTGAGATAGGGGCTGGCCTGACGCAGGCCGTCATCCCAGAGCAGCTCGCCCGAGGTGCCGTCACTGAACAGCAGGTCAACCCGGTCCTCACGCAAGCGGGTGACAATTGCCGGCGTCAGACCCGCTACCACCGGCGTGTCTGCCAGCGCGGCAAGCCAGGCGGCCGTGGCCCGGCCATCTGCCTGCCCTGCGTCTGTCGGGGGCGGCAGCTGACGCTCCGGTCCGCGGTAGCCGTGGCGTCGGTCGTAGGTCATGAGTCCGTTGACCACGGTTTGCTGGGCGAGCTGCTGCAGTTCGCTGTTGATGGTGGTGTAGACGTGATAACCGTCGGTGTAGGCCGACATGCCGTACCGTTCGAGCATTTCCTGGCGTGCCATTTCGGCGGCGTAGTGCGCGGCGAAGCTCAGCTGCGCGCCGTGGTGTTGGGCGCTGGCAGGCTCCTGCACGGCGGCGGCCCAGTGCTCCTGCTGGATATAGCCCAGCGACAGCATGCGCCCCAGAATCCAGTCGCGGCGCTCCTTGCTGGCCTGGGGGCCGCTGATCGGGTTGTTGCGCGAGGGTGCCTTGGGAATGCCGGCCAACATGGCGTGTTGCGCCAGGGTCAGCTCGCCGATGCCGGTGCCGTAGTACACTTGCGACGCGGCCTCAAAGCCGTAGGCGCGGTGGCCGAGGAATACCCGGTTGAAGTACAGCTCGAAAATTTCTTCCTTCTCCAGCGCGCGCTCGATTTTGATGGCCAGGAGAATCTCATTGAACTTGCGGGTAAAGGTGCGCTCCAGGCTGAGAAAGTAGTTGCGCGCCACCTGCATGGTCAGGGTGCTGCCGCCGGAGCCTTTCTCTCCGGTCAGTGCCAGCTCCGACACCGCACGCATCAATCCGGCGAGGTCGACGCCGCGGTGAGTGAAGAAACGGTCGTCTTCCGCGGCCAGCAGCGCCTGTACGAATTGCGGCGGAATATCCTCAAAACGCAGTGGATTCCGCTTCTGCTCGCCAAACTGTCCAATCAGGTGGCCATCGCGTGTATAGACCTGCATCGGGGTCTGCAGGCGGACGTCGCGCAGGGTCTCTACATCGGGCAGGCCGGGGTCGAGGTATAGATAGACGCCCGCAAGCAGCCAGCTCAAGCCCAGCAGGCCCAGCACGGAAGAG
>TARA_R110000772_G_scaffold267726_1_pt1 | contig 99857 bp, 82 predicted proteins | sample TARA_R110000772 | Tara Oceans TARA_R110000772 (sample SAMEA4397948) | marine metagenome | biome: Polar Biome; feature: [SRF] surface water layer (ENVO:00010504); material: water (ENVO:00002006), including particulate matter (ENVO:01000060) such as... | depth 5 m | reverse complement strand
AAAATGCGACTCGGAGAGACCGGCAAAAATTCATATCTCCGGCACCATCCCCCCACGGTGCATTCTGGCCGGATAGGGAATAGTCAAGATCAGTCTACCTCCCCGAACAGTTTTTTGTGCAGCTGGGGAGCAAAGATCACCGTACGCTGGTGGTGCTCCAGCGCCGCCGCATCCTCTGCCAGCCAGTACACTATATCCGCCACCGCCTCGGGTGCGGTTGGCTTGAAGCGCTGGGCGATCTTGTCGTCAAAGCCGTTGGCTTTCATCACCTCTGTGAGCACAAACCCGGGTTCGACGGAAAAAAACCGAACGCCACTGTCCCGGTGTTCAACCCGCAACGCTGGCATCATGCGTATCAACGCGGCCTTCGAGGACGGATATACGAAGCCCCAACCGCCTTCGTCTGCCGGTGCCGGCGGGTCGCTGAGTGCGGAGCCCGAGACCATGTTGATCACCGCACCACTGGCGCGCTCCAGCATGCCGGGGAGCAGGGCTTTCACCAGCACCAGCGGCGCGAGAATGTTCCCCTGATACACTCTGCGCGCCTGCTCAATCTCGACTTCCAGAACGCGCTGCATATTGCCGGGCCCCTGATAGCAGGCGTTGTTGAACAGGACATCGACTTTGGCGAAGTGCTCCAGGGCGCGATCAGCCGCGGCCTGGACCGACGCCAGGTCCAGTATATCGGAGCGCAGCAGGAGGACCTCTGCGCCGTGGGCGCGCGCCGCTTCGCCGGTCGCCTCCAGTGAGCCCGGGAGGGAGGTGGTCGTCGGCTTCCAGCTCCCGTATTCATGTTGCTCGCCTTCCTGCATGGTGCGAGCCGTCAGCACCAGGTTGTAGCCCCGACGGGCAAACTCGATCGCCGTGGCAGCACCCATGCCGCGGCTGGCGCCGGTGATAAACGCGACTTTTTTCATATCCTGTTTCTCCTTCCGGTCAAGCGAACAGGCCATCAAGCCTAGCCTTTTCGGTTATGGGTGCCGAGCCGGTATACGATCTGGTTCCACACGGTGAGTGCAAAACACACGGCCATCCTGATTATCTGTACAACGGGCTGTCTATACCAGTGAAGGGCGTCGCCAGAGCCCGCCAGCAATGCCCAATCGGCTTGCGTGCATGGCGCTTGCTTCCCCTCACCCCTCGCTTGTAATCTGCTGCAATTCCTACCCCAGTGAAGGCCTTGCCCGGAGATCCCATGCCATGACAAACAAACCAGGCGTTTGGTTCGGCGCCCTGCTGCTGGCGCTGGGTGTTGCCGCGGCCGGCTGGACGGTCGGTGACGGTTTGCAGCGCTTCAAGTTGGCAGACCGTTCAGTCACCATCAAGGGGCTGGCGGAGGCGGATGTGGAGAGCGACTTCGCAGCCTGGAATCTCACCTTTCGCCGCGCTGGCAACGCCTTCGCTGACGTCCAGCAGGCGCTTGCCGAAGACCGGTCGCGGGTTATGCGCTTCCTGGAAGCCGCCGGCTTCACTGCCGAGGAACTGGAGATCAGGCCATTGCAGGTGCAGGACGCCTATTCCCGGGAGTACGGTGCGAGCAACCAGCCCCTGCGCTATACCGGCAGCGGCCTGATCATTGTCCAGTCAGACCGGGTGGCGCTGGTGGAAGCCACGGCGCTGGCGATAGACCCGCTGATCGAAGCCGGTGTTGAAATCGAAGGCGGCAGCGGCCCGCGCTACCAACTGCGCGGATTCAACGAAATCAAACCGGCGCTGTTGGCGGAGGCCACACGCAACGCGCGGGAGCAGGCAGAGAAATTTGCGGCCGAGGCCGGGGCCCGGGTCGGTGCGCTGCGCACGGCCAATCAGGGCGTCATCCGTATTACCGGCAGCGATGGTAATGACTGGGACGACGGCAGTTCCCGGGTAAAACGCCTGCGGGTGGTGAGCACCTTCGAGTACACGCTGGAGTAAGGCGCTGCCCCAACGCGGTGCACGGTGCCGCCCGTCCCGCTGTCAGGGCGAGAGGGCACCCTCCGGCGGAGCCACCACGGTGAAGGTATCTGTCGCCAATACCTGATGCTGTAAACCCGTAACGTAGCGCGCGCTGTAGACGCCGGGCGCCTCGAACGGATACCGCCTGACGCTGCCCGTTCCCCCGGTTTCACCTGTCGGCACGATAAACCCGTAGCGGGCACCCCAACCCCACATCTTTTCATCGGGCACATCCAGCGGGGCTATCACCACGCGGTCACCGCGGTACCCCGGGCCAGCCCAGGTGATGTCGAAACTGTCACCCATGACCACCTGCTCCGGCGCCTGCACCGTTGCATCCGCGCGCGTGATGGTGATCGGCTGCCGGGCGAGCACGGCATTCCCGGGGCTAAGGAAGTAAATCAACTCGTAGTCGCCCGCTATGTTGGGCGCTTGCAGTGCCAGCTGCCCATCCCCGGCGCCAGCGCGACCCAGCGTGACTCTGGCATCGCGGTTTGCCCGGGTCGCGCCGGGCGCGGCAATGGAGATGTAGTCGTCTTCCCAGTCCGGCGGGAGCGTGACCGACACCGGGACACTGGATCCTCCGACTGCGGTCGCAGGCCCCGCAATGCCCGCCACAACCGGCACTACACTGACAGGTGTCGTTGCCTGCACCGCGTGTTGCATGCCTGGGTACAGGGTATAGCCATTCGCCAATACATAGCGGACCTCGTATTCCCCCGGCTGCGGCGGCGCAGTAAGCTCTGCGCTGCCGTCCTCCCGCAACGGGCTGGTATATCCCCGCGCAAAGGCCGCCGCGCTGCCCGCCTCGACAATGGTGACAAAGTCACCGGGGGTGGCCTCCCCGGCCCACGCGACCGAGAACACCGAACTGACCGGGACCTCAGCCGGCGCCGACACGGTAAAGCCGCCATCCGTCACACGTAACGCATTGCGGGCGAGGATAAGGCGCGGTTGATCAAGCACGTAGCGCACTTCATAAACACCCTCTGTGGACGGGGCAGCAAGCGAGGCCGTGAGTGGCTGGCTGGCGTCGGACACGCCAGCCTTCGTGCGCGTGGGCATTGCGGCGAAGAAATAGATCGGCTCTCGTGGACCGTCTTCGGGGCTGGCGACGTGGAGATACGCACCCAACTCATCAGGGCCCGACCAGGTGACATCGAACGGGACACCCTCACGGGTCACCGCCGGGGTCTGGAGACTGACCTTGAAACCGAGGTCCACGGGCACGGTAATCACTTTCGGCTGCTGGGCTTCGACGGTGAATTGCAAGCGCCCGGTTTTCACCTCGCGGCCATCCTGCCAACCCCGCCAACGCGCCTCGGCGACATACTCGCCGGGCAGGACCTCGGTCATCGCGCTGCCGGTATCGGTGGCGGAAAAAACCGTCTCGCCGCCCGCAAGGGCTGTGACCGTCCACTCAAGCTGCGATTGGATCAGAGGCCCACCGGGCAGTACGGTGGCTTTCATCGCCAGGGTCGACGGCACTGCGTCGCCCCCAACTTCTCCTCCGGCCGGCCCCGCTTCCGCAAGGGTGCGCAGCGCCGATGCAAGCTCACTGGCACTGGCTGCGGCCACAAAGGTGCCGCCGGTTTCATCCGCCATGCACTGCAAACCCGCGCGCTCTTCCACGGTGACATCAAAGCCCACAACATGCACGGTAAAATCAAGACCGTTCTGTTCCAGCATTCTGGCCAGTGCACAGGGATCCACATCGCAGGTTTCCAAGCCATCGGACACCAGAATAACGGAGGCCGCCCGCTTGCGGTAATCCAGCGTCAGCGCGGCGTGTTCCACCGACTTCGCCAATGGCGTTTTTCCGTGGGGTGTGAGTTCCCGGAGAGCGGCGACCATGTCGGCCCGCTCTGCTCCCACACCTGCGAGCGTCTCGATGTCACTGCAGTCGCCCTCGCGGCGATGACCATAGGCGACCAGCCCCAGACGTTGCTCCGGCGGCAGCCCGAGTACGAGCCCCTCGACCACGTCCTTGGCAATCACGATCTTGTTGACCCCATCGATCTGCCCCCACATGGAGCCAGAGGCATCTAGCACAAGAATGGCATCGTTGGGCGACGATGCAGCCACGGGTAAGACAGGAAAAGACAGCATGGCGGCCAGGACGGCGCCGGGCACTGAGAGTCTGGACAGGTTCATTGCTGCACCCCACACACTGGATTCAGGCGATCGGCATGTCACATCCGCAATGCTGCCGAAGGCACAGCATCGACGAAGCGACACGTCCCAAGCATAGTGCAGAGTTGAGGATACAGCGAGTCACTGCGCCGCAAATGGACTGGCGCGGGGGTGTAGAAAGAAAAACCCGAAGGGTTGCGTTTGCGCCCCTTCGGGTATCGGGCATGGAACCGCGAGAGGTTCCCTCAGTCCTGGATCACGATCTCGACCCGCCGATTTCTCTGGCGACCCTCAGCCGTCGCGTTGTCCGCCACAGGCCGCGACATGCCGAAACCTTCAGTGCTGATGCGCTCCGGGCTGACACCGGCATTCACAAGGGCCTGGCGCACCGACAGGGCACGACGCTCAGACAAACCCTGGTTGAAGTCCGCACTGCCGGTGCTGTCGGTGAACCCCTCGATCAACACCGTTTTCTCCGGGTATTCCTCGAGGAAGTTGGCCAGCCGCTGAATGGTAGTCGCGGCGCCGGGCTGCAGCTCCGCCTTGCCGGTGGCGAACAGCACGTCTCCCAGCGTCATCACCATGCCGCGTTCCGTCTTCACCGCCTGCAGCGCGAGCAGCTCACGGCGCAGGGACTCGGCGTCCGCCTGGGTGCGTTGCAGCTCGGCCTCCCGTGCCTCCAGTTGCGCCTCACGCGCCGACAGCAGAATCTGGTCCTTGGTCTTGCCCAGCGTTTTCAGCTGTTCGCTGGCTGCCTTGCGATCTGCGATGGCCACCGCGGTATCGGTACGCACCTTGGCGACGTAGGCCAGGGAGGTCATATCCTCTTCGGAGGTCGCGACCGCCGCAGACTCCAGCGCCTTGTTGGCCCGTTGCAGTTCCGGACCGGCGTAACGCAGTACCGTCTCGCTCTGCTTGGCGGCGTTATAGCTCGCTTCCGCATCCAACAATGCCTGATTTTTCTGCAGGCTACCGCAGGCCGACAATACGGCCACAGACGCCACCAGCACACACATTTTGATCCCGGTTGAAAGTTTCATAAACGCTCCTGCTATCCTGTATGACGCGCTCAGTTACGCTGGCCGCGTTCGATTTCGCTGCGCAATGCCTCAATGCTGGCCTCCAACTCACGCAGAGCGGTCTCTACGCGGGTCTTGCTGGCAAAGGCCTGGGCATATTCCGCATCCGCTGCCGCCTCGTCCGATAGACGCTTGGCTTCTGCGTAGTCCTTCTCATCCATGGCGCGCTGGGCACGCCGCAGCTTCTCCTTGGCGCGGTCCATTGCGACCGGCGCATGCAGCGCAGCCTCGTTGTTTTCGGCGCTGGTCAGCGCGGTGCTGGCGCTGGCCATCTCGGCCTCGGGGCGGGGGGTGCTGCTGCAGCCCTGCGCCAATACCAGTACACTGCCGGCGAAGACGGCCGCGGCAATCCGCCGCCATTGGGGTTGCAATACATTCATTGTCGCTCTGCTCCTTGTCGGGTAGCTGCACGCTGCCCGGGTAGAAAAACATGGGTGGCCAAACGTGCGGATCATGCGCCTCGCCGTACAACTAAACAAGCGGTATGCAGGCCGCAGAAACGGTAATATTGCGGCCTGGCATCGAAGTCACCACCCTCATCCCACCATGGAGAGAACGCCCATGCATCGCTCGCTCGCCGCAATACTGATTGGCGTCATCACCTGCCTGACGACAGCGGCCCAGGCGTCGGACAGCAGCGGGCTTGCGCCCACCTCCGGCAGCAGCGTGCTGGAGGGTTTCACCTTTGATGACGGCTCGGTACTCGATCTGCGCCAGCACTACTACACCCTCGGCACGCCCCGACGCGGCGCCGACGGACGCGTTGAGAACGCGGTGCTGATCATGCACGGTACGACGGGCAGCGGAGACGGCTTCCTGCGCGATAACTTTGCCGGAGTGCTGTTTGGCAAAGGACAGTTGCTGGACGCAGATCGCTACTACCTCATCCTGCCCGATGCAATTGGCCACGGGCGCTCCAGCAAGCCCAGCGACGGGCTCCGCGCCGCCTTCCCCAAATACACCTACGACGACATGGTGCGGGCACAGTACAGACTGCTCACGGAGCATCTGGATGTCGACCATCTGCGGCTGGTGACCGGCACCTCAATGGGCGGCATGATGAGCTGGGTATGGGGCTACACCTATCCCGATTTCATGGATGCACTGATGCCCCTGGCCAGCCTGCCGGTGGAGATCGCCGGCCGTAACCGCATGACCCGCAAAATGATCATCGACGCCGTGCTGGACGACCCGGCATGGAACGGGGGTGATTACACAGAGCAGCCCCCTGGCCTGAAGGAGGCGATGTATGGCCTGCTGTTCATGGTCTCCAGCCCCCTGCAATACCAGTTAAAGGCACCGACCCGCGAATCCGCGGAGGCCATGATGGATTCACTGGTGGAGCGCTACCGATCAGCCCTTGATGCCAATGACCTCATTTACGCCTTCGACGCCTCGCGATTCTACAACCCGGCACCGCACCTGGAATCGATTCGTGCACCACTGCTGGCCATCAACTCGGCGGACGACCAGGTCAACCCGCCCGAGCTCGGCATTCTTGAACGGGAAACGGCGCGTATTCCGGGGGCTCGCGCTGTTGTGTTACCGATTACCGAAATGACGCGTGGCCACAGTACCCATTCGCAGCCCACTGTGTGGGGGCCTTATCTCGCGCAGCTGCTCGCCGCCACCGGGCCCGAACCCGTGTCCGAAGGATCAGCGCCCGGCCTGTTGCTGAACACAGCTGACCCGGCCTGGACCCAGCGCGCGCCAGAGCGTTTCAGGGCACGCTTCCTCACCACCGAAGGCGCATTCACCGTGGCGGTGCACCGCGACTGGGCTCCCCGCGGTGCCGACCGCTTTTACCAGCTCGTGCAGCAGGGTTTCTATGATGGCGTACACATCAATCGCGTGATGCCCGGCTATATCGCGCAGTTCGGACTGAGCCCTTTCCCTGCAGTCACGGCGGCGTGGAAGGACAACACGCTGGTCGACGACCCAGCACAGGTCAGTAACTCCCCGGGGCGCGTGGCCTTCGCCATGACCGGCCCCGACACCCGCTCGACACAGGTGTACATCAACCTGGGAGACAACGCGCAGCTGGATACCGAGGGCTTCGCGCCGTTTGGCGAAGTCGTTGAAGGAATGGAGGTGGTGGAACGCCTGTATCCGCTGTACGGCAATGAAGCCGGGGGCGGTATGCGACACGGTCGCCAGGGCCCCATCGAGCAGGGCGGTGCTGACTACGTGTTCACCCACTACCCCTTGCTCGACTTCATCGTCGCAGCAGAGGTGGTCGGCGATTGAGGCGCAGCCGCTCTAGGCCGCGGGCTGCTCCCCGGCCAGCACACAGTCACGCAGGGTGCGCTCTCCCAACTGGGCGCTGACCGCGTCGTCAATGCCCTGCAACAGCGCATCCACCGGCTCTGCGGAAACCACGCGGCGCTCCATGAGCGCCTGTTCCTCATTGGGACTGCGGATACTGCGCAGCAACTGTGCAACGGTCATGGTGGACGGGTCGCGTGCCACCAGATACTCGGGGGGCTCACTGCTGGTTTCCACCAGCAGGTCACGGCTGGCCAGCAATTCCACCGCTTCGGCAACGCGGTCAGGGGGCGCCTGCAGCGCATCAGACAGCGCATCCACCGTCATTGGCGGCGCCTTGCCGATGAAGGCCCGGGCAATCTGATAGATTACCAGCAGGGTGAGCTGTTCACGAAAACGGCCACTCAGCGCAACCCGCTGGTCAGAAAGCCGGATGCGCTCAGGATACTGGTGATAGAACGCCACCTGCGCACCGATCAGCAGGATCAGCCAGCTGACATACAGCCAGATCATGAACATGATCAGAATCGCAAAACCGGAGTAGATGGCCGCATACTTGGTGGAGCCAGCGGCAAACTCGGCGAACACCAACCCTGAGCCCTGCCACAGGCTGCCGCCAACAACGCCCCCCACGAATGCCGACGCAAAGTTCACCCGCGTGTTGGGCACAAACACGTAGGCAAAGGTGAACGCGAATATCACCAGCAACAACGGCAGCAGGCGCGACGCCAGCACCAGGAGGCTACCAAAGGGCTCGATATCCATGACCGACTGCATAACACTGCTGTTCATCATGGAGGCGGTCAGCCCCATGGCGGAAAACACCAGCACGGGGCCCACCATGATCACGCTGAGGTAATCGCTGAAGCGTCGGGATATGGGCCGGGAAGACTTGGCGCGCCACACATAGTTGAAAGACACTTCGACTTTCTGGATCAGCGATACCACCGTGTAGAGCAAGAGCGCGAGGCCCAGCGATCCGAGCACGCCAACCTTCATGTTCTCGACAAAATCCAGCAGGTTGAGCACGATTTCATGCCCCTGCTCGCCCAGGGGGGCCACCAGGTTGTACAGCAGCGGCTCTATCTGGTTGTGCACCCCAAAAGCCTTGAGGACCGAGAAACTCACCGCAAGCAGCGGGACCATGGACAGCAGGGTGGTGTACACCAGGCTCATGGCACGCAGCGTGAGCTGGCCCTGTGATATTTCCCGCACCAGCACAAACACAAAGCGGATCGCCTTGTAGGACCAGCGCTGCAGGCTGGAGAGCTGCTCGAGGTCCACTCGCCAGAGTTCGTTCAGCAGAAAGCCCCTGATGGTGCCGTAAATACCTGCCGGGCTTTGCATGGTGTCTCCTTTTACCTGCGCGCTCGCTCTGCCCTCCATCATAGCGCAGATTGAAAATCCGGGGGCATGGGCCAGCCGTGTGATTTCGGCTATTCTGTGGCACGGCCGCTAGCTGCCGCCCAACCTCAAGGAGACTGCACATGATTGGATACATCACCATCGGCGTGAACGACATGGCCAAGGCCAAAGCCTTCTACAGCGAACTGCTGGCCGACCTCGGCGCCGAGATAACCATCGACATGGATCGCATCGCGTTTTTCGGCACCGGCATGGACCAGCCCATGCTCGCCGTCTGCGTGCCTTACAACGGCGATGCTCCCAATCCGGGCAACGGCAACATGTTCGCGATCAGTGGCGGCACCAAGGAGAATGTCGACAAGCTCTACCACAAGGCTATCGCGCTGGGTGCCACCTGCGATGGCGAACCCGGGCAGCGCATCCCGGACATGTTCTACGGCGCCTACGTGCGCGACCCCGATGGCAACAAGATCGCATTTTACGTGTTCGGTTGACTTGATATCGGCAGCGGGTTGCATACCCCAAACAAGGTATGCACCCGCGCCCCCCTCAGCCGTACTCTCTGCGCCCGCAATAACCGTACAGAACAAGAGGTAAACTCTATGCACGCACGCAAGCCCATCACACTTCTGGTCGCCGCCTGCCTGGGCGCCGGCAGCGTCAACCTCATGGCACAGGGCCTCGAGGAAGTGGTCGTCACCGCGCAAAAGCGCGAACAGACCTTGCAGGATGCACCGATCTCGATTGCGGCCTTCAATGCCGACCAGCTGGAGCAGAAAGGCGTCAACACCATCGACGACCTGGGCACCTCGGTACCCAACGTGAAGATCACCCGCTCGCCGTCCAACACCTCCGCGGCCACCATCGCCATCCGCGGGTCCGCCACGATCAACCCGGCGATCACCTGGGAGCCGACTGTCGGCATCTACCTGGATGGCGTATTCATTGGCAAAAACGTCGGCGGCATTTTTGATATCGCCGAGCTGGAGCGCGTGGAAATGCTGCGTGGCCCGCAGGGCACGCTGTACGGCAAGAACACCGTCGGCGGCGCGGTGAACCTGATCACCCGCAAGCCCAGCGGCGAACTCAGCGGCACGCTGCGTGGCGGGGTGGGCAACTACTCGCTGGGCACCTTCTACGGCAGCCTGGACCTCCCGGCAATCGACCTCGGCGGCGCGGGCCAGGTCATGGCGAAACTGACCGGCTCCTACCGTGAGCGCGACGGTCTGTACGACAACGTCAACGACCCCTTCGGCAACCCGCTGGCAAATCCGGTGTTGATCGATGAGTTCAACAATATCGACAATACGGTCGGGCGCTACGACATTCTCTGGGAAGCCTCGGATCGCTTCGACCTGCGCTACACCTGGGACTACAGCGACCTGGACCTGGCGCCGTCCAAGAACCAGCTCACCTACCTGGACCCCAACGACCCTGCCGGGGTGAACGCACTGCTGGCACCCTATGTCACGGGCGAGAACGAAAACCGTGACAGCGTGAGCCTGGACCAGGCCAAATTCGAACGCTCCAAGTCCATCTCACAGTCACTGTTTGCCGACTATGATGCGGGCAGCTGGGGTGCCCTGGGCGATGTCACGCTGCGCTACATCGGCAACGACCGCTCACTCGACTGGGACGACGATATCGATATCGACGGTTCTCCGGTCAACCTGTTCACCTCAGCCCGCTTCATCGACTACGATCAGGCGTCGCACGAGGTGCAGATGATCGGCAGCACCGAGCGCACCAACTACGTGTTCGGCGTGTACTACTTCGAAGAGCAGGCGGACGTCTACAACCCGATCAGCTTCTTCGGCGCTTTCGGCGCACCAGTCTCGCAAAACCGTTACGGCTTCGACAACGACTCCGTGGCCGTGTTCGGCCAGGTGGAATGGCGCCCCGCAGCGGACGTTTTTCAGGATCGCCTGACCCTGACCCTCGGCGCCCGCTGGACGGAAGAGACCAAGGACACCTACATCGACCACCCCAATGACGTCGATGCGCAGGGTAACCCGGCTCCCTTTTCCGGCCGTGCCAAGAAGACCTTCAACAACGTGTCACCGACTTTCGTTGCCGCCTGGGATGCCAGTGACAACGTGAATATCTACGGCAAGATCGCCAACGGCTGGAAGGCCGGCGGTTTCAACGGCGAAGCGCCCTTTGAGGCCGCGTTCACCACGCCCTACGATGCGGAGGAGATCCTCTCCTACGAGGTCGGTATCAAGTCCCGCTGGAAAGACAACCGGCTGCAGGTCAATGGTGCCTACTTCTACAATGACTCGACCGACATGCAGATGTCGATCTTCGTCGCGGGCAGCAGCGCTGCGTCCATCGTCCAGAACGCCGGTGAAGCCACCATCCAGGGCTTCGAGGTGGAACTGGTTGCACTCCCCATCCCGCAGCTGGAACTGGCGGCGAGCTATGGGTATCTGGACACCACCTACAACGAGTTCATAGAAAACGGTGTGGACGTGAAGGACCAGAAGGACTTCCCCTACGCACCCCGCAACAGCGCGAGCCTGTCAGCGGAGTACAGCATTGCCGCCGGCAACTGGGGTGACCTGACGGCCCGCCTCGATTACGAGTTTGTGGATCGCCACGTGCCCTACATCGAGCCGAGCCAGAATGCGACCTCCGAAGTGCGCCCCTATGGCCTGGTGAACGGTCGCCTGACCCTTGCCAATGTGCCTGTGGGTGACGGCCAGTCACTGAAGTTTGCCCTCTGGGGTAAAAACCTGGCCGACAAGGAATACCGGATCAACACCATTCCGTTCGGCATCTGGACTGCCAGCTACTACGGTGACCCGCGCACCTACGGCGTGGAGGCCACCTACGAGTTCTGACACGCAGCCGCAGCAATGGCGCCTCCGGGCGCCATTGTTTTTTGTAGCGAACGGGACGCAACCACCGCAGAAGGAGGCGCACATGACGCCGGACATGGAACAACAGTTGCAGGCGCTGCTCGACAAGCAGGCCATCATGGAGTTGATCAACGCCTACTGCAACGCGGCGGATCGACACGATAACGAGAAATTCCGCTCCCTCTACCACGAAGACGCGATTGATGACCACGGCTCCTTCTTCAAGGGCCTCGCCATGGATTTCATCGATACCTTGCCGGATATCCAGGCCAATATGGAAATCCTGCACCACAACGTCACCACGGTGAACATCAAGCTGGACGGTGACCGCGCCGAGGGGGAGGTCTACATTCTGGCCTTTCACAAGATCAGCACCGAAGAGGGGCCGCTGGACCTGCTGATTGGCGGGCGTTACTTCGACAAGTACGAAAAGCGCAACGGGGTGTGGAAATTCACCTACCGCGCGGTGGACGCCGACTGGGCCCACCTGCACCAGCCCTCGCTGGTCAACCTGAAAAACCCGATTATCGACGGCGCACACATCGGTCGCCCGGGGCCGGAAGACCCCTCCTACTCGATTTTCGACCTGCTACAGTGGGGGCAGCGCTAGTCACCGCCCCTGCACACCGGACAAGGATACCCATGAGCAAAGCTGAAAAACTGAAGATTGCCAATGCCCACTTGCCACCCTGCCTGCAGGTCCTGCACGGCGAGTTGCTGGACTTCGATGACACCGCGGGCACGGCAGAGATGCAGTTCGACGTCAGCGAGCAGTTCTGCCACTCCGTCAACGTGGTGCAGGGCGGCAACGTCACCGTCATGCTGGACGCCGCCATGTCGCACGCACTGTTCATGCAGCAGGCTGATGTGGCCGCCATCCCCACGCTGGAGCTCAAGGTCAGTTTCCTGGAACCCACCCTCGCCGGACGCAGTGTCGCCCGTGGCAAGGTGGTCAAGTGCGGCAAGAGCATCGCCTTTCTGGAGGGCTCCCTGATCAACCCCGCTGGCCAACTGGCTGCCGTGGCCTCGGCCACCGCCAAAGTCGTGCGCAAGAAAGCGGATTGACCGTGCTGCCCCGCCGCTCGCTCGCCCTGCGTTCCCTGGGATTCGCCACCGCCCTCGCCGCCTGCCTGCCGGTTTCCGCCGAAGAGCACAGGGAGTGGCGCAGCTATGGCGGCGACGCCGGGAACACGCATTACTCCAGCCTTGCACAGATTGACCGCGACAATGTCGACGAACTGACCCTGGCCTGGCGCTACGCCAGTGCAGCCGGTCAACCGCTGCCCCACAGCTCTGAACTGCAGGTTAACCCGATTGTCGTGGATGGCGTGCTCTACGGGCGCAACCCGCTGTATAACGTGTTTGCCCTGGACGCCGCCACGGGGCGTGAACTGTGGACCTTTGCACCGGACCAGGCGCATGTGGGCATGTCGAACATGCGCGGCGTCACCTACTGGCAGGACGGCGATGACCGCCGCATCCTGTTCACCACGGGCCACTTCCTGATGGCCCTGGATGCCGACAGCGGCAAGCTGATCCGTGGCTTTGGCAATCAGGGACGGGTGGACCTGCGGGAAGGCCTGGGGCGCGCGCCCGAGCAGGTCAGCATCAACGCCCCCTCCCCCGGTGTCATCTTCGACGACCTGATCATCATGGGCTCTGCGGTAACGGAAACTGCGGGCTCTGCACCGGGTGATATCCGCGCCTACGACATACGCAACGGCAAGCTGGCGTGGACCTTCCGCACCATCCCCGCTGCCGGTGAATTCGGCGCCGACACCTGGCCCGCGGGCGCTCGCGAGACCGCCGGGGGCGCCAATGCCTGGGCGGGCATGAGCGTGGACCACGCACGCGGCGTCGTCTATGTCCCCACCGGCTCCCCGGCCCCGGACTTCGACGGCTCAGGCAGGCCCGGAGACAACCTGTTCGGCAATACCTTGCTGGCGCTTGATGCCCGCAGCGGCAAGCGCCTGTGGCACTTCCAGACCGTGCACCACGACCTCTGGGATCGCGACCTGAGCTCGGCACCGACCCTGGCGACCGTCACCAGCAATGGCGAGCAGCGGGATCTGGTGGCCCAGGCATCCAAGGAGGGTGTGGTGTACCTGTTCGACCGCGACAGCGGCGAGCCGGTGTTCCCGATAGAAGAGATCCCGGTACCCCCCTCTGACATACCCGGCGTCTACAGCTCACCCACACAGCCCCGGGTCACCCTGCCGGAACCGTTTGCCCGCCAACACATGACAGCTGACGATCTCACCGATCTGTCACCCGAGGCGAATGCGGCCGCGCGCAAGGTGTGGGAAGAAGCGCACGAGCTGGCCTATCTGCGCCCCGCCGGCCTGCGCAAAACCATCCTGTTGCCGGGCTTCTACGGTGGCGCCAACTGGGGCGGCGGCGCCTTCGATCCGGAAACCAACCTGTATTACATCAACGCCACCAACGCGCCCAACATTCTGCAGATGGAGCCGGTGCAGGTGACGCGCGGTTCCAGCATGGGCGTCGGAGAGTTCCTGTTCCGCCAGCAGTGTGCCGGCTGTCACGGCGTCGATCTTGAAGGGTTCTATCCCTATGCACCCGCACTCACCGGGGTCGAACAGCGTATCTCCCGCCGCGAGGCACTGGAGGTGGTCACCGGCGGCAAAGGGCGCATGATGCCCTTCGGGCACCTGTCCCGACACGAACGTGATGCCGTGGTGGATTATCTGTTTGCTTACAGCGCGGGCGAGCTGGGCACGGCAAGCGAGGATGAGGGCGCCGAGAAGGAAACGGTATACGTATTCGCCGGCTACCGTGATTTTGTCGACGCCGAGTACTACCCGGCAATCAAGCCACCGTGGGGTACGCTGACCGCCATCGAGTTCGTGAGCGGCAAGATCCGCTGGCAGATTCCGCTGGGCGAGTACGCCGCCCTCACCGAGCGCGGCATTGCCCCCACCGGTACCCGTAACTTCGGCGGCCCGGTGGTCACCGCCGGCGGTTTGCTCATCATTGCCGCCACCGCTGACGAGAAACTGCGCATTTTCGACAAGCGGGACGGCACACTGCTCTGGGAGTACCAGTTGCCGGCGGGCGGCTACGCCACCCCCGCGACCTACGCCATCGATGGTCGACAGTACATTGTGATCACGGCCAGCGGCGGCAAGCTGGGCACCCCTACCGGGGATCAGTACCTCGCCTTCGCCCTGCCTGAGTCCGCAACAGACTAGGGGCAGGCCACCCGGCGGTTGTGTTGAGCGGACGTGAATGCGAGAATCGCCCTTCGTCCGCGCGGAGAGCAGCCCATGACCGTCATTGTGGAATTTCAGGTACATCGCGACAACGTGCGCGAAACGCGCACTCAGCGGCACGCTTGCGCGGCACTGGACAACGACCAGCTGCTGGTGCGCATAGACCAGTTCGCACTGACCTCCAACAACGTCAGCTACGCCGTCGCCGGCGATATGATCGGCTATTGGCAGTACTACCCGGCGCCTGCGCCCTGGGGCATTGTGCCTGCCTGGGGCAGTGGTACCGTCATAGCATCCGCTCATCCCGAAATACCGGAAGGTGAGCGGCTGTGGGGGTTCTTCCCCATGGCCAGCCATACGGTGCTCACCGCAGGACGTGTGCGGCAGGACCAGCTCACTGACGTGGCCGAACACCGCCAGCCACTGCCCGCCCTCTACAACAACTTCCGCCGCACCGCGGCGGAGCCGGCCTTTCTGCAGGCCATGGAAAGTCAGCGCAGCCTGCTGTTTCCGCTGTTCTCGACGGCCTACGTACTCTTCGACTACCTGCAGGACAACGCCTGGTTTGGGGCCACCCAGATCGTGATCGGTTCAGCGTCGTCGAAGACGGCCTACGGGCTGGCCTGGCTGCTGCGCCAGTCAACGGCGGCACCACCTGTGGTGGGGCTCACCTCGCCGGGCAACGTGGCATTCACAAGTGCCCTCGGCTGCTATGACAGCGTGCTCACCTACGGCACTGAGGCGCAGCTGAACCCTCTACCCAGCGTGTGGGTAGACATGTCCGGCAACACCGGGGTGACCGCCGCGGTGCATGAGAGCCTGGATAGCCGGCTGCAGGCCAGTGTGAGTGTGGGGCTCACCCACTGGGACGCACCTGCCCGCAAGGGTCCACTCCCCGGGCCCAGGCCCGAGTTTTTCTTCGCGCCGGCGCAGATCGGCAAACGCGAAAAAGAATGGGGGCCGGGCGTGATCATGGAACGTGCGACTCAGGCGAGCGCCGACATCGCGACAGCCACGGCCGAACACACCGTTATAGAACACCGACACGGCACCGAGGCATTGCGCGATGCGTGGTTGGAGTTGCTGGACAACCGCGCCCCGGCGCAGCGCGGCCTGCTGCTGTCACTGGCTGAACCGTAAACCACCAGCGCGCTCAGCCGCGCCAGTGGTCGGGCCCCGGACCAAGCACTGCATAAGAGCCCACGTGACCCCGGTTGTGCTTGCAGCGATGCTGCAGGCGCCAGCAGCCGGCCACCAGCCTCCACTCATCGTGATAATCACCGAGAGTCCTGAACGTCTGCCCCTCATGCACCCCGCTACCGAGGTGCATATCGCTGACATAGGCGCGACTGCTGGCCCGCTCACCCTGCACCTCTATCAGCACGTTGCCCAGCAGGTGCTGGGTGGGGCCGCAGGCGTCGAGAAAGGAGCGCAGCAGCGTGATGATCTCCTCTACACCGCGCAATTCCCCGGTGCCGAGGTCCGCCGTTACCTCCGGTGCGCAGAGCGCACCCAGGGCCTCCCAGTCCCGATTGTCCATGGCCCGGGCAATGGCAACCAGATTGCGGTAAATGGCGCGCTCGGCGAGCAGTGTAGCCAGTGTCGCTTCGCTCATTGCTGCGCCTTCCGCGGCAGCAACACCGCGCGTATGTTGTCTGCCATCTGCCGTAAGGCGTCGCGCCGCGGCATGCCCAACAGCGCGTCAAACATGGCCTGGTTCTGCTCGCCGGCGATGTACACGGGTCCATCATCCAGGTGCTTTAGTGCCAGTTCAGCGACCTCCCGCGGGGCCATCATGCCTTCCAGCGTCGCCGGGTCGATGCCCTGCAGGGCGTGTGCCTCGGTATCGGTACTGCCGGGGCAGAGCGCCAGCACATCGATACCCTGTGGCTGCAACTCGCCCCAGAGGGACTCCCCGAGGCTGTTGATAAACGCCTTGCTCGCCGCGTAGGCCGCCGAAAAGGGAATCCCCATAAAGCCTTCCACCGAGCTGGTCAGAATGATGCCGCCACGACCGCGTTGCAGCAGCGCCGGAATGAAACGCTGAGTGAGGTGCAGCGGTGCCGCGCAGTTGACCTGCAGCAGCGCCGTCATCTGTGCCGGGTCGTTGTCCTGGTGCGGCCCCTTGAGCCCGAAGCCCGCATTGCTCACCACCAGGCCGATATCCATCGCCTCCGCCGCCTTGGTGATGGCCTCAATGGCATCGGGGTGCGCAAGATCGACGCAGCACAGCGCCACGCCAACACCGTGGGCGGACGCCAACTGCGCAGCCAAGGCCTGCAGACGGTCGCCGCGCCGCGCAACCAGCAACAGGTCGCAGCCGCGTTCAGCCAGACTGTGGGCAAAGGCCTGCCCGATGCCGGATGAGGCGCCCGTCACCAGGGCCGCTGGGCCATAGCGGGCTGTAAAAGCATTCTCCTTCATTGGGGTTTCTCCCGGTAGTCGGTTTCGGCACCCTGCTCACCGGGTGCCTCCAGCCGCTGAATCTGGTGTCGCAACCAGGCGCTCAGCCAGAAGTTGCCGCTGTCCTCCAGCAGTGCGCGATGGGCATCTGCCGCCAGCGCCCGGGCCGCCCTGTGGGCGGGGTCAGCCTGCAGCGCAATATCCAGCACATGCAAGGCCTGCTCAGCCTCACCGGCGGCCAGTTTCGTTTCCGCGCGCGCAACCAACGGTGCTATGCCACCGGCCAGTTCCACAATGTCAGCGGCCACCGCTCCCGCCGGCACCGCATACAGCTCGGTGGTGGAGCGGTGGTGAAACCAGCCCGCGTAGTATTCCCAGATGGCGCGCACGCCCCAGGCAACCTTGCCGTAGCCCTGCCCCACCTCGAGTTCGGGCGGCAGGGCAATCTCTGCCATCAGCGTATGCACGTCCTTCCCCGCATTCATACCCTCAACCACGGCGTCGTGGACATGGAGAATGGCATCGCGCAACACAGTGAGTTCTTCCTGTATCAACTGCCTGCCCTCGACTGGGCCGTGGTGGCCGTACAGAATGAGCTCCGGTTCCAACGCGCGCACGGTCTCCGCGGCCGCGGCACAGACCAGCGCATCCCGGTAGCGATCTCCGCGGATGGTGACCAGGTTGGGGAAGTGACCAAAAGGGCAACCGAACAGGTTACCCGTGAGGCAAATACGGTGCTGGGGGAGCCAGACGACGAGTGAGTCGTTGGTCTCGGCACCGGGAACAGCAATCAACTCAACCTCGAGGCCACCGTGCTCGAAACGGTGGCGCTCGTGAAACAACAGATCAGGTACCGGGCGCGCCTGGGCGGGAAAATCGGTATAGCCCTGTGCCGCATAGTAGGCGAAGGTGTCCCTGAACTTGTCCGCGAAAGCAAACGCGGAACGGCTGCCCCTGAAGGCGTGGAGGCGGGCATCGTAAGCCTGATGTTCGGGATTGCCCGCCTGGGCAATAATCTGCAGGCCCGGATACTGCTGGCGCAGCCAGTCTGCGCCACCCACGTGATCCACATGCCCCTGGGTAAAGATCAGGTGGGTCAGCGGGTCCTGGGTAAATGCCTCATAGCTCTGCTTGATAACGGGCGCCTCGAAGCCCATACCGGCATTGACCTGGATGTTGCCTGCAGGCGTTTGCAGCAGATAACTGTTGGAGAACGCCTCGCACTGCAGGATGAATGCATTGATGCGGCGCGCCCCGAAGCGCGCGGCATTCGGCTCCACAGGGCGTGACCGGTACAGGGGTTCCCCGCTGCGGCGCAGGGCTGCCTTCTTGTCATCGTGCACGACAGGTTCCTTGTTGGCGGCATGGGCCCCGCACAGTAGCGCGAGGCGTGGCCGAGGCTCTACTGCTCGCACCGCATCGTCAGCCGGCGGTTCGTGAAACTGTACCAGCGCCAGGCGGCCCGCCCAGCGAAGCGGGCGCCGCTAGCGCGGCAGGTAGAACTGCTCGTACCAGCGGCGCAGTTTGTTGATTGGCCCATCGCCATCACAGAGGATCGGATCCGCGCGGTAAACCTTGTCCTTCCAGATCTCCACATCCTGCCCGAATGCCGCGTGGGCACCGATCGCGTACTGCTCGGCGAACTCCTCGGGCACCGGTTCGCCATCCAGCCCACTGACGATCACGGCGCTGCAGAGATCGACTTCCTCACGATTGACCGGGGTATGGTAATTGACCCACCAGCTGCGATAGTCGACCCCGCCACCCCGCGACTCCGTGTAGTAATACATGATCGAGGGGCCATGATAGGTGGCATCGCCCCAGGCATCTGCAGGATTCGCGATGCTCTGTTCGCGCATGGCCTGCATATCGAAAGGCAGTCCGGGCGGGATGACCCCGCGCGCCGCCGCGCTCTGCTGCACCCGCGAAACCTGGGTGACCGTGCGCTCGCCGAAGCGGTTCTCGAACGACCGCACCTCGCCGCCGTGAACGTGGGGAAAGTGCGCAATATCGACGATATTCTCGATGACGTCACAGGGCTGCGCGCGAATCCGTGAGCGATGGAAACGCCAGTCGCCCCAGCCACCTTCGCCATCGCCCCACGCGTCGATGCCGGGCAGGTAATCTTCCGGCGGACCCGCCTCCGGATCATGCCACACGGCGATAAAGCCATTGCGCTCCAGCACCGGCCAGCCACGCAGCGCATTCCGCGCGCGCTCGGGTATGCGACTGGCATAGGGAATGTCGATGCATTCCCCGTCACCGGCGAAGGTCCAGCCATGAAAGGGGCAGGCCAGCGCATCGCCGACGATCCGCCCGCCATCGCTCGCCAGGTGCGCGCCCAGGTGCGGGCAATGTGCGTCGAGCACCGAGGCCTTGCCGGACTCACCGCGAAACAGCACCAGATCAACACCAAAATAATGCAGCCGCTGCACGGTCCCCGGCGGTAATTCACTGGAGAACGCGACAATGTGCCAGCCACGTGCGAAGCGGCCGGGCTCGAGAAACGCGTAACGGTAGTTACTCATTAGCCGACTCCTCGTCGTTCAGCGCATGCAGCGCCGCAAGGTAGGCAAAGGTCATGGCAGACCCGATTGTGGCCCCTGCTCCCGGATAGGTATCCCCCATCACGGCGGCGCTGGTATTCCCCGCGGCATAGAGCCCCGGTATGGCCTCACCCGATTCCTTCAAAACCCGCCCATGCTCGTCGCACAGCAATCCACCCTTGGTGTCCAGATCACCGGCTTCGCAGCGCAGCGCGTAGTAGGGGGCCGTATCCAGCGGGCCGAGACAGGGGTTGGGCTGCACTTTCGGATCCGCGTAATAGCGGTCGTGTTCCGAGTCACCGCGTCCGTAGTCCGGGTCTCGCCCTTCCCGGGCGTGCCGATTGAACCGCTCGACAGTGGCCAGGAGGCCCGCTGCGTCGATGTCAAGCGCCGCAGCAAGCGCGCCCAGCGACTCCGCCCGGGTCAGCAGGCCGGAGCTGAACAATGCCTCGGGAAGCTGCCCGTCACCGACCATTTTCCCAGGCTTGATATGGCCGACAGGGTACTGTTGACGATAGCGTGCATCGAACACCAGATAGCAGGGGATGGCGCCCTCTCCACGAGCTTCCGAGGCGTACTGGTCTTTCACCACATCCTCGTAGGGTTGCGCTTCGTTGGTGAAGCGCAGGCCCTTCCGGTTCACCATGATGGACCCCGGGTAGGCCTTGCCCGCGATCAGGGCCAGCACGCGGCCGTCGGGCATCCTGTAGGTCGGCGACCACCAGGCGCTCTTCATAAAACCCAGCGCCGCCCCCAGCGACTGCCCCATACGGATGCCGTCGCCGGTTGCACCCGGCGCGGCGGCCGTCCAGTCGGCGCCGATCGGCGCCTGCTGGAAGGCCTGTCGCATCGCGGCGTTGTGCGAAAAACCGCCCATCGCCAGCAACACACCGCGACGCGCCCGAATGCGCTGCTCCACGCCCTCCCGGACCACCACCGCACCGGTGACCCGGCCATCCTCCAGCAACAGCTCGCCCAGTGGCGCATTCAGCCACAGGGGAATATCCCGATCCATCAGCGAGCGTCGCAAGCGGGCCACCAGCCCCGCGCCCAGTGTTACCCGTTGGTCGGGCTTTCCGCGCAGGCGTGCCGGGAGATCCAGCCAGTAACGCGCATACAGGCGCACACCGAGCCAGATCGCCGCGAGCCCCATATCACCCAGCTTGCGCCCCTCGGGCACCGTGATGTTACAGCGCAGCAGCGAATCATAGTCGTTTCGTATGCGCTCGGCCTCGGGGCCGAGCTCGCGCAATGAGAAGGCACCCGGGTCCATGGAACGGCCCCCGGATTTGTAGCCCGGCTGGGTGGGGTAGTAATCCATGTACTCCGGCAGCGGCGTGAACTCCACGCGGCTGTGGCGCATCATGAAGTCCAGCATCTCGCCCGCGCGCGTTGCAAACGCCCGCAGCCGGGCCGGACTGACACTGTCACCGATCAGCGCCCGCAGATACCGCCAGCCCTCCTCCGCACTGTCATCAATGCCCAGCTCAGCCTGGCGATGATTGCCCGGCAGCCATGCAACGCCACCCGACTTGCAGGTTGTGCCGCCGTAGCGCGGCTCTTTTTCCACAACCAGTACACGACCGCCCAGCTGGTGTGCCACGACGGCACCCGTCATGCCCGCGGCACCACTGCCCGCCACCAGCCAGTCCACTTCCTGATCGTAATGCAATGCCGACCTCGCTTTGTGTTGTCAGGGAAGTAGCTTGGAGAATACGGGGCTGAGCCGCCCCTAGAAACCCGCAGGGCGGTAAAGTGCAGAGTGGTATGAATGCCTGAACGTCAGCCGCGGGTGGCCGATATCCGGCCAGCGATCACGGCAGGCTGGCCAGCCAGTCGTCAACGAGCGTCAGGGCACGCGCGTAATCGTAGGCCGCCAGTGCCCGCTGCAGGTTGCGGAACCGCTCCGGGGCCGCGGCGCGCAGGGCCGGGGCCTCCGCGTTCAACAGGGGACGCGCGGCGGCATCGTCCTCGGCCAGCAGTGCGCGCAGTCGGGTCAAGGCGCCGACGGTGTCACCTGCTGCCTGCTGGCCGCTATCAACCGGACCGCTTGCCCCTCCCGGCGACGGAATCTGCTCCAGGGCGGCCAGCAGTGGCAGCAGCAGCTGCGCGACATCCTGCAGCAACGCATCGACCTCCGCGGCATCCGGCTCGTCGGGACGACAGGCCTGCTCCAGCGCCGCGGCCGCCTGCGAGAGCCCCGATGCGCCCACGGTTGCAGCAAGCCCTTTCAGTGAATGTGCACTGCGCTGCGCCTGATGCCAGTGGCCACGCTGTACCGCCGTGTGGAAGGCATCGACAAACTGCGCCTGGTCTGTGGCGAAGCCGTGCAGGATACGCAGGTACAGGGCGGTATTGCCCTGCAGCCGCTCCAGCCCGGCAGCGGCATCGACATCGGGCAGCGCCAACACCTCCTCTGGCAATTGCACGGTGTGACCGGGGCGGGCCGCGCTAACGGACGGCGTCTCCACGGGCCCGGCACCCTCCGCAGGTGCTATCCAGCGCGCCATTGTGACCAGCATCACAGCCACATCAAGCGGTTTGCCGATGTGGTCATTCATTCCCACCGCGAGCACCCGCTCCCGGTCTCCGGACATGACGTTGGCCGTCATGGCAATCACCGGCAGCGCCTGCGTTGCCGGGTTGGCCCGGATACGACGTGTGGCCTCGTAGCCATCCATCACCGGCATCTGGCAATCCATCAGCACACCGTCAAAGCGCTGGGCTTCCAGTAGCTGCAGGGCCTCAAGGCCATCTCCCGCGAGCGTTACGCGTATGCCGTAGCCTTCCAGCAACTCACGCGCCACATCCTGGTTGACCAGATTATCCTCGACCAGCAAAACATGGGCTCCTCGCAGGTGATCGACAGCCTGCTGCAGGTCCCGGGTTTCCGACGCGCGGCGGGCACCCGCCCGAGGGCCGCCCTCGACCGCCTGAACCACCGCATCCAGCAGCGCCGATGGTGTCACTGGTTTGGTGAGGAAGGCGGCAATCGGCAGGCCGGTGTCGGGTTCCTCCACCGGTTCAGCACCGATATCCAACAGGACGATCACCGCGGGGGGTGGCAGCTGCGGCTCTTGGTGCTGCAGTTGCAGTAGCACCTCCCGCCCGCTGGCGTCACCCAGCTTCCAGTCCAGCAGGACCGCGGCATAGTGCGCGTCCTTTGCGCTACGCCGCAGGGCATCAATGGGCTGTGTGACATCGGCCGCGTAATCCACACGGTAGCCAAATGCGCTCAGGTACTGGCCGAGAATCTCCCGGGCGGTTCGGTTGTCGTCCACGACCAACACACGCAGCGGATCCTGCGACTGGGAGATACCGGGGCGCGCCTCATCGATGCCACAGGGCAGCGTGAAGCGGAACACCGAGCCCACACCAAATTCGCTTTCAACCCAGATCTGTCCACCCATCAGGTCGACGAGATTCTTGCAGATGGCGAGGCCAAGGCCGGTACCGCCATACTTGCGCGTGGTCGAAGGGTCAGCCTGGGTGAAGGCCTGGAACAGCGCGGACTGCTGCTCGGTTGTCAATCCAATACCGGTGTCTGTGACGCTGAATTGCAGCCGCAGTTGGTGTTCACTGCGCTCAATGATGTCAACGGCGACGATCACCTCACCACCGTCCTCGGTGAACTTCACCGCATTACTGCACAGGTTCACCAGAATCTGCCCCAGGCGCACCGGGTCACCCAGCAGCAGGCGCGGCAGGTCGGCGGGCAACCGGAACAGGAACTCGATGTTCTTTTCAGCCGCGCGCATGCCGGTGGTGTTCGCGAGGCGCTCAAACACCTCGTCCAGGGCAAAGGGGATGGTCTCGATACTCAGCTTGCCCGCTTCGATCTTGGAGAAATCCAGAATGTCGTTGATGATCGAGAGTAGCGTCTTCGCTGAAAGTTCAATCTTGCTCAGGTAGTCGCGCTGTCTGTCGTCAAGTGGTGTGCGCATGGCGAGGTGCGTCATGCCCATGATCGCGTTCATCGGTGTGCGAATCTCATGGGACATGTTGGCCAGGAAGCTGGATTTGGCGGCTGTCGCGGCCTGCGCTTCGTCACGCGCGGCTTCCAGTTCCTGGTTGAGCAGACGCTCTACATGGTGATTGATGCGCACACCGGCGATGCGCGTCATGCGACCGCTTTCGTCGCGCTCGACCACCTGGCCGACATCAAGAAACCAGCGCCATTCCCCATCGGCACACAGCTGTCGGTACTCACAGCGATAAACATCCGTGCGCCCTTCGAGGCAGTCCGTCGCCAACGCGATGGCCCGCCCGACATCGTCCGGGTGCGTCAGGCGCACGACGGAATCGATGCCGTGACGCAGCGGCGCCCAGGTGTCCTCACTCTCGCGCAATTCCAGCGGCGAATAGCGCATCAACCGGGTGAAATTCACATTGGTGATAAAGCGATCACCCTCGGAGAGGTACTCCCAGAGGCCGAGATCCGCCGCCTCGGCGATCAACAGCAGGCGTTGCTCGCTCTCCTCCCGGCGCTGTTCGGCGCGCATGCGCGGGGTGATGTCGATGAGGGTTCCGACGAGAGTCTCCGGGGCGCCCTCCTCGTTGTACTCGGCGCGCCCGGTCTCAAACACGAGTCGCACCTCTCCGTCCCGGTCCAGAATGCGGTATTGCAGCGTGAATGTGTGGTCTTCCTCGATGGCGGCGCTGATCACACGGCTCACGTGTTGCGCGTCCTCTGGGTGAATGACGCTGGCATAACTGCGCACCGCGTTGTTGATGAACTCGCTCGCGGGATAACCGGTCAGGGTCTGTACGGCATCGTTCATGTAGAGCATGGTCCAGTGCTCGTCTGGCCGTGCGCGGTACACCGTGCCGGGGATGGTGGACACCAGGCGACTGTACTCCTGGTCCCGCAGGGTCAGCGCACGCTGCATGGCCTTGCGCTCAGTGATGTCGCGCAGCGCAGCGATGATCCGCAGGCTGGCCCCCTGCCCCATGGGGTTGAGGCTGATTTCAACCGGAATCGGGGTGCCATCGCGGTGCGCCGCGACCAGCTCCCGGGCCTTGGCACTGCGCAGGGCACCCGAACGGGCCGCGCTGACAAACGCGTCGCGCATCGCAACGTGCCCCTGTCGCTGTGTTTCCGGCATGAGAATCTCGACACTTTCGCCGATCATTTCTCCCGGCGCGTACCCGAAGAGCTCCTGCGCGCGGCGATTGACCAGTGTGATCTCACCACGGGCATCGGTGATCACCAGGGCGTCCGGGGCCGACTCCAGCAGCGCTTCGAACTGCTGCTGCTTCTCCGCCTCCTGCCGCCGGGCCATTTCCAGCTCGGTCACGTCGAAGTTGACGCCGGTCATGGAGACAGACCTGCCCGTCTCATCGCAACGCACCTGGCCTCTTGCATGCACATAGACGGTGCTGCCATCCGCGCGCCGTAGCCGATAATCGACCTCCACCGGCTCTGCCGTCTTCACTCCACGCCGCAGCGCATTGACCAGGGCCGCGCGGTCCTCGGGATGTACCTGCGACAGGTACCAGTCACCATCGAGGCCCTCGCCCTCCGGGTCCACGCCGAGGGCACGGATAAAGCTGCCCTCCCAGGACCACTGATCGCTGAGAATGTCCCACTCCCAGATTGAGGCCCGGGCCGCACGCAGCGACTCGGTGCGGCTCAGTTCTGCCGCATGCAGGTCGGCGAGCAGCCTGCGGGTTTCCGTCACGTCCTGCAGCAGGCCCACATAATTCCTGATTCCCCCCGCCGGGTCGAAGACGGGAGCAATCACCTGGTCACACCAGAGGAGGCGTCCATCCCGGGTCCGGTTGGTGATTTCGCTGTGCCACACTTCGCCAGCGGTAATGGTCTGCCACATGTCCTGGTAATAGGCGGCGTTCATTTTGCCGCTCTTCAACAGACTGGGCGTGCGTCCGGTGACCTCAGCCTCGGTGTATCCGGTCAGCCGCGTGAACGCCGGATTCACATACTCGATGCATCCCCGCACGTCGGTAATGAGCACGGACACGGGGCTCTGTTCGACGGCCGAGCCCACTGCGCGCATCTCCTCCCCCTGCTCGCGCAATTGACGCTGCAGATAACGCCGTCCACGCTCAGAGAGCCACAGCACGAAGGCGAGCATGCTGATCACCAGTATGGTGATGGCCAGCGCAACGGCATAGACCAGCCGCTCGACGAGGCGGTACTGCTGCAGCACCTCTGCCACATCGATTTCCGTGGCCACGCCGAGATCCAGCATCGGTGACCACGACCAGGCGCCCATCACCGGCTGCCCGCGGTAATCGCGGTAGCCCAGGGTTTCCACACCCTCAAGCCCGGAAATGGCCTGCGCCGCCATACGCGTCAAGGGCCAGGTGGACGCCGGTTCCTCGGGACGCTCGCCCGCCAGCAGGTTGACACCGGGGTCGAGCAGGCGCGGGTACCCCCGGGGCGAGAGAACACCGGGATAGCGTTCGGAAAGGGCCAGAATGTCCTCGGAGAAGCGCGAGCCACTGAGCACCTCCCCGCGACGGTTGAAGATGAATGACTCGCCGGACTCGCCGGCCCGGGCGGCATACAGCAGGGCGTTGAATTCCGCGCGATCACCCGCCTCAATGAGCAGGAACACCGTGCTGGCAGCGTCCAGCCGCACCGCCCGCAACAGTGCCAGGTGGTGCTCATGCGTGCTCGTGTCGTGGTCGATGGCCAGCAGCAACGGTGCGCGCATTGACGCCGCCGCCTCCAGGTGCTGCGGCAGACGTTCGCGTGGGTATGTCTCACCCGCACGGTGTGGCTCATTGCCCGCCAGCACCTCGCCGTCGCTGTCGAGCAGCACGAAATAGGGGTTTTCGTGATTCGAGCGGGCGGCAATCAGGGCCGTCAGGGAAGCGGCCGCCTGGGCGCTGCGCTCCGGCGATGCGGCCTGCGCCACCTCGGCCATGCGCTGGCGCACATCGGCGGCCTGCAGCATTTCCCGCAGGTAGACCACCTGTCGCTCGAACCAGAGCTCCAGCCCGGACTGCACACCGCTGTTGATCGAGGTCAGAATGAGCGCCTGGTCGCTGCGCGCATCAGACTCCAGCCGCTGCAATGTGGCCTGGGCGGCCAGCACCGTGATACTCAGAAACAGGATGGCAACGCCGTATACGGCAAGCCGGAAACGGATCCCCGAGAACAGCACCAGCTGGCGTTGGGGGCTCACACCGCGCAACAGGAAAAGCAACAGTGCGACCACCAGAGCCACCAGCACAGCCAGTCCCACCAGCAGTTCCAGGGAATCGCCCATCAGGGCCGAAGCCGCGGAGGGACGGGAAACCTGTAATGCCTGCTCCGCGTCCAGCCAGCGTTCCAGCAGGTCGGCGCGCTGGCGCGGGGAAAACGTATCCAGCGCCTTGAGCAGCAAGCCGTGCAGCAGCGGCTGGTCTTTGCGCACGGCAATTCGCAGCCTGGCCAGGTCCGGCTCGGGCAGACGGTAGTCGCCAGTCACCCCGAGCTGCCCCAGCAAATTGGACTTGATCTGGTGACGCAGGGCCGGATAGGCGCCCACGGTTGCATCGGCGTTGCCCACGGCAACCGCCATCAAGGACGCTACCGTGCCCTCGGTGAGCACCAGCTCGATTCCGGGATGTGCCGCGGGCAGCAACTGCTCCGTGAAAAACCCGCGCGGCACCGCGACGCGCAGGCCCTGGGCGCGCTCCAGCGAGGTGACCGGCGTATCGAGCCGGCTGGCGATGCCGACCGTTGCCGTGCCGTAGGGCTGCGTGAACAACATGCTGGCGTCACGCGAGGGCGTCCGCACGGTGTTGAGCAGGATATCGATATCGCCGGAGATCAGCCGCGCTTCAAGCTCCGGCCAGTGCTCCGGCCCGACAAATTCGATCTGCACACCGAGCCGGCTGGCCAGCACGCGCATGACATCAATAGAGTACCCGAGGGGCTTGCCATCTTCATGGAAGTTATAGGGCGCCCAGTCCACTTCGTTGCCCACCCGCAGCACCGGATGCGTGTCGAGCCATTGCCTTTCCTCGGCTGTCAACGTCAACTGCGCGTGCGGCTCTGCGTGCAGCAGGGGCGCACACAGGCAGACAAATGTCAGGAGTGCGGCGCGCAACACCGCGCAGCGCGCCACCGGGCGCATCAGCGGCCCACCTGAAAACCGCCGGTAAACCTCATGTCAGTCCTGCGGTGCCTGTGGTAGTGAGGGAAGGATGCGCCCATCCTCCCGGTAGCGGCCACGGATCACCTCCATATCGGGAATGCACTGCAGGAGGCAATCCACCAGGTGGGGGTCGAAATGTTGACCCGACTGGGACACGATCCAGTCGACGGCCTCCTGCACTGGCCAGGCCTCTTTGTAGGGTCGCTTGCTGGTCAGCGCGTCGAATACGTCAGCGAGGGCGACGATGCGCCCGACCCGCGGTATATCGTCGCCTGCGAGCCCCTGCGGATAGCCGCTGCCATCCCATTTTTCGTGGTGGGAGAGCGCCACAATCGACGCCATGGCCAGCAAACCGGAGTCCTGGGAATCGCCGAGGATTTCCGCCCCGATCGCCGCGTGGGTCTTCATGACCTCCCACTCCTCGGGCGTCAGTTTTCCGGGTTTCTGCAGGATACTGTCGGGGATGCCGATTTTGCCGATATCGTGCATGGGGGCGGCGTTGAGCAACAGGTCCGCCTCGCGCTCGTCCATGCCGGCGGCAAGGCCTATCAGGCGTGAGTAGTGACTCATGCGAATGACGTGCAGGCCGGTTTCGTTGTCCTTGTACTCCGCCGCACGGCCAAGGCGCCGGATAATCTGCAGCCGTGTGTCATTGAGCTGCAGCGTGCGCTGGCGCACCTTGCGTTCGAGTTCCTGATTCTGGTCGTGCAGCGCCAGGTGGGTGCGTACCCGGGCAAGTACCACGGGCGGGCTGACCGGCTTGGTAATGTAGTCGACGGCACCGAGCTCGAGGCCGCGTAATTCGTCCTTGGGGTCGATACTCGCGGTGGCAAAGATAACGGGGATATGACGCGTGGTGTAGTCTTCCTTGAGCCGGCGACAGACCTCGAAACCGTCCATCTCCGGCATCATGATGTCGAGCAGGATCAGATCCGGTGGCGTACGGCGGACGATCTCCAGTGCCCGCAGACCCCGGGTCGCCACTTTCACCTGGTAGGCGTCGCGCAATACCTCAGAGAGGACATCAAGGTTCTCCGGCGTATCGTCCACGACCAGCACCGTCTTCCTGTGATTCTCCCTGGCCACGTCACACCCCTTCGACTTGCCTGTGAGCCTCAGCTGACAGTGTAGACTATCCGGCGCCTCCTGTACTACGCACCCACTCGGTGCCTGCGCTAGACCTGTGCCAGTTCACGCGCAATCACGGCCCTGACAAGAGGATTGAACGGGAAACCGATGTGGCTCGCCGGCACCGCCACGTTGCGCACCCAGCGCGCGTCAGCCTCACACTGGGCGATATCGCGCCCCACGATACCATCGGTCTTGCTGTAGAGGGCCAGCACAGGAACCTGCAATTGACCCTGGTAGGCATGCTGCACCCAGCGCCGGATGCCTTCTTCATCCGCGGGCCCCGGGTTGCGGCCGCTCATCACGCGGTACAGCGCGGTTCCGCGGGGATCCCCGTAGGGCGTACCCAGGGTGATCACGCGGCGCAACCACTCGGGGTGGCGATGCGCCAGCGCCACCGCCACGAGCCCGCCCAGGCTCCAGCCTATCAGCGTGACCTTGCGTCCGGTGCGCTCGAATTCACTTTGCACCAGTGCCGCGACGCGGCTTTCGGTTTCGCTGCGCGCTGCCAGCGCGGCCTCCAGGCTGGCTGCGCGATCGCCGCCTCCGTGACGTCCCAGCCCCCAGGGCATGGCGTTGTAGCCCTGGGCATTGAGGAAGCTGCGCAGGCCCGCCGTGGAGGCATCGGCCGCCATGAACCCGGGCAGTACGATGATACTGTGACCATCGCCCCTGGGCAGCCGACGCAGCAGGGGGCGCAACAGGGCACTGCCGCCCATTTCAAGGAAGACGCGCCCCACCTCGGTGACACTGTGGCGAATCAGCGGGGGACGCGGCGGCGGGGTTGCGTTGGCTACTGACATGACTTGGATACCTCACTGACGAGTGGGTTATACGCCCCGGGTTGCGGGCGGATCATCTCACTTCGGTTCAATCACGCGGCCAGCCTGCCGCCGGCTGATGTGGCCAGCGTCGTAGAGCCAGCGCAGTGTATCGTAAAGGCTGTCCTGCAGGGGACGAAAGCAAAACGCCAGTTCCCGCTCCACGCGCGAGTTATCAAGCGGCACCCAGCGCGTTGCGTACTCCATCGCCTCCAGGCCGAACGGCAGATCAACCGGCAAACGACCACTCAGCCGGTCGTAGACGCGGCCGCTGAGGCGGGCCGCCAGGCCGGGCATCGGCACCGTCAGCAACCGCCGACCCGTCACCGCCTGCAGGCTCTCGGCCACCTCCCGCCAGTCCAGATAGTGCCCACCCAGCACGTAGCGATTGCTTGGCGCCGGGGATTCCAGCAGCCTGCGATGCACCTCGGCGATGTCGCGCACATCGACATACTGCGTACCGGAGGAGGTGATCGGGATGATGCCCTTCAGCAACAGCTGCAGACCCTGGTGTGGTTCAGTAAGACCGGGGTCATCCGGGCCGATGACCTGTGCCGGGTAGGTGATCTGCACCGCTGCGCCCTCAGCCTGCAGGCCCCGCACATACTCCTCACAGGCCACTTTGGAGCGCCCGTAGGCATTGCGCGCCCTGCCCGGCGGAGAGTCTTCGGTCAGCGTCTCGGCCTGCGGGTCGTACAGCGCCGTCACACTGGAGACGTGGATGACCCGGTCGATGCCGCGCTCCACCGCGCCGCCGATCACCAGACGCGTGCCTTCAACATTGGTGCGCCAGACACGCTCCGCATCAGCTGCATGGGTGGAGACCATCGCAGCGGAGTGCACAACGGCGTCACAGCCGTCGAGGGCGCGCGCCACCTGCGCCGCGTCCGTTACATCACCGCGCACAACCTGCTGCACCCGGTCTTCGCCAAACAGGGTCAGCATCTTGTCGACGCTGCGTACCAGCAGGCTCACCTCGTGGCCCTCGGCCAGCAGCGCCTGCGCGGTGTGGTAGCCCACGAAGCCGGTGGCACCAGTGATCATGACTCGCATCTCAGCGCTCCGCCCGGTTGCGTGTTTTTGGCCGGGCCTTTGCAGCTGCGCCGGGCCTGGCCCGCGATGCCTTGACCCGCGGCGTTTTCGCGGCAGGTTTTGCCTTGCGAGTACCTTTCGCCGGCGCCCTGGTGGCTGCCGCAGCCTGCTTGCCTGGCGGCGCCGACGTGGGCAGCTGTGCCAGCAACTCCTGAAACGCGGCTTCCAGACACGCCACGTAGGCCGCCGGATCCGGTAGCATCTCGCGACAGGCGGTAAAGGACAGCGTAATGGAGCCCTGCCGGTTCTGCACCGCGCTGTAGACCACATGGAACAGGCCTATGCTGGGCAGCAGCGGCCCGAGACTCAGGGCATCAACCAGCCGGGCACCACAGAAATACTGTTGAAACGTCGGGCCGGGGACATTGGTGACTACCGTATTGAACATCACCGATGATTCCGTCAGCCCGGTGGCCGATGCCAGGCGCAGTGCCAGTGCCAGCAGATTGCCCGGCACCAGATCCGTCAGTTCCAGTGCCAGCTTGGGGCCCACCGCTGCTGCATAGGCCTTGGCCTGGCGGCTTTCCTGGTTGATCGCGCGCAGTCGCTGCACCGGATCCTCGACATCACTGCACAGCCCCACCCCCATAAAGCCGACCATATTGCCGCCAGCCATCTGTTCTTCCGGCGTGCGCACATCAATCGGACAGCCAGCCACCATGCCGTTGGTGGGCAATTCATCGCGCGCCTGCAGGTAGCGACGCAGCCCCCCCGACACCACGGCGAGCATGACATCGTTGATGGTACTGCCGGGGCACAGCTGGCGGAGACTGCGCACCGCCTCAAAGTCAAAGCGTGCGGCATCAACCACCCGGTGCGGCGAAATACGGCCCTGGAAACGGGTTCTCGGCGCCGGCGGGCGGGGTTCAAAGTCGTGCTCCGCATACCCCTTGCGCAGCCGCAGCCACATCGGCACCGCCTGCCCCACGAGGCGCAGGGCCTTGCCGGGCATCTTCCAGGCGTCGCTGTAGGCCTTGCTCAACATGCTGACCCGGGAGGGAATATCCGGTTCCCAGGGCGGCGCCTCTGCGACCCGCGCCACGGTCGGTGAAGTATCCAGCATCAGGCTCATAAAGCGCGACCCCGTGGCACCGTCCATCGCCGCGTGGTGAACTTTCAGCAGCATGCCAAAGCAGCCCTTCGGCAGGCCATGCACGTTGTCCAGCCCCTCGATGATGTACATCTCCCAGAGGGGTTTGTCCCGCGCCAGGGGACGCGAATGAATGCGCGCCGCCAGAATGCACAGCTGGCGCCAGTCGCCGGGCTTGGGCAGCGCGATGTGCCGCACATGGTATTCGAGGTCGAAGTCCAGATCGTCAGCCCAGTAGGGTTGGCCAAGCCCCAGAGGCACGCTCACCAGCTTGCGCCTGAAGATCGGCGACAGATGCAGGCGGGATTCCATCAGTGTGAGAATCTGCTTGAAGCGCACCTTCCCGCCAGGGGCCGTACCCTGGTCGTAGATACTGATTCCGCCGATGTGCTGCGGCATGCCTTCAAGCTCTGCATGCACAAACATGGCGTCCTGTCCCGACAACTGCTGCATACCCGTTCTCCCCCTCAGTGGCCGTGCCTGGTACCCGCTACGGTAACGCGTGTAGCCAGGTGCCGGAAGGGCTGTTGGTGCGCTCTTGCAGACAAACTGCCCGTTTATTGACTCAACGCAGGCCGCCTGTCTACACAGCGCGGTACAGCGCTGCCCCCGCAATCCCCAGGGCAATGGCCGGCATGGGCTTGCGCAGCCAGAACATGAGACCCGCGGTGGCCAGCAGCGCAAGGCGCCCTGCCGTGTCCGCCTGCAGGGCGATGGGAACCAGTACGGCAATCAGTACCGAACCCGCCATGCCGTTGATGAAGCCCTCGACACGTCGATTGAGCGGGATCAATCCCATGATAAACACCCCACCAAAGCGCACCAGCAGGGTGACCAGTGCCATGCAGGCGATGATCAACAGGGCGCCTGCCCCGGACGTCGAAATCATTGACCGCGCTCCAGCCACAGCGCACCGACCAGGCCGCCAGCGAGCCCTCCCGCCACCACATGGGTATTGGCCGGCAGCCAGTGCAGGGCTGCCCAGGCGGCCAAGCCGCCCGCGATCCAGGCGGCCACGGTGCGCAGGGTGCGCCGGCCCGCCAGCGCCATACTGAGCATGAAACAGCCCAGCACCATGTCCACGCCGAACGCGCGCGGATCTGCGATCAAACCACCAAAGACCATGCCGGCGAGCGTTCCCGCCAACCAGGTCAGCCAGATGGCCAGACCGCCGCCCACCAGCGCGCCCAAGGTGTTGCGTCCAGACTGCAGGTCGTTGAGCGCCATCGCCCAGTTGGCATCCGAGAGGGTGATCAAAGATGCGTAGCGGCGACGCGGCGGCACCAAAGCAAGCCAGGGATACAGCGTTGCCCCCATCAGCAGCATGCGCGCATTGATTGCCAGGGTGGTGACCAACAGGGGCACCAGCGGCACCTGGGCGCCCCACAGATCCAGTGCCGCGAATTGCGCCGTACCGGCAAATACCGTGGCACTCATCAACACGATCTCCACGGGCTGCAAGCCTGTCTGCACCGCAGCGAGGCCAAAGGCTGCACCGAAGGCCGCCACAAACAGCGACAGCGGCAGCAAACGCCAGAAACCGCGCCTGCATTCAACAAAGGACAGCGCCGGGGCGACCGTGGTACTCATGGGGATGTCACCTGTGAACATTGTGGGCGCACCATGATACCAGCATACTTGCGGGCTCAGAGCACACGCGCCAGCACAGGACAGGCCTCACATGGGTGAACTCTACATTGCACATGAGTACAGCATTGCAGCCCTGCAGCTGATTCTGGCCATGCTCGGCATGGGCGCCACGCTCACCGGGCGTGATTTCCAGGATATCGCCCGCGCACCGAGGCCAATCACTGCGGGCATGGGGGTACAGCTGTTGATGGTGCCCCTGCTCGCCTTGCTGTTTATCAGCTGGCCCGGCGTCACTGCGGGCATCGCGGTTGGCATTGCCCTGATTGCCGCGATTCCCGGCGGCACCGTGTCGAACATCTTCACCTACCTGGCGCGCGGCGATATCGCACTCTCCATCAGTATCACGACACTCACCACCCTCGCCTGCCTGGTCACCACACCGCTGATCCTCGACCTGCTGATCGGCCAGCACCTGCCGGCGGATTTCGTCATGCCGCGACTCAACATCGTGATGGAGATCGGGCTCACGCTGTTGCTGCCGCTGCTGATCGGCATGCTGTTTCTGCGCTATTACCCCCGCCAGGCCCCCGCTTTCTCCCTGTGGTGCATACGCGGTTCCCTGCTGGGCGTGCTGCTGATTGTGGTGGGTTCACTGCTCGCCGGCCGGCTCGATCTCGCCGCTTTTGGGGCCGGAAACGTGCTGCTGGTCGTCCTGTTCAGCGTCGCGCTGGCGGTGGCCGGGTGGCTGGTGCCACGGCTGACCGGCATGAACCGCAGCAAGGCCACCGCCATTGAGCTCGAAGTGGTGGTGCGTAACATCAATCTCGGCGTCCTCCTGAAAGTGTCCATCTTCCCCGCTTCCGATCCGGTGCTGGCACCGATTGGCGACCTGGCGCTGTTCACGCTGCTGCTCTATGGCGGCCTGCAACTGCTTATCGGCGCGGCGCTGATCCGCCTGCGCCGCAAGGCTAACGCGGCGCCGGCGGCGCACGCCAACAGCGCAGGCTAGGCCGTGCAAGCTGCCGCACTGCATCAGGAATTCACCGCCACGGTGCGCGACCTCGCCACGGACGGGCGCGGCATCGTCGAGCATCCAACGGGCCAGGTATTTTTTGTGTCCGGCGTCTGGCCGGGAGAAACCGCGCGCTTTCGTGTCACCGGGTTCAAGCAGCGCTTTGGGTTTGCGCAACTGGTGGCCCTGCTCGAGCCTGCTCCGGCGCGTGTTACACCGCCCTGCCCCCATCACGGTGTCGGTGAGCGTGACTGTGGAGGCTGCCCCTGGCAGTTCATGGATTACCGGGCACAGTGCGATGCCAAGGAGCAGCGGGTGCGCAAAACGCTGGCCCGCCATGGCATCGACGCGCACATTGCCGCACTGCGGCCAGCGCCGGACATTCTTGGGTACCGCAATCGCGCTCAGTTCAAAACGGATGGCCGCCAACTGGGGTTTGTCGCTGCGGGCTCCAATCGCCTCGCGCCAATAACCGACTGCCCCATCCTCACTGCCCACAACCGTGACACCCTGCGCACCCTGCTGGGCCAGCTCCCGAACACCGCCTGGAAACCGCAACGCAAACGCGGCTGGACGACCCTGGACGTGGACGATGCCATGCCGGCCGGTGACGTGGTGCCCAACCAGAGACGCCCATTCCGCCAGGGCAACAGTGCGCAGAACAGCTATATGCGCCAGTGGCTGGCAGAGCGCGTGCAGCGCCTCGACCCGTCGCGCACGGTCACCGAGCTGTTCGCGGGCTCGGGTAACTTCACCGAGGTGATTGCGGCCCGTGGGTTTCAGGCGATTCGGGCCGTGGAGGGCGTAGTCGAGAGTGTCGCCCAGCTCGACGCACGCGCATTGCAGGGAACCCACGCACTGTGTCACAACCTGTTTGTGGAAGCGGAATGCCGTCAGCTGCAGGCCCGCACGGCGAACTCCAGCGTCCTGGTGCTGGACCCACCCCGCGACGGCTTCAAGCACATTGCAGCCCTGCTGCCGAAGAAGCACGGCTACCGGGACGTCTTCTATATTTCCTGCGATGTGGCGACCTTCAGCCGCGACCTGCAGGTGCTGCTCGAAGCCGGCCTGACCGTGCGAGAACTACAACCGCTTGACCTGTTCCCGCACACGCCACACGTGGAGCTGCTCTGCTGGCTGCAGGCCTGAACGGGGCAAACTCCGATCAGGCTCCCGCCTGGGCCGCAGCGGCCTGGCTATTCAGTTCCGCCAGCAGTTCCGCCGGCAACTTCAACTGGCGGCCCAGCTCCTCGAGGTAGCTGCGCTCCATGAAACTCTGCTCATCAATCACCAGCACACTGGCCAGGTACATTTCCGAGGCGATTTCCATGTTGCCGGCGGCTGAAGCCACCTCCACCGGATCCAGGGGCTTCTGTAGCTCGCGGTCGACCCACTGGAGCAGCTGAGGGTCCGATGTCATGCCGCGCAGGCCCTCGTCAATCAGCTGCCGCTCACGATCGTCCACATGGCCGTCGGACTTGGCCGCTGCGATGATTGCCTTCAACACCGCTGTCGAGTGCTGCTCCAGCGCCGGCCCAGTCACTCTGTCGACGGTTTGCGGCGCTGCGGCAGCCGGCACAGCGCCCTGAGCCGAGCTGGCCTGCCAGTTGCCGTAGGCCTTGTAGGCCATCATGCCCAGCGCGGCCACGCCGCCGTACTTCAGGGCCTTACCGCCCATTTTGCGGCCTTTCTTGCTGCCCAGCAGTAGACCCAGCGCCCCGCCGGCCAGCGCGCCACCGCCCCGGCCGCTCAGGAAATCGCCGACAGCGCCGCCTGTCGAGGAGCCAGCTGCTGGCCCTGAGGTACCGGGCTGCTGACCACCGGAGGCTCCGAGCAGCTGATTTAACAGGTTTGACACATCCATCGTTAGCGCCTCTGCGTGTTGGAGTTGATACGTCTGATCAAGCCTGTAGGACCATGAAGAGTCACCATAGGTTCCCCGGGGCGCGGCCAGAGCAAGGGCAATGCCGGCGTATTTTCGCAGGCCTGTTGCCGCACCGAAGTCTGGCAGTGAGGGGAGTCACGGGGCTATCATCGGCGGATGACCCTGTCCGTTAACCTCATACCGGCCTATCTCAGTGCCCTGTTGCTGGTCCTGATGTCGCTCGTTTGCACGGCCTGCCTGTGGACGGCCAACTGGGCAGCGGTGCGTCAGGTACCAAGCCGCGCCCATCTGTTGTTCGGCGGGGCGATTGCCTGCCTCGGCCTGTGGCTGATTTCATTTCCCGTGATTGTTGGCGTGCGCGTGCACTTCCTCGGCATGACCGCGCTGACCCTGATACTGGGTTGGCGTTTCGCCATCCTCGCCGGCAGCGCAGCGGTGCTGGCACACACGCTGGCGATTGGCCAGCCCGCGATGTCCGTTCCGGCCGCCTGGCTGTTGACGGTCGCGGTGCCGGCGACGGTATCGCGCTGGCTGGTGTATCAGCTGCGCAACACCCGCGCGCAGAATCTGTTTATCTACATGTTGGGGGCCGGCTTCGGTGGGGGCGCCCTGTCATCACTGGCGGCGACCTTGAGCGCGGTGGCCCTGCTCTGGTTATCGGGGCAACAGGCGCTGGTCACCCTGGCGCTGGAAAACTGGCCGGCCGCGCTGTTGCTACTGTTTCCCGAGGGGTTCATCAACGGCATGGTGATCACGGCGCTAACCGTGTTCTACCCCGACCTAGTGAAAACCTTCGACGACGAGCACTACTTCTCGGGCTAGGGGACCAAGGTCAGGCGGAGGCTACCGCGAAGGGTTGCAAGACTCAGGCGAAGTCCTGCCTTTCCATCCAGGGGATTAAACGCTTGAAGGCCTCCTCGATCTGCTCTATCGATGTGGAATAGCTGATGCGCAAGGCATTGCTGCAGGAGGGGCCGAAGGTCTCACCCGGAATGGTGCACACCCCGGTCTCCTTGAGCAGCCGCAATGCCACATTATTGCCGTTGATGCCCTCGGGCAGCGCCGGAAAGATATAGAAAGCCCCTTCCGGCTTGTAGCCTTCCAGAAACGGTGTCTGCCTGACCAGTTCCACCACGCGATCGCGACGCTGCGTGTAGACCTGCAGCATGTTGTCGACAAAGTCCCGTTCACCGCGCAGCGCTGCCACCCCCGCCCACTGGCAGGGCGTATTTGCCACCGTGGTGGTGAACATGTGGTAGCGACGCAGCTTCTTGATCGCGCCCTGGCTGGCGATCAGCCAGCCCACTCGCATGCCCGCCATGCTGAAGGTTTTCGAGAAGCTGCTGATCACCATCACATGATCAAGGTCTGAACAGCAGGACAACACACTCGGATAGGTCTTGTCGTCGTACACCAGGTGGTCATACACCTCGTCGCTGATGACATACACACCGCGGTACGCCGCCTCCTGCACAATTGCCTCGATGGTCTCGCGGGGGTACAGCGTGCCGGTGGGATTACTCGGCGAATTGAGCACGATGGCGCAGGTGTCAGCGCTGATCGCATCGATGACGTCCTGCGGGTCCAGCTGGTGATGACTCTCGGCCCGGGTCGGGATGGTCTTGACCGTGCCACCGTTCATCCGCACCAGCGGCGCATACAGCATGAACGAGGGCTCCGGAATGATGAACTCGCGTCCGGAGGACGAGGTCGCCGTCAATGCCAGGTATATGGCCTCGGTGGCGCCCGTGGTTACCAGGATGTTGTCGGGCGTCAGCTCGCGGGCGTAGCGGGTGCCGTAGTAGTCAGACAGTGCCTCGAGCAACTCCGGCAAGCCGGCGTCCATGGTGTAGCCGGTTTGCCCTGCCTGCAGGGCCGCCACCGTGGCATCCACCACATGCGCGGGCGCGGGCAGGTCAGGCTGGCCGATGGAGAGGTGTATGACATCCTCCATGGTCGAGGCCAGGTTCACCATCTTGCGAATACCGGGCATGGGAATCGCCAGCAGGGCCGGATTCCAGACCGGGTCCTCGCTCTCGTAGAAATCGCTATCCAGATCGCCCATGCCGTTTCCTCAGCGCTGCGTGAACATCGGGGGACGCTGCGCGGTCAGTGGCGCGGCGCACTGATATGCGTAGCCCGCCTGCAACACCCGGGCATCATCAAACTTTGCGCCGACCAGCTGCAGGCCAATCGGCAGGCCCTCACTGCAGAATCCACAGGGCACGGACAGGGCCGGCTGCCCGGTCATGTTGAAGGGATAGGTGAAGGGCGTCCACGTGGGCCAGCGCGTGCTCGGCCAGTCCTCAGGCACCTCCCGATTGGTTTTGAACGCCGTAATGGGCAGAGTCGGGGTCAACAGCAGGTCGTATTTCTGGTGAAAGCTCGCCATGCGTTCGCACAGCGCCGCGCGCTCGTTCATCGCCGCCAGGTAATCCAGCATGGACAGCCGCGCCGCCTTCTCTGCAACGCTGACCAGTTGCGGGTCCATGAGCTCCCGCTTGCGCGCCCCGAGGTCGCGCATTGCATTCGCAGCGCCGCCATAAAACAGGTGGCCGAAAGAGCCGAGGGGATCGCTGAAACTCGGGTCCACCTCGACGACCGATGCGCCCAGGCTCCGGAACACCTGGGCCGCCTCGCGCAGGCTCGTCTCCACCTCCCGGGTAACTTCGACATGACCGAGATTGGGGCTGAACGCAATCTTCATGCCGGCGACCCCGTCGCGCAGCGTGGCCAGGTAATCGATGCCTCGACGCGGCACCGCATTGGCGTCCCGGTGATCCGCTTCGGTGATCACATTCATCAGCAGGGCGCAGTCCTCAACCGTCCAGGTCATCGGGCCGGCATGGGCCAGGGTGCCGAATGGACTGGCGGGCCAGTGCGGCACTTCCCCAAAGGAGGGCTTGTGACCGACAATGCCGCAAAACGCAGCTGGAATGCGTATCGACCCTCCGGCATCGGTGCCGAGGCCGATAGGCCCCATGCCCAAAGCCACGGCGGCTCCGGTGCCACCGCTTGATCCGCCCGCGGTTTTCTCGGGATTCCACGGGTTGTTGGTAGGACCACACAGCGGACTGTCGGTCACGCCCTTCCAGCCAAACTCCGGTGTCGTGGTCTTACCCAGCGGCACGTAGCCGTGGCGCTCGAGAGCCGCCACACAGGGCGCGCGCTTGCCCAGCGTGCTAGCCGGGTCGATCGTGCGGGACCCTTTCAGGGTCGGCCACATCGGTGTCAGGAACACGTCCTTCACGGCAACCGGCACACCGTCGAGCCCACCCAGCGTCGCACGGTTCCGATAGCGCTGTTCCGAGGCCCGGGCAATCTCAAGGGTGGTTTCTTCATCTACCAGGCAATAGGCATTCACCGCCGGATCCAGGGACCGAATCTGGCCGAGCATCGCCTCGGTGGCCTCTACCGGGGAGAGGCTGCCATCACGGTAGCGGGACAACAACTCCATCGCTGTCATGGCGACAATCTCATTACTCATGCGACGCTCCTGCACCGGCGAACTCATGGACATCGTTAGACGACGTCCCACGACCGTATGCCGCGCGCATCGGCAGTGTCAACCCGTGGGGTGGAAATAACCCCACCCAAGGAGGCATCCCGGCAAGAAAGTGCTTTCGAAAACAGCCTCTAGGGCGTGTACCAGATGGGAGACGTCCATGCCCGCTCCTGGATAAACGGGGGCAGATCCTCACGTGGAGGCACGCCGAGGGCGCGGGCGTCGTAGGTGGACCAGCGCGGCGTCGGTATCTCCAGCACACGCACGTAGTAGAAGGCCGGCTGACTCGCGTCGAAGTCGGGATCCACCCAGATGGATTTCAACTCCACACTGCCAATGCTGTTGCTGTAGGTGGCCGCCGCAACATCGACGGTATTGCCCACCGCCGGCAGCGCCCCCGTGGCGGTCAGCTCACGCTCCCCTGACCAGGCGACGTTGTAGATCCTCTCCCTGGCCTCGCCTTCCTGCACCCAGCCTTTCACCACCTGGATACGATCCAGGTTGGCACCATCGGCCTCCTTCATGGCCGCAATCACCAGGCTGGGGGCCCGGCCCTCCGGGCCGGACTGCAAATACCCTCCCATGGGGACACCGCGAGCATAGGCGCTGGCCACCCAATCAGGAGCCTGCAACAGATCGGGCGCAAAATCCCAGCCGGCAAACAGGCGAACGGTCATCCGGGTACCCGAGGTACCGTAGGTTTCCCTGCGCGACATGGCGGCAAAAATGTCCTCCCGCGTGTTGGCATCCGCCCAAACCGCCGCGACACCCCCCGAGCTGAACTGTCGCACCTGCCGATTGTTGTCCTCGTTGGGCAGTGGCCCGTTGAGACGACTCTGCGGACGGTTTTCAACGGCAAACTTGCCAGTGTGGTTATCCTCCTCAATGGAGGCGGCGGAATTGTGCGAATCCGAGTCCCCGATCACACCATACCTGAACGGATTACCGCGTCCCTCCGCTTCCATTGCCACGCCGTCGAGCAACGCCTGGCGCAGGAAACTGCCTGCACGCTGCGTAGGCCGCTCGGGAATTGCAGACAGTGTGTAATCCCATTGCTCAAAGGCGGCGAATTCGTCATTGGGTGACAACTGCGGGTGGGTTTCCGAGGTGCCCTTGATCTGACTGATTTCATAGAGCGATTCATTGCGCGTGCGGGCCTCTACATACGCCGCATCAAATGCCTCGCCAAAGGAATCACGGAGGGAAAACATCAATCCGTCGCTGGCGTTGCCGTTGTGGGGAATTGCCATCAGGGTGGCTCCGTCGGCCCGTGCAGCATCCATGTAATCCCAGAGGTCCTCTGGACGCGTCGAGTCGGCTGTCGAGAAAGGACGCTCCGGCACGCCCTCACCGGACTGGAAGACGACGACGCGATGCAGGTTGCGATTGTCCGGCGCGGAGGTCCATTCAAAGGCCGGGAACGTGGTGAACACACCGGGGTCATAGTGCGCATCGGCGATGTCGATGATCTCCTTCCAGAGGTTGGCGGCCATGAGCGGGTCGTTCAGTTCGGGTTGGGGCACACCGCGGTTCAGGTCGTCGAGCACGGCTGCAAAGGCTGCGAAGGCTTCCGCGCGGTCGGGCGAGGTTATCCTCTTGGCAATCGGAAGCTTACTGAAAGGGCTCTCCGGGTCGCGCATCTTGACGAATACGCCCATGTACTCGGCGTGCTCCGAAACGGCGTAAAAGTCCAGGGGAGTGCGTATCTGCATCGGACCACCGTTGCCGCCCCCCGGAATTGCCTCCCCCTTCGCCCAGCGGTAGGCATCATCAGGACCGGTCATCGCACCGTTGGCAAAGCCGTCAAAGGACCACGCCGTGTGAATGTGTACATTGCCAAAATAGACGTTGCGGGCTGTGCTGCCATGCACGACAGATGGCGAGGGCTTCGCGTCTGGAGCCGTTGCGCCAGCTGTTTCTGCGATCCCGCCGAGTACGGTCACAGAGCCCAGCGCTGCCAGCGTTGCAAGCAGACGCATAGCCCGGAGTCTCTTCGATACCATGATTAATTCCCCTCTCCGAGAACAGCGTCGCATGCATACGATACCGCAATCCTGTGCATCCAAGGCAGCAAAAAAAGACGCATAAACCCCGGTACAGTTCCAGTTTGATGGAGCGCACCGCCTTCTGAAAACGCTCTCGCGGATTCGAGTGAACCCCCATTCCGTCAACCGGACGGTATGGGCTTGGCTGCCGGAGCCAGGGTCAAACTGCCGCGTTAATCTGTTTTTAATCTTTGCGAAAGGTGTTTTTCAGAGACGCCCGCTAGTATTTGCCTCGGTTAAACGTAACCAGTAAAGGGAGCTTATGAAAAACATCAAACTTGGATTGATCGCTCTGTCTGTGGCCGCGGCATCGCAAAGCACTTTCGCATTCGAGCAAGGCGACATCATCGTGCGTGCCGGGCTTGCCAATGTGTCACCTGACGACTCCTCGTCAAACATATTTGTCGGTGCGGACCTCGGGGTCGACCTGGCGGTCGGCGACGATACCCAACTCGGCCTCAACCTCGCCTACTTCTTCACGGACAGGCTGAATGTCGAAGTGCTGGCCGCTACGCCGTTTACCCACGACGTTGACTTTGGCGTCAGCGACCCCCTGGGTACGGGCAATCGCTTGGGCGAAGTCACCCACCTTCCGCCCACGGTTACCGTCAACTACTACTTCAACGCCCCGTCCAGCGCCTTCCAGCCCTACATCGGCGCAGGACTGAACTATACATTCATTTTCGATGAGGAGTTTACCGGCCCGAACGCGGACGCGGGGTTGGCGAACCTGTCGCTGGATGACTCCTGGGGTTTCGCCGCACAAGTCGGCGTTGACTACATGGTCAGCGACCAGTGGTTCGTCAATGGATCGGTACGCTGGATCGACATCGACACCGAGGCCTCGTTCACCCTCAACGGGGCACCTGGACGCGTGGACTCCATCGAAATTGATCCGATGGTGTACACCCTTTCCATCGGCTATCGCTTCTAGCGCGCAGGAAGACCTTGACCAACGGACTATTTTTCTCGTCACATACCATCCAACACAGGAGTTAGACCATGAAACTTAAAGCAGCCGCAGGTATTTCCGCACTCGTTCTGGCCTCCAGCCAGGCCTTCGCAAGCGCCGTCGTAGTGAATCAGGGCCTCTCGGAGCAGGAGGTGCTGGCGGCACAGAAGGGCTGGTGCCAGGCGCTGGTCGATATCAGCAAAACCCACGAGGAGAAAGGCCAGGCAGCCGCCAAGTCACTCGCCAAGAACGTCATCGATGCGGCTTACGGCTATCAGATGGGTGCAGTTCTGTTCAAACCCACATTGACCGTGAAACCGCAGACTTTCCGTCCCACCAGTGAAGGCGCGCTGTCCTATTTTGTTGGTGGCGACCCGAATTTCCCCAGCGATACAGGCTTCGCGCTCAAAGGCTGGCAGAAGTGCGAGATTGACAACAACGCCGTATTCATCGCGGGTGACAGTGCCTCCACAATTGGCAAGGTGCATTTCACCGGCAAAGACGGCAGTGTGACGTCAGTCGACAAAACCTGGGGCTTCGTGAAGGATGACGCCGGTGATGTGCGGATCGTGCTGCACCACTCCTCGCTGGAATACCAGAACTGATCTAACCACACGGCTTTTTGCCGCGGTAAGAGCGGCAAACATCCCGGCAGCGCCCGCCTCCACGCGGGCGCTTTTTTTCGTGCCGACTTCGCAACTGGCGCCTCGCCGCTCAGACCTCCGGGCCTTCCCGTAAGGCAAGCCGATACCCGTTGCCCCGCAATGTCTGGATCGCGATATCTGCGTCGGTTGCCAGTTTGCGCCTCAGGCGGCTGATATAGACATCGACAATATTGGTTTGCGGATCGCTGTGCGTTTTCCAAACACGGTTCAGGATGCGTTCCCGCGATAACACCTTTCCCTGATTTTCGGTCAGGTAGATCAGCAGCTCGAATTCAATCTTGGTCAGCGACATCTCCGCGCCCTTCACCCGCGCGACCCGTTCCTCCCGCTCCAGCACCAGCGTGCCGACCTCCAGCGTGCTCCGGCTGTCACGCGGCACTGCCCCGGCGCGCCGTTGCAGCGCCGTGATGCGCGCCAAAAATTCGTCGAAATCGAAAGGCTTGCACAAGTAGTCGTCAGCACCCTCCTGCAGGCCCCGGACCCTTTCGCTGACATCGTCCAGAGCCGTCAACATCAGAATCATGGGTGGCTCAGGCAAGGCCTTGATAACACTGATAATCTGCAGGCTATCCTGTGAACCGAAGAGGCGGTCGAGCACCACGATGTCGGGCGAGTGCTTGCGCACGGAGGGTACTACGTCATGCAGGTCAGTCAGTGTGGTGCAGGCGTGACCCTCGGCGCGCAATCCGCGTGCCAGGAAATGTAGCAGCGGTGCTTCGTCGTCGGCCAGAAGAATACTCATGACCGCCGCTCAGTCGGCAGGGTAAAGGAAAAACAGGAACCTTGTCCCTGCACCGACTCAACCATAATCTGACCACCGTGCGCCTCCACGATGGCTTTTGCGATGGATAAGCCGAGGCCCAGGCCCTGATTGTGCTTGCTGAAACGCACGAATCGCTCAAATATATTGTCCACTTCCGCCGCGGAAATGCCGCCGCCTGAATCCCTCACTGAGATCGTAACCATCTCCTCCCCGGCACGAGCTGCAATTTCCACCGGTTTACCTGCCTCTGAATACTTGGTCGCGTTGTCCAGCAGGATGGACACCACCTGCTGAATCCGCGGTTTGTCGATCGCCAGCGGGACATTGAGCAGCTGGGGTTCAACAGACAGGGTATACGCACGCTCGGTATTGAGCTTCTGCCACTTGGCCACTTCCTGCTCAAGCAGCGGCTCCAGTTCATTATTGCTGAACTCCAGGTGCAGTTGACTCATCTCTGCCCGCGTCAAGAGCAGCAGGTCATCCACCAGGCGGCTTAACTTGACCGATTGGTCCAGAATCGCGCGCAACGTCTCTTTAAAATCCGTTTCGGAGGCCGACTGCAACCGCAGCGTAACCTGCGCCTCACCCCTGATGATGGTGAGTGGGGTCCGCAGCTCGTGCGACACATCGGCGATAAACTGCCGACGCCGCGAGTCGATCTTGGTCAGCTGCAGGTTCGCCTCCGTTAACTCACTCGTTCTCTGCTTCACATCAAACTCGAGTTTCTGCCGCGATTCCAACTCCTTGGCTTCATGCTCCTGCAGACGCACCGCCAGCTGATTGATGGACATCGCCAGGGCCTGGAACTCATCGTCCAGGGTAACGGCTATGGGGCTATCGTAATGCCCGGAGGCGATGGCATTGGTAGCCCCCTGAATCAATACAAGCGGTTGGTAAAGCTGGTTGAAGAGCCAATAGCAGCCGTAGATGATCAATGGCAGCGACAAGCCAGCAAGGCCTATGGTGAACCAGACGATAACAATGTTGAGCGTATCTATCCTGGCATTGATCGCGGCAACCACACGGCTCTGCCGTGATACAGCGGCGTTGATCGACTCTCTGAACTCGTCATCAATCGTCACTTCAAGCAGGTTGCGCAGCTGTTCCTGCTGATTGAGCGGCAGGCCATTGCTACTGACAACCACCGCCTGGAATTCACCGATAATATGATCAATAAGACGCACAAGCTCGTCAGTGTCCTCGACGCTGCCCTGCGTGATAGCCACACCCAGGGCTTCCCGCTGTTCAAGTTCCAACTGACGAATCCTGTCGAGCGATTCCCGGATCGCAAGCTGCTTCTTGCGCACAAAAGCCTGATTGGCGTTGCGACCGAAAATCACTTCATCCGTAAGTTGCTTGAAAAGGCGATAGGAGGTGCCCGCCAGCTTCTCATGTTCGACAAGCAGGGACTGGGCAATGGTGCTCTGGCGGAGATTGTCGCGGGTGAGGTGCGCCGATATCGCGGTGCTGATCAACGCCACCAGCAGAATAAACGCTGTGGTAAACCCGAAATAGAAGAGCTTTCGTTTATACATGAGTCGGTTGCCGTGTGAAGCTGACCAGACTATCGTTGGCGGGCGCTGAAACAAAAAACGGCTGGCTCATGATGGGCCAACCGTCTGATGTTTAACGAGTTTTTGGCGCGCCTGGCACGATTCGAACGTGCGACCGCCTGGTTCGTAGCCAGGTACTCTATCCAGCTGAGCTACAGGCGCGTTGAGGGGCGCTACTATAGGTATCGATGCCCTGTTCGTCAAGTCCCCCGGCCCCAAAAACACGTCAATTGCCCAGCACCCCGCCCGCCACCGCGCCGCGGGACGGCGTGTCGACCAGAACGCCCGGGTTCATCATGCCCTGCGGATCGAGCACGGCGCGAGCGCCGGCGAAGGCTTCGCGGAACAGCGCTGGCACCTGCTCGTCGTAGCCCGCTGGACGATGATCCCGCCCCACGGCGTGGTGGTGCGTCACCGTGCCGCCAAGGCCGGTGACCGCCGCGTTGGCGGCACGCTTGATATGGCGCCAGCGGTCCAGCATCGCCTGCATGTCACCCTGGTCGGTGCCTCGCGCATAGAAGGTGAAGTACGGTGCAGGGCCATCGGGGTAGACGTGGGTAAAACGGCAACTGAGCAGGCCATCTGCCCCGGTTGCTTCGCGGATGGCGCGCTCCAGTGCAGCGCGCACACCGGTGTAGAAAGCGTCGAAGCGGTCCCAGGTGATCGCGGTCTCGAAGGTATCCGCCATGACGCCACGGGGTGTCAGGTAGTTGCGATAATAGGGCGCACGCAGGAACTGGTCGCGCCAGGTGCCCGCTGCGCCCTGCCGGTGCTCCGCCCCCGCGCTGTCATCCTGGCCGCGCAGGGAGCGCTGCGCCGCCTCGGCATCCCAGCGCCCGCCGTGGTCTGCCATCAACTCAAGCGCACGCGCCAGCCAGGCATCCAGCGGGTGATCGGCGGATTCAAAGGCCAGCACAAGCAACGCTGTGGTGCCGTCACCGACACCGTTCAGCAGCGCTTCCGCCGGGTCCAGCAGGCGGCAGTTGCTGGGAAACAGCGCTGCCTGGCTCACGGCGCGCACCGCTCGGGTGGCTTGCGCCATATCGGGGAAGCGCACGCTGGCCGAAGCGCGGTAGCGCGGGCGGTCCTGCACCCGCATCCAGGCGCGGGTGATAAAGCCGAGTGTCCCCTCGGAGCCGATCAGCATGCGGTCGGGGGACGGGCCAGCGCCGGAACCGGGCAGGCGGCGCGTTTCCAGCACACCACGGGGGGTCAGCATGCGCAGGTTCTCGACAAAGTCGTCGATGTGCGTGTACTGGGTGGCGTAGTGGCCGCCGGCGCGAGTCGCTATCCAGCCCCCCAGGGTGGAGAACTGAAAGCTCTGGGGGAAATGCCGCAGCGTCAGCCCCGCGGGTTTCAAGGCCGCCTCGAGCTCGGGGCCCAGGGCGCCCCCCTCGATCAGCGCCGCCCGGCTGCTGCGGTCAATATCCAGCACGCGATTCATGTATTGCAGGTCGACGGACAGCACGCCGTCGTAGTCGCCCCGAATATCCGCTTCGACACCACCGCAGACGCTGGTGCCGCCACCGAAGGGAATCACCGCGGCACGCACACTGTTCGCCCAGTCGAGCACCGCTTCGAGTTGCGTCTCATCGTGCGGGAATACCACCTGATCCGGCACTGCCGGCACCGTGCGATGCAGCAGGCGCAGGCTGTCGGCAAGCGACTTGCCCAAGGCATGGGACAGGCGGTCGTAGAGTGAGGCGGAGCAGATGTCCTGCAACGACGCGGGTGGCGTGATACGTGGCGCGGGTAGCGTGAAATCCGCCAGCGTCGGTGCGGCAACGGGGGACCCGCCCCCCAGCAGCGACACCAGGTCAGCCAGACGCGTTTCCTCGTCCGCATCCAACACCTCATCGGCGTAACCCCAGCCCCAGAAGCGCAGCGCACGCCGATGGCCGAGGGTTGCAGGCGAGGCGCTCACGTCAGCGGATAAAGCCTGTGCTGGATTCCATGTAGAGACGCAACGGCAGGCTGCCGTCGTCTTTCAGGTGGATGATCAACCCGTAGTTGTCGTTGTCGTAGTCCGCCACCCACTCGTAGCGGAAGTCCGGCAGTATGTCGATGGGCTCGGGACGGCGCCCCACCACTCTCACTTCCTCCAATGCGCCGGGGTCAAACGCCACACGCGCCTTGGGAATAATCAGGGTGACCTTGCGCTCGCCGGACGTCTCGCCGGGCTCCACATTGCCGACGGTGATACCGGAGTCGGCATCAAGATGGCCTTTCACCAGCTGCAGCCAACCACTCTCGGTGATCGCCTTGTCGGCCCAGGACACCGGGGCCGCAAGCATCATACAGAGCGCACTCGACAGACAGACAGAACGAACCAGCATGATGACCTCCAGCGTGCCGTGCGAGGAAGGTGGGGCAGTTCCTCAAGGCCGGGCCAAAACGGACCGGACAGAACTGCCCCGCCGACAGTTACTGCATGGCGTCCTTGACGGCCGCATTGGCGTCGTCAGCCATCTCGCCGGCTTTTTCCTTGGCGTCGTCCATGGCCTGCCCTGCTTCATGCTGCATGTCTTCAGCGGCCTGACCTGCATCGTGCATGGCGTCTTCCGCCATCTGCTCGCCGTCGTGCATGGCATCGTCCATGGCATTGCCTGCCTCGTCCATTGCGTCGCTGGCTGAGCTTGAAGCGCTGTCCATGGCATCGCCAGCGGCATCTACCGCGTCGTCCATGGCATCACCGGCTGCGTCCATGGCATTGCTTGCTGCTTCCGCCGTGGCGTTGCCCGCCTCTTCCGCTTTCTCCGCCACCGTGCTCATGGCATTGGAAGCCGACTCGCTCACCGCCTCGGCGTCTTCCTTGCTGCACGCAGAAAGACCGAAGACCATCATCGTTGCCAGTACGGCACCCGCTACTTTTTGTGTTTTCATACAATCACCCCTTGATTTGGTTGTGTTGTCGCGTCCGCACAGGACCCCTTGAGACTACACAGCTCGCGCTGCGGAGTAAAGCCGGACAAGCGCCCGCATGCACTTCGGGCCTACTCCGCAACAATATCGCCGCGCATGGCCGCCAGTCGCTGCAACAGCGCGTTCTGCGCGCCGGTGGCGATTCGTTCCCGTTCCATGACCCGGATGAGATCATCGACGAGACGGTTGAACTGGGCGGAGGTGACAGCCAGATGGCGGTGCGTTTCACGCATGCTGTCACCCGTGTAAACGCAGGGACCATCACTGACCGCGCAGAGCTGCTCGGCAAGTTTGTTACGAAAACGTTGAATGTCGGTGTCGGCGAACAGTGCGCGAATCTCCGCGTCTTCTGCTATCTCCCACAAGAGGCCATCGACAATCCTGTCTATCCCCGCCTGCCCGCCCAGCTCTGCGTAGAGCGACTGCGGCGACTGCACCGACTGCGCACAGCCTCCAGCCAAAAGGGTACAGGCCAACAGGACTTTCAACGCGTTCGACATCAATGGCTCCTACTGGCTCAGCTGAATTGACAGGTACCAACCGCTCTGGTCCTCCAGTCCCGCAATGTCGCCCAGCTCGGTCCAGGCGAGCACAGCGGCGACACGCGTGTTCGGGAACCAGCCGAGGAAAATATCCGCCCAGTCGTCCTCGGCCACGGCCTGCAGGCCATTGGGCTTCTGCCGATACTCGGCGCCGATCACCCAGTGACGATCAATAAACAGACCGGCGCTGAGCTCGGCGACCAGTTCGCGCTGCTCCGCAAAGCCCAGCAAACCGGTCTGGTGCGCCGCCGTCCAGCGCAGGCTGCCGTTGGCAAACACATTGCGCCCCAAGGCCCCATTGAGCCAGAGTTTGCCCACGGCGAGGTACAGGTCCGTGCCGCTGTCCCGGGCCGCTCCCAGGGCCTGCGGTACGGCCATGTCGCGGTTGCGCTTGTACTGCAGGCCCGCCGTCAATTGCGGTGCGCTGCCGTAGATGAAGTCCCCCGCCAGTCGCACCTTTGCCCCGAACACGTCCTGGCGAATCGCGAGGCCCAGCGGCTCAACCTCGAGATCCTGACGGCTGACGCTGAATTCGAGGCGGTTATCGAACCCCAGGCTGGCACTCTGCGTGTCCAGCTGGAAATCGTCGACCGAAACTCTGCTCAGGCCCAGGGCACCGCCCCATTCACCCAGATCGCCGTAGCCGCTGATAACCGCCCAGGGCGTGATGCCGCCACCCGCCTGCCCTTCTATGCTGTTCGCGCCACCCGTCGCCAGCAGGCGGCTGCCGGCCTGTGATGCGGCGGCCAGGCACAATGCCAGCGCCGCAACGAGCGCGCGCACAGTCATCATGCCGGCTCTCCCCGAATGGCCAGCACCGGCACAGGCAGGTCACCCAACCAGGTTTCCAGGTCAGCTGCCGACATCGGCCGGGCGATGTAATAGCCCTGCACGGCGTCACAACCCATTGCCTGCAAAAGACGCAGGGAGGCGATGTTCTCCACACCTTCCGCAACCACCTTCAGGCCCAGGTAGTGCGCCATCTCAATGGTTGAGCGGACGATCTGCTGGTCGTCTTTATCCTGGTCCAGCCGCAGCACCAGGCTCTTGTCGATCTTGAGCTCCTGCACCGGCAGGGTTTTCAGCTGCGCCAGGGATGAAAAGCCCGTGCCGAAATCATCGATGGCCAGGCGTATACCCACTTTTTCGAACTCGCGAATGTTGGCAAGGGCGAGGTCCATATCCGACATCATCATGGTCTCGGTAATCTCAAACACCACCGCACTGCTGTCCAGGCCGGAGCTGGCCAGCTGGTGGATCGCGTGGCGCACGAAGTCCAGTTGCAGGATGTCAGCCCCCGACAGATTGATACAGACGGTGAGTTCAAGCCCGGCGCGCTCCCACGCCTGGATCTGGCGCAGCACCAGCCTCAGCACAATCATGCTGATATCGGTGATGATGCCGGTCTGTTCCGCCACCGGAATGAATTCGTCGGGATATACCTCGCCCAGCTCGGGATCGTTCCAGCGCATCAGCGCCTCGACCTCCAGCACACGGTGATCCGCCATGTCGTACTTGGGCTGGTAGACCATGCGGAAGTTCTCTGCATCCACGGCGGCCTGCAAACGGTGCGCCAAAGTAATCTGGCGCAGGTGGTTTTCATCCTGTCCGATTTCATAGAATGAGTAGCCGTGCTTGACGTTGCGCGCATTGCCCAGCGCAATCTGCGCTCGGCGCAACAGCTCCTCGAACCCCTGCCCGTGCTGCGGTGCGAAGACGAATCCCAGCAAGGGTTCAACACGCACCGGGATGCCATCAATCGACAGCGGCGAGGCGAAGTCAGCACGCAGCTTGTCCAGTACCACGTCCACGCCGGCATGGGTCAGCGCGTCGAAGAACAGCAGGATCTGGGAGTCGGCGATACGGGCTGCCATATCACCGCGGCGCAGGCTGCTGCTGATGCGCTCTGCCACAGCCTGCAGCACGCTGTCGCTGAAGTCATTACCGTACAGATCCGTCAACTCACGCAGATTGCCGAGTTCCAGGAGGCCCATGGCGTAGTCGCTTGCTGCATTCGGCTCCGACAGCCGGCTGTTGAAGGCGCTGGCGATATAGCTGCGATTCGGCAGGCGGGTAAGCAGATCATGCTGGGCCTGATACCGAATGCGCGCCTCCCGTTCCGAGACGGTGTCCTGCATCAGGTTCAGCGTTTCGGCCAGCATGCCGAACTCGGCGCCGGAGCGCAGCTCGATGCGGTGCGTGTAATTGCCATCTGCGATACGGCGGGCGGCACGCACCAGCGCATAGATGGGCTGGGTCACGCCGCGGGCAATGAGCAGCGCGGTCAGAAAAGCCAGCAGCAAGGCCACGCAGCCAATGATGATCATCTGCTGGCGCAGCGGCGCATAGCTCTGCAGCGCCTGCTCCAGCGATTGCGAGAGCAGGGCCGTCAGGCGCGCATCGCCCTCATTGAGCAAGGTGACTTCGCGCGTTACCCAGCGCGCCTGCGCCAGCGCCGAGGTGGGTGCAGACTCGGGCTGGGCGAGGGCCTGAAGTTGTGTGCTCAAGGCCTCCGGCAGCGTGGAGTGCAGCATGCGCGCCGGCTCCCCGCCGCTCTGCGCCAGCAGTGTAATCTCGGCATTGGTCAGCGAACGCAGCGCTTCCAGCATCGACTCGTCCACCGCTGTACCCAGGCCGACCCAACCCATCAGGTCGGGCGCAAACACCGGCACCAGGACCAGCTGAAAGGGTTCCCCCTCAAACAGCGCCAGTATGGCGGCACCGCCGGTAGCTTCCTCCCGCAGGACGTCGGCGGCGCTGGCTGGCAGGCGTTTGACATCGTGGGTACTGAGCAGGATGTCGCCGTCCCGGGACAGCATAACGACCAGGTCCGCGGCAATGCGCTCCCCGTGGTTCGCCAGCACGCTGAGCATCGTTGCCTGTTCACCGGTAGCAATCGCGCGCTTGAACGCGAAATCCGCAGCCAGCACCTGTGCCCTGCCGCGCAGCTGTTCCCGGTCGACTTCCAGCAGGGAGCGAAACACCCGTTCCACAACTTCCAGTTCGTCGCGCACAATGCTCTCGACCGCCGTATTGGAGGCGCGCATGACCGCCAGCAGGCTGCTCGCCAACGTGACCGCGAGGAGCCCACCAATCAGCAGCAGCAGCTTATTGCGAAAGCTGATTCGCATCGCGGCTAAATCGTTTCAGCATGTTTTCCAGTTCGGAGTCTGACTTGCTGCCCTGGGGGTCCTGCCAGGCCATGGGCAGCTCGAGGGCAAGCGAGCCAGCACCATCCGCCGGCAGCGGGAACTGCAGCGGTGTGGACAGCTGCGGATGCCACACTTCAATGGCTGTCGCGGCCCCTTCCCAACGCAGGGTTGCACTGCCCTCTGTGTCAGTCACTACCGCACTGGGATTGGCGCTGACGTAGAGGTAGGCCTTCATGCTGTCGTGGATATTACAACCCAGGGTCACCACACCCGGGGCATTGAACGCCACCGGCGGGGCGTCGTTGGCGCGGAACAGCTTAAGCTCGAAGGCATTGCCGGGGGAAAAGGAATAGACATGGTGGCGAGTGTCGTCGCTGTTGGGAAAGGTCACCTCCGTGCCGGGGGCGATGGTGGTGACCAGCGGGTCAAAGCGCCGTTCGCGCTGATCCACCGTGGCGCCCCCTCGCGGCACCCCAGGCAGCGCCTCGACACCCGGCACCGTCAGCACTGCGAAGGGAACGGGTTGACCGTCACTGCCCGCAAGCTGCACCTGCAACTCACCGGCGATCACCTCGCCCAAACACAGCACACACCCCAGCGCCATGAAAAGCCACTGCACTACACCAACTCGCATACGTCCAAACCGTTGATTCCAGAGGGGCGATGATAGCGCATTCCTGCGCGATTTCGCGTGTACCGGGCGAGAAAATCGCAGCCGCCACTGCGTGGCGCCGGGTTTTGCGAAAGCGCGCAGGAGCGCTACACTGCTGCGCTTCCCTATTCAAGGAGAGACACACCATGTACAGCTTCAGCGCGCAGTCCATCGCCTACCAGGAACAGCTAAGGGCTTTTATGGACGAGCATATCTACCCGAACGAGCAGCGCTACGCTGAAGAGCTGCATGCATCCGAATCCCGCTTTGCGGCGCTGCCGGTCATGGATGAGCTGAAGGCCAAGGCGAGGGCAGCCGGCCTGTGGAACCTGTTCGTCTCCCCCCACGAGGCGCAGTTCTGCGACCATGACGGCTTCAGTAATTTCGATTATGCGCCGCTGGCGGAAATGATGGGCCGCGTGCTGTGGTCCGCCGAAGTCTTCAACTGCAACGCACCCGACACCGGCAATATGGAAGTCCTTATGCGCTATGGCAGCCCGGCGCAGCAGGAGCGCTGGCTGCAGCCGCTGCTGGCCGGTGAAATACGCTCGTCCTACGCCATGACCGAACCCCAGGTCGCCTCTTCGGATGCGACCAACGTGGAGCTGCGCATCGAACAGGACGGCGACCACTGGGTGCTGAACGGCCGCAAGTGGTTTATCACCAGCGCGATGTACGAACGCACGCAGATCTTCATCGTCATGGGCAAGTCCGACCCCGACAACCCCAACCGTCACCTGCAGCAGAGCCAGATCCTCGTGCCGCGGGACACACCCGGCGTCACCCTGGTGCGCCCGCTCACCACGCTGGGCTACGATGACGCGCCACTGGGTCACGCGGAGGTGCTGTTCGAGAATGTGCGGGTGCCGGCAGAAAACATGCTACTGGGGCCGGGACGCGGTTTCGAGATTGCCCAGGGGCGGCTTGGCCCGGGCCGCATCCATCACTGCATGCGCCTGATCGGTGCCGCCCAGCGCTCGCTGGAACTGGCCTGTGCGCGCGCCGAGAGCCGCACCACCTTCGGCCGCAAGCTGAGCCAGCATCAGTCGGTGCGCGAGGACCTCTCGCGCTGCTTCTCGGAAATCGAGATGGGCCGGCTGCTGCTGCTGAAAACCTGCTCGAAGATGGACGAACTGACCCCCCAGGGCGCCCTGGACTATATCGCGGCGGCGAAAAGCACCGTGCCGCTGCTGATGCAGAATGTGATTGATCGCTGCATGCAGATCCACGGGGCCGGCGGCCTCACCGAAGACTACTGCATGGCAGAAGCCTTCAACTACGCCCGCTGGTGTCGCCAGGCAGACGGCCCGGACCAGGTTCACCAGATGGCGTTGGGGAAAATGGTCATCAAGCGCTATGTCGATGCCTGAACTGCATCCGCAGTTGCAGGCCGACTGCCACGACCTGGGACGGATCGACAGCGGCCGCCTGTTGCTGTCGCGCAACGCCAGCCTGCACTGGCTGATTCTGGTGCCGGACACACAGGCCACCGACCTGCTGGACCTGCCCACCGACGCGCTGGGCCTTGCGCTGCAGGATTGCCGGCGCATCAGCCACTGGTTGAAGCAGGCCTGCGGCTACCCGAAAGTGAATTTTGGCGCTCTCGGCAACCTGGTCCCGCAACTGCACCTGCATGTGGTTGGCAGGCGTCCGGATGACCCGTGCTGGCCGCAGCCGGTCTGGGGCAACTTGCCAGCAGCGGGTGCGTGGTCCGCCACCGAGATTGCCGCGATGAGGAGCGCCCTGACCCATGACCGCTGACCAGAGCGCCCTGATCGTGGGGGCCAGCGGCGGCATCGGCCGGGCACTGGTCAAACGCTTGCTGGAGGACGGCCGCTACCGGAGCGTCATCGGCATCAGTCGCTCGGAGGCACCCCAGCCGGAGCTTGCGACGCAGCAGCGCTTACGCTGGCTGCCCTGCGCGGGCACACCCGCAGCGATTGAGGCAACGGCCGCCGAGCTCGAGGACGCGCTGCCCCGCCTCTCACGCATCGTTATCTGCAGCGGCATCCTGCACGACGCAGAGCACGGCCCGGAGAAGTCACTGGAGCAGCTGGACGCCGAGTGGATGGCCACCGTGTTGCAGGCCAACAGCATCACCCCGATGCTCTGGCTGCGCGCGCTGGCGGGCAAGCTGCAGCGCAAACAGGCCTGCAGGATCGCCGTGCTCAGTGCGCGGGTGGGCAGCATCAGCGACAACCAGCTCGGAGGCTGGTACAGCTATCGGGCATCGAAAGCGGCGCTCAACATGCTGTTGAAAACCGCCGCCGTGGAGCTGTCCCGCCGGGCGCCTGCATGCAAGCTGATAGCCTTCCACCCGGGTACCACAGACACCGCACTGTCTCGCCCCTTCCAGGCGCGCGTGCCCAGCGAAAAGCTGTTCACGCCGGACTTTGTCGCCGACCGCCTGCTGGGGATCATGGAGCAGGCACGTGCAGATGGCACTCTCTCCTACCTCGACTGGGACAACAAACCCATAGACTGGTAAAGCCGTGCTACGCTGGCCATTATTCCACACCGTCAGGAGCACGCCATGCTGGTCGTTCACCACCTCAACAACTCCCGTTCCCAACGCGTACTCTGGCTGCTGGAGGAGCTGGAGCTGCCCTACACAGTCACGCACTACGCGCGGAACCCGGAAACCAACCTGGCGCCGCCGGCGCTGGAGGCACTGCACCCGCTCGGCAAGTCCCCGGTACTCGAGGACGCCGGCCAGCTGATCCTGGAGTCCGGCGCGATTATCGACTACATCCTGCGCCGACACGGTGACGGACGCCTGCTGCCCACCGCGGGCACGGCAGCCCATGAACAGTACCTGCAGTGGCTGCACTATGCGGAGGGCAGCGCCATGCTGCCGCTGATGCTGCGCATGTACACCTCAAGGCTGCCCGACCAGGGCGCGGCACTGCAACCCCGCATCACCGAGGAACTCAACCGGCACCTTGGCTACGTTGATGCCGCACTGGCGGACAGGCACTGGCTGGTCGATGACAGCTTCTCCGGAGCCGATGTACAGATGTCCTTTGTTGCCGAAATCGCACCGCTCCTGCACACCCTGGAGCCCTTTCCCCACCTGGCGGCCTTCCGCAAGCGAATCCAGGATCGTCCTGCGTACCGACGTGCCCTGGAAAAAGGCGGCGCCTACGCGTTTGGTCCGGCCCCCTGACCCGATCCCGTCAAGGTGCGTCGCGCAGTTCCCTCGACCTCGCAGGGGCAAACCGCTATGCTCCCCGCGCATGAATTTCCTGTGCCTGCGGGCCAAGGTGACAGAACGTGGAACTGGTTGTATTCGATCTCGACGGCACGCTGCTGAACAGCGAATCCGGTATCAGCAGCTACACCCGGGACACGCTGGCGATGCTGGCAGAGCGCAATATCGCCTATACCGTGGCAACCGGGCGCACACTGCACGCAGCCCGTGACATCCTCGATGGCCACGGCTTCGCGCTACCGCAGATCTACAAGAATGGTGCGATGATCTGGTGCCCGAAGGCAACGGATTACAGCCACACCAGCTTCCTGACCCAGCGTGAAATCCAGCACGTGCTGGAGGCCGTGATGGCGCAGGAGGTCACGCCCTTCATCTTCACCCTCGCACCCGGCAACTACCACGCGATCTACCATACGCCCCTGCGCAACGACGTGGAAAAGCGCCTGTCCGAAACCTTCGCGCAGCGCTCCGAGGTGGATGTACTGCCGGTGGAGCGCATGCCCGCTGATGCGGACATCACCAACATCAGCGCGCTGGGCAAGCCTGCCCGCATCCAGGCGATTGCTGCCATGGTGGAGAACGAGGACAATCTCGTAGCCTATAGCGGCGATGCCCTTGAGGGCGCCGAGTTAAGCTGGATAGACATCCACCACAGCGACGCCAGCAAGGGCAACGCTGTGGAGGTGCTGAAGCGGGAGTTGGGGATACAGCGTGTGCTGTGTTTTGGCGACAGTGACAACGACCTGAGCATGTTTGCCCTGGCCGACGAGTGCTACGCCCCGGACAACGCCAAACCCTATGTAAAGGCGGCCGCGAGCGCCGTTATTGGCCACCACAACGAAGACGGCATCGCGCGCTTCCTGCGCGAGCGATTCGGCCTGCCTGACTGACGACCGGCAGGCCTGCTGTGCCTCAGGGTGTCGCGTTCCCGGGCGGGAAGGCACCCAGTACCAGGTTGGCCGCCTCGTCGTACTTGCTCTGGTCGCGGCCCAACTCGCCTTTCAGGCGTGAGGTAGTCACACTGCGCCAGACCGAGCGGTTCTGTTCCGGATCGATCATGTCCACGACAAAGGTGCCCTGGGTATATTCATGCACCGACACTTCCGTGCGGGTCGACATGCAGGACCAGCAGCTGTACATGCTGTAGGTGTTGTAACGGTAGAAACCCGGGCCATACATACCCATGGTAGTCGCTGAAGGCACCTCGTAGCTGCGCACGTCCATCTTGTCCTCGGTCACCAGGTGCCAGCTCAGTAACAGGTCTGCGTCCTGTGCGTTGTCAACGAGGGTAAAACCGCGTTCGGCGAGTGCGGACTTCAAACCGTTCTCGATGCGGTCGCGCGTCATGTCGCTCAGTTTCAGCGGATCCTCGCCGGGTGCGGATTCCGCAGCACGGTACAGCGCGACGGTCTTCACGGCGCTGAAGTCGTACGCGGGGTTGTAATCCACGGAGGGCGTTGGCGGCGCACTGGCGCAGGCAGCGAGGAAAACGGCAGCCATCAGAGCGAGCGCCGTGTGGATGTTCGAGCGGTACAACGATGTAGCCATGAGGGGACCCTGTAAAGTCTTCGCAAAGAAGGAACGCAATTGTAGCGCCTGTATGCAGTGAGTTGTAGCGTGAATTTCAGGGCGCGCGGCCTGCACCCCGCACTTTAGCTTCACCGGGGTGCGCGCTATCATTGTTCTCTCGAACAAGGGGCTACCATAATGATGAGAAACCTCCCCGCGTTGTCGATGCTGCTGTTAGCCGCCATCAGTCACGCCACCGATATCCAGGTCACGGACACCCAGGGCAATCCGGTGTCCACCGCAATGGTGACGGCCAGCCCCCTGCAGTTGCCTCCTGCCGACCTCAGCGATGACGGCTATCCGCCCCACGGCGTGACCAATACCGCCGCGGTGACCCTCACCCGCTTCACCGACGCCGACGGTCGCGCCAGCCTGCCCGATGCGGAGGATGACCGCCAGGTGCGGGTACGCGCCCAGGGGTACGTGGACGCCACGGTCACCGCTGAACCCGGTGTCGCCAGCTTGGCAGTCTCCCTGCAGACCATGACGCCGGAGCAGTATATCGCCAGCTTTCCCTCCAACGTCTGGCTGTCGCAACTGAGCTTTGGCGGTGATGCCGAACTGAAAAAGACCTTTCAGCTGAACTGCGCGTTCTGTCACCAGCAGGCCTCACCGTTCATGCGCAACGAGCGCACGGTGGAGCAGTGGCTGGCCGTATTCGAGCGCATGAACAGTTACGGGGCGCGACTGCCCACCGAAGACCACCGGGCGATCGCCGAACACCTGCAGCGTGAGCTGCGCGCGCTGCGCGAGCAGCCTGAGACCGTGCCGGAACCGCGCGCCTGGGGTGAGTTTCTTGCCGGGGTGAGCATGACCGAGTGGCCCATCGGCGACGGCTTCTCACAGATGCACGACTTTCTGCTGCACCCCAACGGCATGGTCTATGTGGGTGACAACCTGTTCGACCGCCTCTACGAGGTGGAACCGGACAGCGGTGAATACACGGTGTACAAGGTGCCTCACCGCGCGGACGACGAGGTCGGCGGCATTCTCGGCAACCGCTTTACCGTGTTCCCCAAAATGTACAACTACATGGGGGTGCACTCCTTCGCGGTGTCGCCGCGGGACGGCAATATCTTTATCACCCCGTCCATGCAGCAGGCATTGCTGGAGTTCAATCCCCGGACCAAGGCCTTCACCATCCACGAGATGGAACGCGGCTATTACCCTCACACCATCCGCATTGATGCGCAGGACCGGGTGTGGTTCACCCTGGCCCTGTCCTCCCAGGTCGCCAGATTCGACCGCGACAGTGCCGAATTCACGCTCTACGACCTCCCCGCGCGCAGTATCAAGGAGTGGCTGGTGCTGAAATCCCTGCCGCTGCTGTTCAGCCTGGACCCGGAGGTGCGGCCACAACCGGATCCCGACCGGGAGGGCACTGGCCTGCCCATGCCCTATGGCATCGATGTGGCACCGGATGGTCGCATCTGGGTCGCGCGGCTGTACGCCAACGACCTGGCGGTGATAGATCCGGCGACGGATGAGGTCACCATGATCGCGTTTCCCTATGCCGGGCCGCGACGCCTGCGCGCCGATGCCCAGGGCAACCTGTGGATCGTGGCCTTCCAGGATTCACTGCTGGTGAAGTATGCACCGGAGAGCGGCCGCTTCAGCGAATACCCGCTGCCGGTACGCAATGAAATCCCCTACGCGCTCAATGTCGACCGTGAGCGCGGCGTGGTGTGGGTGAACGGCAACCAGAGTGACACGCTGCTGAGCTTTGACATCGCGACAGAGGCCTGGCGCGTCTACCCGATGCCGCGGCAGCGCTTCTTCACCCGGGATGTGGAAGTGTCGGAGAAGGATGGCGCGGTCTACACCAGCAACTCCCACTTCCCCAGCTGGCAGACTGAAGGCGGCCAGCCCACCTTGCTGCGCATTACGCCGCCCTCCCCATGAACGTGAGGAGCCTGCGCAGCGGGAGCCTGCTGCTGTGCCTGTGGGTGCTGCCGACAGCGCCGCTGGCCGCAGAGTGGCCGGTCTACGGGGGTGACCCCGGTGGCCGCCATTACAGCACGGCGGCCGACATCAACACAGACAACGTCGCGCAGCTGCAGGTGGCCTGGACCTTTCGCAGCGGCGACAGCCGCGTGCACGCGAAAGACATGGCCCGGACCTCGACCCAGAGCACGCCCATTCTCCTGCCGGAGGCCGCGGGGGCCAGCCTGGTCTACTGCACTCCGTTCAACCGCGTGATCGCGCTGGACCCGGGCAGCGGAGAGCAGCGCTGGAGCTTCGACCCGCAGATCAACCTCGGTGGTGACCGCCCCTTTCGCTGCCGCGGTGTGGCCTATGCCGAGGACCCTGCAACCGCGGCGACGGCACACTGCCGACACCGGCTCTACCTGTCGACGCACGACCGTCAGCTGTGGGCCCTGGACGCACAGGATGGAACACCCTGCGCCGGGTTCGGCGAGTCGGGGCGCGTCGCACTGTACGGCGCCAGCGGCCATGCACCCGGCGATGTCAGCAACTCCTCGGCGCCGGTAGTGGCCCACGGAGTCGTCATCAGCGGTTCTACCGTCATCGATTTCACCCGGGCACAGACGCCGCGTGGCGTGGTACAGGCGCTGGACGCGCACAGCGGCGCACCGCTCTGGCAATTCGACCCGCTGCTGGACAACCCCCGGAGCGGCAGCGCCAACGTCTGGGCGCCGCTGTCGGTGGATAGCGAGCACGAGCTGGTATTCCTGCCCACCAGCTCGCCCTCCCCCGACTACTACGGCGCCGACCGTGTCGGCGACAATCACTACGCCAACAGCATCGTTGCGCTGGACCTGAAAACCGGCAACCTGCGCTGGCATTTCCAGCACGTGCGCCACGACCTCTGGGACTACGACACGCCGGCACAGCCCATCCTCTTCGACTGGCAGCGCGACGGCGTCAGCGTGCCGGCGCTGGTGCAACTGACCAAACAGGGTCTGGTGTTCATCCTCAACCGCCTCACCGGCGAGTCGCTGTGGGAGATGACGGAACAACCCGTGCCGCCCTCGCAGATGCGCGGCGAGCGCGCTGCACTCACCCAGCCCAAGCCTATCGCACCGCCGCCCCTGCTGGACTCCTTCCTGATGCCCCACGACGCCTGGGGCCTGACGCCGCTGGACCGCGCCGACTGCCGCAACCAACTGGAGCAGCTGCACAACCTGGGACTGTTCACACCCATCAGCGAAACCCCCACACTGATGTACCCGGGCAGCCTGGGCGGGCCCAACTGGGGCGGTGGTGCCCTGCTCGCTGAACGCGGCCTGCTGCTGGTCAATGTGAACAATGTCGCCTTCAGCGGCCGCCTGGTGCCACTGAGCAGCGACGCCGCCGCTGGCAATGGGCCGCCCGCAGCCGGCAAGCGTTTTCGCGTGGTCATGCAGGGCACGCCCTACGCCGTCGAAATCGGCAGCCTGCAGTCTTTCCTCGGCATGCCCTGCAACCCGCCCCCCTGGGGCAAGCTGGTCGCAGTCGACCTGTACGGCGGCCGTATTCTCTGGGAGACGGCACTCGGCTCCGTGCATGAAATGGGCCCGGTGAAAGCACCCTTTCACATTGAATGGGGCACACCCAACCTCGGTGGCGGCATCGCCACGGCCGGCGGCCTGTTCTTCATCGCCGCCACCATGGACCGCCAGTTCCGCGCCTTTGATGTCAACACGGGTGAGACACTCTGGCGCTACACCCTGCCGGTGGACGCCACGGCTACGCCCATGACCTACCGCTACCGCGGGCGGCAGTACGTGGTGATCAATGCCGGCGGCCACCACATGTTCAACCGCGGCAGCGGCGATTACCTGTACGCTTTCGGACTCCCACCATGAAAAAACGCTACCTTGTTCTCCTGCTGCTGGTACCGCTCGCCTACTGGCTGGCCAGCGAAGGTGTTTTTCGCGACCCGGTGAAGGCGGGCGAAGCGCTGGTGATACGCCATGCCGACAAGCTGCCCCTGGCCTGGTTCGGGGGGCGGCTCTATGACGCGCACTGTGCGGGCTGTCATGAGAACCCCGCGATGAAAGCCCCGACGCGCCAAGCCCTGGGGAACCAGTCCCGTGAAGCCATTCTGGTCGCGCTGGAGTTCGGCAAAATGCAGCCCATGGCGGCACACCTCAGCCAGCAGCAGCGACGCCTGATTGCCCTGTACCTGACGGACTCCGCCGAGGGCGTGTACGACTGGCTGGCGGACGCAGCGTGCGAACAGCCGCTGGACAGCGGTGCCACCCGGGTTGGCAGCTGGGGGCTGGGGCCGCACAACCGCCGCTTCGTGAGCAGCGCTGATGCCGGCATCGACCGCAGCAACGTGGGCACCCTGGAACTCGCCTGGACACTGGCCCTGCCCCGCGTCACCGACATGCGCTCGCAGCCCGCGCTGCTGGGCGATACGCTGTACCTGGGTGATCGTGCGGGCATGCTCTATGCGCTGGACCGCCACACCGGCTGCATTCACCGCCAGCGCGAGGTGATGGCCGGCGTACGCTCCGCCATCACCGTGGCAGAGGGTGGCAACGGCGAGCGCCTGCTGGTCTTCGCCGACTCGCTCGCCACCGTCTTCGCGCTGGACCCACACACGCTGGAGACCGTGTGGCAAACGCCGGCAAAGCTGTTTGAGAGCTCGGTGGTGACGGGCTCCATCAGTCACCATGCCGGGCGCCTCTATGTGCCGGTATCGTCCTATGAGGTTGCGGTGGCGGGCGGACCCGGCCACGCCTGCTGCCAATCCCATGGCGGTGTGATCGCGCTGGATGCGGCGACTGGCGAGCAGCTCTGGGCCTGGCATGCGACACCCGACGCGACGCTGCAGGGCCACAACGCAGATGGCAGTGCCCGCTACGGGCCCTCAGGCGCCTCGGTCTGGACCACACCGGCGATCGACGCTGCACGCAACCGCCTGTACATCGGCACCGGGCAGAACCTGTCGCGCCCCGCAACCGATACCAGCGATGCCATCATTGCGCTGGATCTCGACAGCGGCGACGCCATCTGGCGCTATCAGGCCACGGTGGATGATGTCTGGAACGCCGCCTGCCAGAACGGCGGCGCCAACTGCCCCAGCCAACCCGGCCCGGACTTCGACTTCGGTGCCTCGGTCATCATCAGCGACGCCGGCGAGGGCCGGCAGATGCTGCTGGCTGGCCAGAAATCCGGTGTGGTGCACGCGCTGGACCCCGATGCCAACGGCGCCGTGCTCTGGCGGCAGCGTGTCAGCCAGGGGACTACTAATGGTGGCGTGCACTGGGGCATGGGGCTTGCCGGCGAACGCCTGATCGTACCGGTGGCCGACCCGGAGCGGGACATCCCCGGCTATACCCCGGCGCCGGGACTCTATGCACTGGATGCTGTGACCGGCGAGCTGCTCTGGGAGCACCCGGTCAGTCGCGATTGTGATTTCCCCATGGAACACGCTCCCCTGGTTGGCCTGGCCCAGGTCCGTGCCGGTGGTGGCCAGCCCCTTGCCGAGCAATACCGCTGTTCCTTCTACTACGGCCTGTCGGCCGCCACGACGGTCACGCCGGAGCTGGCGTTCAGCGGCGCCCTGGACGGGCGTGTGCGTGCCTTTGATATTCGCAACGGTGAACTGCTGTGGCAGGCGGCCACTGCCGTGCCCTTGCGCGGTGACAACGGCGTCGACGGGCACGGTGGCGCAATCGATGTCACCGGGCAGGTGGTGTACGACGGCTGGCTTTACGTGCTGTCGGGCTACAGCATGTTCGGCCAGCTGCCGGGGAACGTGTTGCTGGCTTACCGCGTTACGCGCTAGCGGCCACTTTTTCCCGCGGCGACAGCAGCCAGGCCAAGGCGGGCAGGAAGAGCAAGGCGCCAATCATGTTCCAGAAGAACATGAAGGTCAGCATCAGGCCCATATCAGCCTGGAACTTGATCGGCGAGAACATCCAGGTTCCCACCCCGACCGCCAGGGTCAGCCCGGTGAAGGCGACCGCCGTGCCGCTGGACTTCAGGGCGTAGAAATAAGCGTTCTCCAGCGTCTCACCGCTGCGCAGATAGCTCTGCAGCGAGGAATAGATATAGATGCCGTAATCCACGCCAATCCCCACCCCCAGGGCTATGACCGGCAGCGTCGCCACCTTCACGCCAATGCCCAGGGCAGCCATCAGGGCCTGCCCGAGGACCGAGGTCAGCATCAGCGGCACGATAATGCAGGTGGTAATGCGCAGTGAGCGGAAGTTGATCAGGCACAGGGCGATCACGACGCCGTACACCCAGAGCAGCATTTTTGTCTGCGCCTCGCGGATGACGATATTGGTCGCCGCTTCCACACCGGCGTTCCCCGCTGCCATGTCGAACTGCAGCGTGTCGCTGTTGTGCTGTTCGGCGAATTCGCTCACCGCCGCAACCACGCCGTCCAGGGTGTCGGCCTTGTGGTCGTCGAGGAACAGAATCACCGGCGCCATGGAGCAGTTGGTGTTGCGCAACATGTTGGGCGCGCTGCTCAGGGAGTTGTTGAGGATGTAGCGGTTGCGGCTGGTTTCATGCCACTTGGGGCTGCCCTCGTTCATCCCCTGAATCGCCAGTTTCGACACATCCACCAGCGACATGGCCGACTGCACGCCGGGCACCGTCTCCATCACACCCTGGAAATAGTTCACGGCGGAGATGAACTCGTAGCTGCCACACTGCTGTTCGCCGGTGCTCGCCATCACCACAAACACATCGGTGCTGGTGCTGTAGTTGGCGGTCAGGAAGGCGTTGTCCTTGTTGTAGCGCGAATCCGGGCGCAGCTCCGGCGCACCCGGGTCCAGGTCGCCGATTTTCTGGTGCTGGCCGTAGTACAGCCCGCCGGCAAACAACAGCGCACAGACACCCAGCACGGTCAGCGCCGGGCCGCGGTGGGTCACCCGCGCAAGCAGGCGCCAGTGACTGAAACTGCTGTTTTCCTTGGTTGCCCGATAGCTGACACAGCGATCGGAAATTCCGGTATAGGTCAGCACCAGGGGCAACAGCAGCAGGTTGGTCAACACCAGCACCGCGATGCCGGTGGCGGCCACCACCGCCAGTTCCTGGATCACGGGAATGTCGATCACGCGCAGCGTGAAGAAACCCACGCCGTCGCTGACGAGGGCGACGAAACCCGGCTTGGACAGGCGGATAAACGTGAGCCTGGCCGCCTCGATACGCGAGGTCTTGAAGTAGATGAAGGTGCCGAAGCGGTTGATGATCTGCACCGAGTGGCTGACGCCGACCGCGAACACCAGGAACGGCACCAGCATGGAGTACGGGTCCAGACCCATGCCCATGAGTTTCAACAGCCCCATCTGCCACACCACGGCAACCGTGGAACAGAGCAGCGCGGCAGAAGTCAGCCAGCCACAGCGGGAGTAGAGAAACAGCATCACCGCGGTAATCGCGAAGGCGACCAGGAAAAACAGCCCGACCAGCGTGGCACCTTCAATCAGGTCGCCGATCAACTTGGCAAAACCGGTGATACGTATATTGATATCGTCAGACTGGTACTTCTCGCGCACCATCTCTTCCAGGTCTCGCGAGAACTGTGCGTAATCGAGCCGCTCGCCCGTATTCGGGTCCGTCTCGATCAGGGGCGCAACAATAATCGTGGACTGAAAATCGTTGGCGACGATACGCCCGATCTGCCCCGACTTGAGCACGTTTTCGCGCAGCTTGGCCAGGGTGCGTTCGCTGCCGTCGTAATCGTCGGGGATGACCGCACCGCCGACGAAGCCCTCCTCCGTGACCTCCATCCAGCGCGTGTTCGGGGTCCACAGGGACTGCAGCGCCGAACGGTCCACGCCGTTGACGTAGAACACCTCGTCGGTGATCTGCTTCAGCAGATCCTGGAACTCAGCCGTGAAGATGTCGCCGTTGCGGCTTTCGACAATGATGCGCACCGAATTGCCCAGGCCCTTCAGGTCATCCTGCCGGTTGAGGAAATTCTGGATGTACGGGTGCGAGGTGGGCAGCATCTTTTCGAAGCTGGCATCCGGCTGCAGCTGGCTGGCCTGCCAGGCGAAGAACACGGTCGCCGCAGCAAACAGCAGGATCAGCGGCAGGCGCGCCCGCATCAGCAAGGTGCCCAACAGCGGACGCAGGCGACCGTCTTCCGGTTCCAGGGTGGTGCTTTCGTGATCAGTCACAGGGATTTTGCCTCACTCAGTGCCGTCAGGCCTTTCATGCCAACCAGCCAGATATCGCCATTGCCAGCCTGCACCGCCGACGACAGGCTGGCGCGGGACGGATGTCGCCAGGCCTGCCGATTGCCGCCCGCGTCATAGGCCAGCACAAGACCACCGGAGCCCACCATCAGGGCGCGTCCGTCGGCCAGACGCACCCCGCCGTAGAGGCTGCTGCGCTCGTCGTTGGCCAGTTCAACCCAGTTCACACCCTCGTCCGCGGAGGCAAAGACGTGACCGCGCAGGCCGAAGGCGTAGACGGTGCCCTCGCTGACGACGGCGCCGAACAGTGAGCCGTCGTACAGATCTTCAACCCGGGTCCAGTTCGCGCCCCGGTCCGCAGAGTAATACAGCAGGCCGGCCTCGCCGCTGAGATAGAGGCGACCATCGGCGCCCGCGGCCATTGCGTAGTAGTGGAAGCGATCCGGATTGGCCACGCCGTCCACGGCGATCTGCCAGTCCTGGCCGGCGTTATCGGTGCGGTACAGCATGCCGTAGGCGCCCACGGCAAAGCCGGTGCTGGCGTCCAGGAAAAGCACATCCAGGAACGGGTCGGCCGGCCCGGTCTCGATCGCCTCAGTGGCATCGTCTACCGCAAACACGGCGTCATCCAATGCGTATTCCAGCGCGTCCTGCTGCTCGGGATCCTCATTGGCGGCTACGGCGTCCTCCAGCGCGGCAACGCGGGATTCTGCCCAGGCCAGGTACTGCCGGTTGGCATCGCGCCCGTCAAACTGCAGTGACCAGCTGAGCCCACCATCGGTGGTGTGCAGAATGACACCGGAGTGGCCCACCGCCCAGCCTACGTCGGGCTGCGGGAAATGCAGTGCGGTGAGGGTGGCACTGACCGGCACCTCGGCCTGCTGCCAGCTCGCCCCGTGGTCATCGCTGAGCACGATCACCCCGCGCTCACCGACCGCGACCAGGCGCTCACCCGCCAGTGCTATATCCAGCAACTGCGCATGCTGCGGGTCATCCATGCGCACCGCGGGCAGAAACGCAAACTCCTCGCCAGCTTGCGCAGGCAGCGCAAGAACCAGCAAGCCCAACAGCCAGGTGAAAGGCCGCACCAGGCCCTTCACCGCTCCTGCGCTACACACGGCGGCCTACCTAGCGGCGGCCGGCACGGCGCAGGGCCGCCGGGGTGAAGTCCTCAAAATTACCCACGTAGTCGAAGTCGTACTGGTAGCCACGCTCTTCGTTGTCGAGGCCGATCACCACATAGCGACCGGAGATCAGGTCGTGCAGAGACTCTGCGGCGAGCCAGGGCACCGCAACCTGGTAGTGCATCACCATGTGCCCTTCTTTCATTTTCCACAGCTCACCACGACCGTCATAGTGATCCACCACAGCGATCTGCCAGGTATCCTCATCCACGTAGAACGTGCGGCGGGCGTAGATGTGACGTGCATCCTCTTTCAGGGTTGCCTCCACCACCCACACACGGTGCAGTTCATAACGCAGGTACTGCGGGTCCATGTGACCGGGCTTGATGATATCGGTGTAGGCCAGGTCGCCACGACGCAGGGCATAGGCGTTGTAGGGAATATAGAGCTCGCGCTTGCCAACCAGCTCCCAGTCGTAGCGATCGGGAGCACCATTGAACAGATCGAGGTCATCCGCAGTACGCAGACCGTCGGAGGCCACACCCGGGCCGTCATAGGCGATGTTCGGCGCGCGCCGCACACGTCGCTGGCCGGCGTTATAGACCCATGCCGAACGCGGCTCTTTCACCTGGTCCACGTTCTCGTGTACCAGCAGCACATCGCCCTCAAGGCGGGCCGGGGCGAGGATGCGCTGCAGGAAGACAAACAGGCGGTTGGGGTTGGGGTTATCGGGGAAACGGTTGGCGAAAATCGCCTCTTCCTCGAACAGCACGGGCGCGAAGGCGCCATTGGCCTGCACCGGCGCCTGGATGTAGCGCCGCTTCACACCCAGCGGTGTGCGGTAGCGCGTGATGTGGTTCCAGATCACCTCAATGCCGCTCTGCGGTATCGGGAAAGGCACGTTGGCCTTGAAGTCCACAAGGCCGTTGCCGCCCGCCACCAGGTCGGTTTTGGTCGCCCACTCCTTGATCAGCGTGTACTCGGATTCCGGCAGGCGCGCGCTGCGGCGCGACGGATAGACCGGCATCTGGTAGGTATCGGGGTAACGCCGGAACATGGCAATCTGCCCGGGCGACAACTTGTCCGCATACTGGTCCACGTTGTCCGCGGTGATGGTAAACAGTGGCTGGTCAGCGCTGAACGGATCCACCAGACGCTCGCCCGGCGTGTAGCCCTCGGGCAGCTCCTGGTAACCGCCCTCCCAGCGCGGAATGCTGCCGTCCGCGTTGCCGGCGCGCTCCGCGCCCATCGGTGTCAGTTCTTCGCCGCCGAGGCGTGCGGCCTGTTCCGGGCTGACCTTGGCCAGAGCCAGGCTGCTGCCCATGCCGAGCAGCGACGCCAGGCCCATGGCGATCAATCTCTTGTTCATGTGTAACTCCTTTTATCGTTAGGTCTAGAACGCCACCGAGAAGCTGAGGGAGACAAAGTCACGGTCCTTCAACTCGTCATAATCCGCCCCGAAGAAACTGGTGTAGGACAGATCGGCGCGGTACACGTTGAGGTAGTCTGCCGTAACACCCACACTCAAGGCTATACGGTCCTCGACAAAGTTCGGTGCTGGCGAATTGCCCCGTACATCGTGCGACCATGCCATATTGGGCGTCAGGTTGATACCTGCCATCACGTCGGTGTATTCGAGGCCGGCGCGCACCCGGTAACCCCAGGAGAAGTCATCGGTGAAGCCATCGTTGGTGCAGTAGTCGCCGTTGCTGTTGGGACGAATACCGGCGAAGGCCTCTGCCGCGGGGTGGGAATCACAGGCGATGGGGGACCCGGGCCACAGGGCAAAGTTGCTGGCGAAGGGCTCGAAGTCACCCACGCCGTAATTGGGCGAACGGCCGTAGTTGATGCTGTCGTCCATACCGTTCAGCCACACGGCACCCACCTCGCTGGCGAACGACAGACGCTGCGCCCCGAGCACCTGCTCGAAAAACTTGATGAACGTCATCTGGAACTGGGTGTAGGACACGTCGTCGTAGCCCGCAACGTAGCCACCGGGCCCCTGCTCGAGCGAGCGCGACAGCATGCGCGACCATTCCGCCGCCGTGCCCAGCGCCACTGCCTGCAACAGGTCCGTGGTGTTGATCTGCAGCGGGAAGTCCGGACGGTAGCTCAACTCACCGGATACCGCCCAGTCGCCCACATTGGTCGCGAAGGTCAGGCCCCAGAGTTCAATATCTTCGGGGAACTCGAAGAAAAACTCGGGGTTGGCACCAAAGTTCACCGGCAGGCCGAAGCTCTGTGTGGCGTTGGTGGCGCTGAAGATCGGGGTGCGGCTGTGGTAGTTCATGTAGTACAGGCCGAACTCGGTGCCGTTCAGTTCTTCCACGTAGTAGCGCAACGCCAGGCCCCATTGCCCGGAATCCGATGCCTCGTCATCCGCGCCCCGGGGCAGGATCAGGCCGGCGGCCTCCGCCTCGCCATCCGGGATGGCATTGGAAATGGTGAGGTAGTCGCAGCCGCCGCCGTAGGGGTCCGCGGCGTTCCAGTAGGTGCCGCACTCATCGAGGATGGTGCGCTGCCAGTCGTACTGCACAAAGCCTTCCACGCTGAGGTCGTAGGTGAGGCCGTAGTTGGCGTACACCATGCCGACGGGCAGCAGCGCTTCCTTGATTTCCGAACCCGGCTTGCGCAGGGCGGTAACGTCGAAGGGGTTGATGACGTTCACACCGTTCTGGATAAACGTGCTTTCGCCCCAGCTCAGCACCATGTTACCGGCCCGCAATTCCAGCGGACTTTCACCCAGCTGGAAACTGCCGTACACGTAGTAGTCGAGAAATTCGATACCGCTGTACTGCGCCAGCGATTCGAAGTCGGAGGTATCGAGCTTGCGGTTCGGCTGGTAGCCGTTGGCCGCGTGGCCGTGGGGCACATCGCTGGTGCCCACTTCGTGGTCGTACCAGTACTTCACGCGGGTGAACATGCCGTAGGTGTCCGCCGCCAGTTCGAGGTCGTGGATACCCCGTACCTGCAGGGAGAACATGTCGCCGCGGTCGTAGTTGAGGTTGCCGTCATCCGCCGTGCTGGAAGACGCTCGACCGCGCCCATCCGTGTTCCCCGGGGACAATACGCCGAGGTCGGCGGCCTCCGTGCGCCAACTTGCGCCCACAGAGATGTTCGAGGAGAAATTGCCTTCGAAGGGCCCCAGCTGGAAGGTCTGGGACGAAGCGGGAAGTGCCATGCCGGCGGCCACCAGGGCCAGGATCAACGTGGATTTACGGTGCGGAATAAAGCATCCGGGCTGTTTTTTCACAATCAGCGCTCCTGCTGTCTTTTGTTAGGATTTATCTTGGCTATAGGATAGCAGTATCACCCGGTATCGGCACAGGAATGTTGCTCAGGATCAATTTTTGCCCATATCGCAATATACCGCGTGCAGCCATTCACGCTGGGGGACAAGGGCCCTATACTGCAGGCTGGCAATGGATTGAAGATGCTCATGACACCGACGTTGAAGGGACCCTGGTCCCTCGAGGACACCTACGACTTTCTGCGCGAAAGCACCTTCCCGCTGCGCCTTGCCAGCACCGGCACCGACGGCTACCCGCGGGTGGTCTCGGTGTGGTACGCATTTGCCGAGGAGGCCCTGCTCTGCGTGTCGCACCGCAAGTCAGCGCTGGTGAAGCTGCTGCAGCGCGATCCGCGGGTCGGTTTTGAAATCTCTCCCAACGAGCCGCCCTACCACGGGGCCCGGGGCCAGGGGCGGGCCAGCATGACCCCCCTGGGCGACAGCGATCTGCTCGAGGTGCTGCTGGAACGCTACCTGGGGCAGCAGGAATCGCGGGTCGGCAACTGGCTGCTCTCGCGCAAGGCCGAAGAAATGCTGATACGCGTGCAACCCGAGCGCATCTTCACCTGGGACTACCGCCAGCGGATGGCGGACGTCACTCCGGATCCGGCAGCACGATAACCGGCACCGGAATCCTGGCCAGCAGCTGCGCGTCTTCATCCGCAAGCACCCTGAACTCCGCGCGACGCAGCAGCAGTGCGCCGCAGCTGGCACGCTGCAGTTGCTGTTCAAGCGCTCGCGCCGAACGCGCCTGCAGCGCCTCGACCTCGGTGCACAGCGGTAGCTGCAACAGCTCTGACGGCACCGGCTGTGAAAGCACACGCAGCGGCCCGGGGCGTAACGGCGCCTTCTCATCGTACACCAGCACCGTGCAGGGTGCCTGCTGCAGCAGCGCGCGGCAGGTGGAACCCAACCGCACACCACCACAGTAGGCAGACAGCCCGGCCTTGCCCAGCACCAGCATATCGGCGGGGCCGACCTGGGCCAGCGTGGCGGCGACAACGCCGCCGCGACGCACCTGCAGTGAATAGCGCAGGCTGCGCCCGGCCGCTGCGGATTCCAGGGCGCGGTTGACCTGCTGCCGCTGCCGCGACAGCGTGGCCTGCATCGCCGTGACCGTCAGCGGCCTGGCCAGCCCGGTACGCGCGCCGACTTCACGAGCGAAGGGAAAGTCCGCCGAACGCAGCAGGTTTTCGTCTTCCACATACAGGGCCACCAGCTCCGCCCGGTGCGCATGCGCGAGCTCTACGGCGGCCCGCAGCGCCGCCAGGCTGTGGCGCGACGCATCCAACATGGCAAGCACGCGGCGCGCCTGCTGTTGCTGCAACGCCTCACTGTTCATCGTCCGCCTCCTCACTCGAGGGCGCGGCGCTATCATCATCCGCCCGCGCCGCCTTGACCGCCGCGGAGAACGCCGCGAGCCGCCGGGTGACGCGCTGCTCCAGCTCGGACGGTGCCAGCCCGGTGAGCAGTGCCAGGGCATCGTCCACATGGTGAATGGCGTAGATGCGGAAGCGCCCGGCCTCGACGGCCGCACGCACCGCCTGCTTCAGCATGAGGTGTTCGACATTGCTCGCTGGCAGCAACACCGCGTGGCCGTCCACCTCGCCCCGCGCGGCGCAGACATCAAAGAAGCCCTCGATCTTCTCGTTCACCCCACCAACGGCCTGCACCTCACCCCGCTGGTTCACCGAACCGGTCACCGCAAAGGCCTGCTTCAACGGCACCTTGCTGATGGCCGACACCAGGGCGCAGATCTCCGCCACCGAGGCACTGTCACCGTCAACACCACCGTAGGACTGCTCGAACGCGAGGCTGGCGGACAGCGACAGCGTGGTGTCCGGCGCGTAGCGGTTCGCCAGGTAGCGGGCGATGATCATCACGCCCTTGGTGTGTATGCGCCCGCCCATGCGCGCCTCCCGCTCGATATCCACCAGCTGGCCGCTGCCGGGCCGCGCGGTGGCCGTGATGCGCGACGGCTGGCCGAACGCGAAGTCACCCAGCGACAGGACCGACAGGCCGTTGACCTGCCCCACGGCCTCACCCTGGGTGGCAATCATGACGATGCCGCGGTGGATCGCCTCGTGACTGCGCTCGCGCAGGCGGCTGGCGCGCCGCAACTGCTGCTCAATCGCCGTTTCCACGTGTTCGCGGCCAATGGTCGTCGCACCCGCCTCCATTGCCCAGTGCTGCGCCTCCCGCAGCAGGTCGCGCAGTTCACGCTGGCGCGCGGTCAGCTTGCGCTGGTCCGAGGCCAGGCGACTGGCGCGCTCGATCACCGCGGCCACACCGCCGCGATCGAGAGGCTGCAGTCCGGCGTCCCGGGCCAGTGTCGCGATCATCCGCGCATACAGCGCCTGGTTGGCGGGATCGCGGTCCAGCGTATCCTCCAGGTCGGCCTGTACCTTGAACAGTTCCAGGAATTCCGGGTCGTGTTCGCAGAGGAGGTAATAGAACAGACGCTCCCCCAACAGCACCACCTTCACATCCAGCGGAATGGGTTCGGGCTCCAGGCTCACGGTGCTGATCAGGCCGTAGGCCTGCTCCAGACTCTCGGTGCGGATCTGCCCCGCCCGCAGCACCCGTTTCAGCGTTTCCCAGGCGCCGGGCTGGGTCAGCAGGCCGCGCACATCGAGCACCAGGTACCCGCCATTGGCCCGGTGCAGTGCGCCGGCACGGATCAGGGAAAAATCCGTCACCAGGGTGCCGTTGTGCACATGATGTTCGGTACGACCCACCAGGTGCTGGTGACTGGGCAGGTCCTGATAGACCACCGGCGCCCCCTTCGCCTCCGCGTTGTCCACCAGCAGATTGACCTGGAACCGGCTGAACACCGCCTCGGGAGACAGCTCCGGATTCTCGGCGAGGAACGCGGCGGCGTGGGACAGCACCGCCTGGCGACAGGCATCCAGGTGCTCCAGCACCGCGGGCTGCTGCCGATAGCGCTCCTCCAGCTCGTTCAGCGGTGCGCCGATGGCGGTCGTCAGCATTTCGGCGTTGAGGGTATCCACCTGCTGGCGCAGCTCCCGGGCCAGCAGGGGCATCTGGCGGATGGCCTGCGTCAGCTTGCGCTGCAGAATCTCCACCGTCGCCTCGATGCGCTCCTTGTCCCCTTTGGGCAGGGCACGAAAATCTTCGGGCGACATCATCGCGTCGCTATCGGCTTTGCCGTCAACCGGCGCGAAAGTGAATCCGTTGGGCGTGGAAACCAGCAGGATGTCCTGCTCACGGGCCTCCCGGCGGATCGCCTCGATGGCATCGCGCTGACGCTCCCCCATGGCCTGGTTCAGGTCCTGCAGGCGGTTCTGGTACTCCTCGCTTTCGAGCAGTGCGGGGATGGCCGCCCGGAGTTCGTCCACCAGTTGCGTGAGGTCGGCCACCAGTTGCCGCCCCATGCCGGCGGGCAGCGCCAGATACCGCGGTGAGGTAGGGTCGTCGAAATTGTAACGGTAGGCCCAGTCACCCGGCGTGTCCTCCGCCGCAGCACGCTGCGCCAGGAACTGCTCCACCAGGTCGTGACGCCCGTGGCCGGGGTCCCCCAGCACATAGAGGTTGAACCCGTCGCTGCGAATGGCGGTGCCGAAACTGAGCGCTTCGCGCGCCCGGTCGTGACCGTACAGGAGGTCCAGGGGCTCCAGGCCTTCCGTGGTGGTGAAATCGAATCCTTCGCCCGAGCAGGCGCGGTAGATCTGTTCCGCGGCCAGTGGTTCCAGCATTGAGCGCCCTCCTTTGCAACAACGGGAAAGCGAATCATAGCAGGCGGCGGGCAAAAAAAACCCGAGGCAGTCGCCCCGGGTTCACATCAACAGGCGGCGCCTAGATGGACATCTCCAGCTTGCGTGACAGCCGGTCTTCCAACTGTTCGTCGAGCTTGCGCGAGATCGCCTCGGCGGATACCGCCAGTTCGCGCTCGACGGCCTCGGCCTGGGCCTGCTCCTCTGCACGCGTGGCCGGTTGCCAGTCTGCGCTCAGCGCCGGTTCGTTCATGGCCAGCAGCATGCGGCCCTCCTGTTCGGCCGTCTGCGCGAAGGCGGTGCTGCCCAGGGCAGCGGTAAGCGCCAGGGTGCCGAGCCTGGCTGTTGCAGCCAACATTTTCATTTCCACTCTCCTCAGATGCCGGCAACGGTTGCAGACCATCTGCCACCTCTCGTCTTGCCGGTTTGTTACCACACTTCACATATGGTAACGCTTTTACTCATTTTAAAGGTGAATGGATCATGAATTGTTTGTCATGATCGCCATCTGAGGGTTGTATATTTCTCAGCACTTTCTAGGACTATGCCTTAAATCTATGTTTTATAGGGTTATTTTAATACCTGACAAAAACAATCGGGAAATTGTGAAAATTACCGTACCGGTATTGTCCAGAGTGTTACCCAGCCATCAGAGCCTCGACAGCAGGCCGCCCATCTTCTGCGCCAGCGGATAATCCCCTGCCGTCCAGCCCAGACGCACCAGCACCAGCGCCTCGTCGGGCAGCACGAGCACCGCCTGCCCCCGGTTACCCAGCATGGCATACGCATCGGGCGGCAGGCCGGGCCAGCGGAGTTCGCTGCCGCCGCCGTTCAGCCACAGCTGGTAACCGTAGCGTGGGTCGTTGAGGCTGTTATTCGGCCGGGTCGCGCGGGCCACCCAGTCCGGCGGCAGAAAGGGGCGACCGTTGACGGCACCCTGGTCCAGCAGGAGTCTGCCAAGCCGCACCCAGTCACGGGCGGTGGCGTAGACGAAGGAACTGGCGACCACAAGCCCGGTGGGATCCACTTCCAGCACCGCGCCCGCCATCCCCAGGGGTTGCAGCACTTCGCGCTGCAGGAAGTCCAGCTGCGCCTGCGGGCCGCCCAGCCGCTCCGCGGCGAAACGCGCCAGCAGGTTGGTGCTGCCCGAGGAGTAGTAGAACTGTTCTCCGGGCGGGTGTTCCGCCGGGCTCGCCAGTGCCACCGCCGAGGCGCTGGGTGCGCGAAACAGCATTCGCGTGGAATCGCTGCCCGGCACGTAGTCCTCTTGCCAGCCCAGCCCGGAGGTCATCTGCAACACCTCGGTCAGGCCAATACGCGCGCGATCATCCTGGGCCCATTCAGGAAACAGCGGCCCCGGGACACCGGCGGGAATGATCTCCAGCGCCTCCATGCGGCCAATCACAATGGCCATCAGGGATTTGCCCATCGACCAGCCCAGCAGGCGGGAACCGGCATCAAAGCCCGGCGCATAGCTCTCGGCAATCAGGGTGTCCCCCTGCAGCACCAGCAGGGCGCGGGTCTGCAACCCCTCGGCGTTATCGGCCCTCAGCACGGCCTGCGTCGCCTGTTGCGCCGGATCCGCGATAGCCACCGCAAGCGGCATGCCGGGTGACGCTGCCCCGGGTGGCACCGACAACCCATCAAGCAGCGCCGCATCGCCAGTATCGAGGGTGCAGCCCAGCCCGGGGCGGTAGGTCGCGGAGGTGGCCGCCAGACCAAACAGGGTGACCCGCACACCGTCGGCCGTGAAGTCCAGCGACAGCCGGCGATTGACCTCTGCGTAACTGGCCAGGTCATCCAGTATGCGCTGGTCGTCGAAGCCGCTGACAAAACGCCCGGAACAGGCCAGCTTGGCACCGAGCCCGGTGGCCAGCGCAAGGGCGTTGCCCAGCTGCCAGAGCGGCGTACCCAGCAACGCGGGGGGCGCCACGAACAACACGGTCAATAGCGGCAGGAAAATCAGCAACACAGGTTTCATCAGCAGTTTCCGTATCAGCGCAGGGCACAGCACCGCCAGCTTACGTCAGAACCTGCTGCGCCAGAAACAGGCTTGACGCCAAGCCGCGCGATCAGTTCTACTCGCTACACCCTGTCACCAAGAGTGTACGCCATGCCCGCCCTGGAAATCCTTGCCCCCGCCGCCCTCCTCGCCAGCTGGTCCCTGGTGATGCTGATCTGGATGGCCGCTACCCGCCTGCCCGCCATGAGCAAATCGGGGCTGGATCTGTCCAAGCCACAGCCGGGTGGCCGCCGCGGCGCCGACCTCGAAGGGGTACTGCCCGACCACGTGAACTGGAAGGCGCACAACTATACGCACCTGCACGAACAGCCCACGGTGTTCTACGCGCTGTGCTGCATTCTGGCGATCACCGGCATCGACAGCAGCCTCGCCGTTCAGCTGGCCTGGGCCTACCTGCTGCTGCGCATCGCGCACAGTATCGTGCAGGTCACCACCAACTACGTGCCGGTGCGCTTCCTGCTGTTCCTGCTGTCCTCGCTGGCACTCGCCGGCCTGGCCGCCATCGCGGTACGCGCCACCCTCTAGGACACCCCGCATGGCTCTCCTCTTCAGGACCCTCCTGGCCGCCCTGCTGTCAGGCAGCATCAGCGCACTCGCGGCCCCCACGTTCCAGCCCGCCCAGGCCCTGCCGCCCGGACACTGGGTGGATCACGGTGATGCACTGTGCGACGTTGCCGCCGCCACAGCGGATTACCTGGCCCGCGGCAACGCCTACGACCCGGCTGCAATTCACGGCGGTACCACGGCGTGGTTGCGGACGCCACCCGAGCGCATCCGCGCCACGCTGGACTTCGTGTGTGCAGTCCAGGCGGAGGATGCGCGCCTGGGGCGCCCATCGCGTCTTGCCGACCCGGCGTTTGTGCAGCAGCACTTCGAACTGCTGCGCTGGCAGCCGGACCGTGCGCGGGCAGCGCAGCTGGCCAGCGGCAAGCCGCTACTGCAGAACCTGCCGGCCGAACGCCTGCTGATGACCAAGTACTACGTGCGCGTGGCGTCGGGCAGCGAGCAGCCATCCCCCGCCACGCCGCACGCGCTCTACGGCCTGCCCCACGATGAGGCACAGCTGACCCTGGACGAGGCGGACGCGCTGGGCAGCGCTATCACCCGCTTCCAGTTCGGCAAGCAGGCCATCGTGGCGCAGGAGACCAACTCGGCAACCGCCAGTGCCATGGCCCAGCGCGCGCCGCCGCTGATCTGGCTGAGCCGGGCCGACCTGGAAGGCGCCCTGCTGCAGGGCACCGCCGTGGTCGAGGGCGCCAACGGCCAGAAACGCTACTTCAACGTCCACCGCAATAACGGCATCGCCTACGACCGCACGCGGAAACCCGAAGAGCAAGAGCGCTATTGGTTCTTCAAGGAAGTACCCGGCGTGCTCGGCTATGGCAAGGACGCCGACTACAAGATTCGCGTGCAGCCCCTGGTGACCGTGGCGGGGGATATTTTCCAGCTCGGCCTCGGACGCCTGGTGCTGCTGCGCACCGCGGAAGCGGGCCAGCCCACGTACCGGCTGAACGTGATGGCGGACACCGGCGGCGCTTTTCATGACAATCTGTACCAGCTCGACTGGCTGAGCGGCTACTACCGCGATTGGGCGGGGTATCATGCGGCAAACCGCCACATTGGCGACTATGCCGACGCCTGGCTGCTGCTGAAACGGGAGTAAGTCGCAAGCCGGCCCGGCCCGCATCACACCACTCGGGAGGTTGTATGGAGTACTGGCTGGCCTGGTTTCACGAAGGTAACGATCAGGTAAAACAGGTTGCCGCGGCGGCGGAAAAAATGGGCTATGCCGGCATTGCGGTGTCGGATCACGTGGCCATTCCCCGCGACTACACCGCTGTGCATCCCTCCGGGCAGCGCCACATCCACGCCCACACTCGCTTTCCCGACCCCATGATCACCATCGCCACCATGGCGGCAGTGACGGAACAACTGCGCTTCATGACCTACGTGTATGTGCTGACCATGCGCGAGCCGTTCAGCGCGGCAAAACAGGCCGCCACGCTTGCCATGCAGACAGACAATCGGTTCGTGTTTGGCGTGGGCGCCGGCTGGTGCGAGGATGAGATTGCCGTGCTCGGCCACGACCCGCGTAACCGCGGCAAGCGCATGGACGCGATGCTGGAGGTGATGCAGGATTTCTGGGAAGACGGCATGGCGGAAGCGGACAACGCCTTCTACCGCTTCCCGCCCACCGGGCAGTTTCCGGTGCCCGGCAAAGTACCGGTATGGATTGGCGGCAAATCCCCTGCGGCCCTGCGCCGCGCAGCGCGCTTCGATGGCTGGATGGGCATGAACTACCCGATGGCGGAGATCCGCGAGCTGCTGGATCGGCTCAACGCCGAGCGCGCGATCGTCGAGGCGGAACGTGGTACAGAGCCCTTCGGCCGCTTTGTGATGCCGCAGACCGAGCCGGACCCCGGCATCTACCACCAGTTGGAGGACTGGGGCATCGACGGCACCATCGCCATGGCCTGGACCGTTGACGACCCGGCCTTCCACCCGCTGGAGGCCAAGCTGGAAGCCATGGAGCAGTTTGCCGACCGTTTCATCAAACCGCGCTGAGCGCCAGGGTGACCGCAATGAACTATGGCAGCGTGGTACGTGATGGCGTGACCTTGCATTACGTTGAGTGTCGCGCCGGGGCGGAGCAACCCTGGGTGATTTTTTGCCACGGTTTCCCGGGGCTCGCCTACAGCTGGCGTCACCAGTTGCCGGCTGTGGCCAGCGCAGGCTTCAACGCCGTGGCCTTCGACCAGCGCGGCTATGGCCGCTCCAGTCGACCCACCGACCCGATGCTGTATGACAGCGAGCACACCGTAGGGGATGTGCTGGGCCTGATGGATCACCTGGGCCTGTCGCGCGCGGTGCTGGTGGGGCACGACTTCGGCGCGGCGCAGGTCTACAACGTGGCCGTGCGTCACCCGGACCGTGTCATGGCGGTGGTCGGCGTCGCCTGCCCCTACGATTTCGACCTCGCCGGACGCGGCGGCGCCGGCGCCAACCCGCCCCCGGGCAGCGCATACCCGCGCGCCTTTGCCCGTCCGGACAAGGCACCGAGCACCTGCTTTGCCGAGGTTGCGGCGCAGCACTTCTACCACATGCACTACTATCAACAGCCGGAGCGGCCGGAGCGCGAGCTGGCGCAGAACCCGCGCCTGTTCCTGACCCGCCTGTTCTGGGCACTGTGCGCCGACGGTCACCTGCTGGACTGGACCCGCTTCTCCACCGAGGGCAACAGCTACCTCGATGTGCTCGCGGACCCCTCGATACCCCTCCCCTGGCCGTGGATGACGGAACAGGACCTGCAGACCTACGTCGACGAATTCACCCACTGCGCGCCGGGGTTGGAGTTCATCGGTGGCATCAACTCCTACCGGGTCGCGGACCGCAACTGGGAGATTGGTCGGGCGTGGGCGGATGCCCGGGTGACGCCGCCGTCGCTGTTCATCGCCGGGAGCGCAGACCCGGTGCTGCAGATGATTGGCGACGATGCGCTCGCCGTACTGGCGCGCTGCTCCAGCGACCTGCGCGGTGTCGAGCTGATACCGGGGGCCGGCCACTTCGTGCAGCAGGAACAGCCCGAGGCATTCAACCGTGCCCTGTTGCGCTTTCTGGATACGCTGCCCGCCAGGCAATAACCGCGCGCTGCGCCGTCAGTCCTGAACGCGTTCCAGGTCACCGGGGAAGGCCGCACCGGCGCGCCAGTAATGCCAGGCCGCCCAGACATTGGCCAGCGAGCAGATCAACAGCGCCCAGCGCAGTGAGTGCACCCCGTAGTCCGCGGCCAGCAGGTCGCTGATCAGCCCGACCACCGACGGGCCCAGCGCCAGCCCGATGATATTGATCACAAACAGCAGAATGGCCGAGGCCACGCTGCGCATGCGCAGGCCCACCAGGGTCTGGGTCTGGGCGAAGGTGGTGGCCTGGTAGAAGTTGCCCAGCATCACCGGCAGCACCATCAACAGCAGCACCGCGCGAATATCATCCAGCACAAACACGAACACCCCGGCGGGCACCGAAATCAGCAGGGCCACCGCGACGATCCACAGATACCAGCGCGCATCGCGGGCGCCGAAGTGGTCTGCGAGCCGCCCGCCCAGCACGATCCCGATACCGCCGGGAATGCCGAATATCAGGCCCAGCCAGGTACCGATCTCACCCGAAGACATGCCGTGGGAGCGCGCCAGGAAAGCGGCGGACCAGGAAATCAGTCCGTAGCCGACAAAGGCGGTGATGCCGCCGCCGAGCGCCATGTGCACAAAGGAGCGGCGCGCCAGCAGGTAGCGAAACACGGTACCGATCGCGGGCTGCTGCCCGGGCGCGGTCACCCGGGTTTCCGACATGCCGCGGTCCGGCTCACGCACGGTGAAGCGAATCACCAGCGCCAGTACAATGCCCGGAATGCCCACCACGAAAAACGCCACACGCCAGCCGAACCACTCGTTCATCCAGCCGCCAACGAAAAACCCGAACAGGATGCCGATCGGAATCCCCAGCGAATAAATACCCAGTGCCGTGGCCCGCTCATTGGCGGGGTAGTAATCCGCCAGCATGGAATGCGCAGGCGGCGAGCACCCGGCCTCCCCGACCCCGACGCCAATGCGATAGACCAGCAGTTGCCAGTAATTCTGCGCCAGGCCCTGGGCCGCGGTGAACACGCTCCAGATACCCACCGCGGCGGCAATCAGGTTGCGGCGGTTGGCGCGGTCCGCGTAGCGGGCTATGGGAATACCCATGAGGGTATAGAACACCGCGAACCCAAGGCCCGTGAGCAGGCCCATGGCGGTATCGCTGACGCCCAGTTCCAGGCGGATGGGCTCCACCAGTATCCCGAGAATCTGGCGGTCAATGAAATTGAAAGTGTAGGCGATGACCAGGATGGTCAGCACGTAGCGTCGCGTACCCGCTGAAAACAGCGAGGACGCAACGCCGGTAGCGGGCGGTGCTTCAGCCACGTCGGGGCTCCTTTTCTTATTGTCCGACAGACTATGTGTCTATCGCCCGGGGTGCAAGCGGTGAGGTGACTGCCCGCGCCCGCGCCGCCCTATTTGGGTGTCAACGTGATATCGATGTTGCCGCTGATACTGAGTTTCATTCCCGCAGCCTCGGCGGCCTCGACCAGTGCCGCGAGGTCGGCCTTGGTCTGGCGCAGTTCGTTGATGCGCTTGACGCCGGCGGCATCGGTCTCACCGAACCGTTCACGCCGGCTCCAGTTATTGCGCTGGTGAAAACTGATCTTGTCCTCAATCAGCGTCATCAACAGTTGATTGGCCTCGTCCGGGTAGAACACGCCGCTGATCAATCGGAACCGTTGAGCATCCAACTCGTCTGTCATGCTGAAGTCCTTACAGGTATTTGTCGGTGACCGCGCCTTCCGATGCGGAGGCCACGGTTTTCGCGAACTTGGCCAGCAGGCCGCGGGTGTAGCGCGGTGCCGGCGGCTGCCAGCGCGCGAGTCGCGCGGCGATTTCTTCCGCGCACAGGGTAACGTCGATCCGCGCCGCTTCCGCATCGATGACAATCTCATCGCCATCCTCGACGATCGCCAGCGGCCCCCCTTCACTCGCCTCCGGCGTGATGTGCCCCACCACAAAGCCGTGACTACCACCGGAGAAGCGACCGTCGGTGATCAGCGCCACATCGGCGCCGAGACCCTTGCCCATCAGGGCCGATGTGGGGCTCAGCATCTCCCGCATGCCAGGGCCGCCGCGGGGCCCTTCGTAGCGAATCACCACCACATCACCCTTCACCACGCGGCCGTCGAGAATGGCCTGCAGGGATTCCTCTTCCGAGTGGAACACGCGCGCCCTGCCCTGGAAGCGCAGGCCTTCCTTGCCGGTAATCTTCGCCACCGAACCCTCCGGGGCAAGGTTGCCGCGCAGGATCATCAGGTGGCTGTCGCGCTTGATGGGGTTGTCGAAGGCGCGGATGATGTCCTGCGACTCGGGGTACGGTGCCACGTCTGCCAGATTCTCGGCGAGGGTTTTACCCGTGACCGTGAGGCAGTCGCCGTGCAGCAAACCCCGATCCAGCAGCATTTTCATCAGCGGCTGGATGCCGCCAATGGCAATCAGCTCCGACATCATGTACTTGCCGCTGGGACGCAGGTCCGCCAGCACCGGGACTTTTGCGCCGACGCGGACAAAATCATCCAGCGTCAGCTCCACCTGTACTGCGTGGGCCATGGCCAGCAGGTGCAGCACGGCGTTGGTGGAGCCACCGAGGGCAATGACCGTGGCGATGGCATTTTCGAACGCCTCCCGGGTCATGATGTCGGAGGGCTTGATGTCGCGCTCCAGAAGCGCGAGTACCGCTGCCCCCGCCTGCCGGCAGTCCTCCGCCTTGGAGCGGGACACCGCCTCCTGTGCGGAGCTGTTGGGCAGGCTCATGCCCAGGGCCTCGATTGCCGACGCCATGGTGTTTGCCGTGTACATACCGCCACAGGAGCCGGGGCCCGGGATGGCGGTCTCCTCAATCTGCTTCACCTGCAGCAGGTTCAGGTCACCCCGCGCGTGCTGTCCCACCGCCTCGAACACCGAAATAATGTCGGTGTGGTTGGCGCCGGGCTGGATGGTGCCGCCGTAGACAAACACCGCGGGACGGTTGAGCCGCGCAATGCCGATCATGCAGCCCGGCATGTTCTTGTCACAGCCCCCCACAGCCACCAGGCCGTCAAAGCCCTGGCAGCCGGCCACGGCTTCGATGGAGTCCGCAATGATCTCCCGCGACACCAGCGAGTACTTCATGCCCTCGGTGCCATTGGCAATGCCGTCGGAAATGGTGATGGTATTGAACACCACACCCTTGCCGCCGGCCTCATCGGCACCCGCACAGGCCTCGTCTGCCAGCGCGTTGATGTGCATGTTGCAGGGGGTGACCATGCTCCAGGTGGATGCGATGCCGATTTGCGGCTTGTGGAAATCCTCGTCGGTGAAGCCCACCGCGCGCAGCATGGCGCGGGCCGGGGCTTTCTCGATGCCATCCACAACAAGGGACGAGTGGCTGCGTTTGTCTTTCACGGTGATGCTGTCCTCCGGTTTTGCTGGTTGAGTATACGCTGCGGGCACTGAACTGGCTTGGCACACCGGGCGCAGCACACCGGCGCCGACTGAGGCGCCACTGCCGAGCCGGTCATCAGGGGTTGCACCAGCCGCAATGCTGCGGGTCAGCGGTTTCCTGTGGCGGGGGCTCACGCTGCTCGTGCCGGCAGACGCTGCAGCGGCGTATGACAGTGAGCGGCAGCGAGGTCGGCGCGGCGCACTCGGCACAGGGCAACCCCGGTTCGAAACGGTCTGCCCAGAAGTCCAGGGCGGCACAGGCGGGGCACAGCGTTCGCAGGCGCCGGGCGAGCTGCTCGGCCGCCTGACGGATATAGGCCTGGCGCTCAGGGCAATGCATGGCCCTGAGATCCGGCTCAATCAACAGCCTGTCCAGATCGCCGCCCGCCCTTTGCGGCGACACCGTATCACGCAGGGCCTGCAATACAGCCGCCGCGCCGCGCAACCCCTTGCTCACGCCCCCCGGATGGCGAACGATCCAGCCCTGCTCGTCACCGTGGGCTGCCAACTGTTGCGCAAGCCGCTGCTCGGAGACCCAGGTGACAGGCGCGACCCGCACCGGGCCCGCGGCCCGCGCCACAATTTCCTGGCCGGATTGACGGTCCCAGAGCACCAGGAGCTCTTCGTCCCAGTTCACCAGGCCCGCCATGGGGCCGCCGCCGAAGCTGCCCTCACTGCCCAGGCCCAGGTCGAGGCCGGTGATTTCACAGGCCAGCCGGGCCTTGTGCCGCGCGCAGTCCAGGGGGCTCAGGCTGCGCTCAACTTCACCGGAAAAGGTGCCCAGCTGGTCGGTGTCGAAGGCATCGGTGACCGTCAGCACAAAGCCCAACGCCGCCAGCGGTGGCGCCACCAGGTCGCCTTTGGCGTGGCGGGTGAGCAGGGCAATCGGGCGGTCGGCGAGTGCGCGCATATCATCCATCATTCCAGAACAGACCGTATAGTATCCCAGGCAGGCAGCTGCGACCGCGCCATACTGCGGTCATGACTGGATTTTGTATAACAGTTACTTTCGATAATATCGTTCTTTTTTCGAGAACTTTTTATGCGCCAGCTGAACTTTCACCACCTGTACTACTTCTGGGTGGTCGCCAAGGAGGGCCACCTGACGCGAGCGGCGCAGCAATTGCACGTATCACAGTCCGCCCTGTCGTCACAGATCAAGCAGCTGCAGGAACAGCTCGGCCACGAGTTGTTCAGCCGCGATGGTCGCTCCCTGCGCCTGACGGAAGTGGGCCATCTGGTGCTGGAGTACGCCGAGAGCATTTTCAACCTGGGCAGCGAACTGCTGGCCCTCACCGAGAGCGGCGAATTGCAGCGCCTGCAGCGGCTGCGCATCGGGTCAGTGGCCACCCTGTCGCGCAACTTCCAGGAGAACTTCCTGCGGCCGGTGATTGGCGAGGCGAAGATCAAGCTGGTCATCCGTTCAGCCAGCCTGGAGGAATTGCTGGAGCAGCTGCGCGTGCACAGACTGGACCTGATCCTCTCCAACCGCGCCGTGGCCGCAGACACCTCCACACCCTGGCGCTGCCAGCAGATTGCCGAACAGAGTGTGTGCATTGTCGGCCCACCGGGCAAAGCGGCGAAAACCTTCCGCTTCCCGCAGAATCTCGGCACCCTGCCACTGCTGTTGCCCGGCCCCAACAGCGAGATCCGCAACCAGTTCGACCTGCTCTGCGAACAGCACGGGGTTGAGGTGGACCCCTACGCCGAGGTGGAGGACATGGCCATGCTGCGCCTGCTGGCCCGCGACTCCGGCGGGCTCGCCGTGGTACCGGAGGTGGTGGTGCAGGATGAACTGGAGTCCGGCAGGCTGCAGCGCTACTGCGTGCTGGACACGGTTGTCGAGCGCTTCTACGCCATCACCGCGAAACGCCATTTCGAGCTGGTGGCGCTGAAAACCCTGCTGGAACGCTACCAGAACAGCCCCCCGGAAACACCACGGCGGGACAAGGCCCGCAAGCGGACACGCTGAGCCACGTGGCTGGGCACGGCGATACGGGCACGGCACCCGCGGTGGTCTGGTTCAAACGCGACCTGCGCCTGAGCGACCACGCACCCCTCTGCGAAGCGATCGCCAGCGGCCGGCCGCTGCTGCTGATCTACTGCTTCGAGCCCTCCCTGCTTGCGGACCCGCACTACGCCACGCGCCACTGGCGCTTTGTCACCCAGTCACTGCGGGACATGAACCGGCGCCTGAAACCCCTGGGCACCCGCGTTCATGTCTTTCTCAGCGAAATGCTGCCGCTGTTGCAGGCCCTGCAGCAGGACGTGGGCCTCGGCTCGCTGCACAGCCACGAAGAAACCGGCCTGGCCATCACCTATGACAGGGATCGCGCCGTGGCCGATTTCTGCAGGGCGGCAGGCGTACCCTGGCTGGAGTCGCCGAGTAACGGTGTGCAGCGCGGGCGGCGCAACCGGCAGGGCTGGGCCGCCGCCTGGCAACAAAGCATGCAACAGCCGCTCGCGACGCCGCCGCTGCAGAGCGCGCGCCCCGCCCTGCTGCGCGCGGGTGGACGTAGCGAAGCCCTGCGCGCACGCGGGCGCGTCGACCCCGCCTGGCTTGCCGACGAGTCGGCGTTCCAGCGCGGCGGTGAAAGCGAAGCCCAGGGCTGGTTGCAGAGTTTTCTCTCACAGCGCCACACGCGTTACGCCTCCAGCCTGTCCAGCCCCGTTGCCAGCCGCGACCACTGCTCACGGCTCTCGCCCTACCTCGCCTGGGGCAACCTGAGCATGCGCCAGCTCTGGCAGGCGCTACAGCAGGCGCGCGCCCGCGGTGGCCCACAGCGGTCGCTGGCGGCCTTCGAGTCACGGCTCTACTGGCACTGCCATTTCATCCAGAAATTCGAGATGGAATGCGAGATGCAGTTTCGCGACCTGAACCGCGGCTACGCCCGGCTCGAGCGCCCACGCAACCAGGCACATGTCGACGCCTGGGCAGCGGGCGCAACCGGCTTTCCCGCCGTGGATGCCGCCATGCGCTGCCTGCACGCAACCGGTTACCTGAACTTTCGCTGGCGCGCCATGCTGGTGAGTTTTCTCACCCACCACCTGTGGCAGGACTGGCGGCTGGGTACCACGCACCTCGCCCGCCTGTTTCTGGACTTCGAGCCCGGCATTCACTACCCGCAGTTCCAGATGCAGGCGGGTGTCACGGGCATGAATACCGTGCGCATCTACAACCCGGTCAAGCAATCCATGGAGCACGATGCCGACGGACAGTTCCTGCGCCAGTGGCTGCCCGAGTTGCGTGCGCTGCAGGCACCGCTGATTCACCGGCCCTGGGCGATCGCGCCGATGGAATCGGCCTGGCTGGGGCTGGACCTTGACTACCCGGCACCCATCGTCGACCTGCAGGCTGCCCACCGGCGGGCACGGGAGCAGCTCTGGGCCCTGCGCGATGACCCGCTGGTGATGCAGGAGGCGGAGCGGATACTGGGGCGGCACATCGAGCGCGGCAAAGGCCGGCACGCTCGACGCCGCTAGCGGTCGCCGGAGGGCTCGAGAACGGGCACCAGAATCTCATTGCGCCGCATGAACCACGGCATGAACGGCGGGTCGTAGCGGGCCCAAACCGGCTCACCCACCACCGTCAGGGACTGCTCGGCAATCCATGCGGCCAGTTTTTCCCGGTGCTGCTGGTAGCGCTCTTTCGACCAGAAGCCTGAATAGCGCACCGCGGCCATGAACTGCGCGGGCACCTGGCGCAGGGTAACGGCCGGATCATCCGGCTGCGGAAGCGTCTCCAGGGAGTAGGACGCGGGCATCATGAAACTCACCACCCAGCGGCCATCCACCCGCTGCTGCCCGACCGGCGAGGTCATGTCGATCTTCTCGCTGCCCGCCTGCTGGCCGACGGGTGATGTCATGTCGAGGCTTTCACGCGATGTGTTGCTGCCCGATATATAGTCAAACAGCCGGCGAAAGGCCTTGCTGCCCGCGCCCTCAAAATCGCCCTCGACGACGGTTTCGGCCAGAATATGCGGCGCATAGTGGCGCAGCTCAAAGGGCTCATCCGCCTGCACAACGGCGTATTCCGCTTCTTCAACGGCCATAGCATTCCCCATCCCCGCCAGCGTAAGGAACGCGCCCACAGCGAACGGCCTGCACATGCGCTTCAGTGAGCGCAGGGTGATTCTCCCAACCCCTGCAGGGGTGACAGTGTAGAGTGGGGGCAAGGCCATTGGCATGGATACGCGCTCCGAAAATGCGTAAGGTAAAGGGCCCTTCGGCCGCGATACCCTGATAAGTCTGTCGGCCGGTATGGGCATGGGTCGCTCCCTGCAGGCACGGCCGCGGCGAGTGGAAACTCTGGACTGACTGGGGGGAGATTGCAATGTCGAGCGACTGGCAACGGCTGGGCGGCCTCATCGGCACACTCTTCATGGCGCAGGTGGCGTTCGCCGCCAATAACGACAACGCAAACTGCGCCGCGCTGCAACCGGCGCTGGCTGCCACCGCAGGCGTCACCCTCACGGAAACGCCCCAACTGATGCCCGCGGGCGACCTGCCAGCGTTCTGCAGGGTGCGCGGCCAGGCCGCCGGTAAAGTGGGCTTCGAAATGCGCCTGCCACCTCGCGCAGACTGGAACGGTAAATTCGTGCTCGCCGGCTGCGGCGGTTTCTGCGGCCAGTTGCTGCCCGACAAGCCGGGCTATTCCAACAGCATCAACGAAGCCCTGAAGCAGGGCTATGCCGCCATGGCCCACGACAGCGGCCACCAGGCCCCGACCTCGGACACCGACTGGGCGCGCAGTGGCGATGACCAGGCCGTTGCGCTGTGGGCCGAGGCCGTGTTGCCGACGCTGGCCACCCTGAGCACCGAGGTGATTCAGGCCTACTATGCGCAGGCCCCGAAACGGCGCTACTTCTCCGGCTGTTCCAACGGGGGCCGGCTGGGCCTGGTAGCAGCGCAGCGCTATCCCGAGCTGTTTGACGGCATCGCCGCGGGCGGCCCGATTCTGGACCTGTCCGGCAATGCCGGTGTGCAGGGCGCGTGGATGATCCAGCAGGCCTGGACCCCCGATGGTGAGCCCCGGTTCACCCCCGCACACATCGATCGCCTGGCCACCCATGTACGCGAGGCCTGCGATGCGCTGGACGGCCTGGAAGACGGGCTGATCGCCACACCGGAGCGATGCCATCCCGACCTCAGCGCGCTGCGCTGCACAGCCAATACCGACAGCGGCTGCCTGAGCGCGGAGCAGTTGCAACAAGTTGCCGCGCTGTATCGCGGCGCGCACGACGGCGATACGCAGCTGTTTCCCGGCCTGCCGCCGGGCTCCGAGCACCTGTGGCCGTTCTGGATTACCGGCCGTGACGGCCAACCCGCCTGGGGCAGAGACGCCTCCCAGGGTTTCCTCGACATCTACCGCAATGTGCCCGCAGGCCAGCACGTGAACCCGGCGAGCATTGACGTGGTGGCGGAAGCGGCGGCCATGGCGGCCTCGCCACTGGCACAGCGCGCCAATGCCACCAACGTGGATCTCTCTGGACTACGCGCCGCAGGCACGCGGCTGCTCATCTGGCACGGCTGGGCAGACCCGCTGATTCTGCCGCAGCGCACCATCCGCTATTTCAACGACGCGGCCGCGGAAAACGGCGGCGCCGAGGCGCTGGCTGACCACGCCCGCCTGTTCATGGTGCCGGGCCACGGGCATTGCTGGGAAGCGCCCGGCCTCGCACCGGACCTGTTCGACCCGCTGCAGGCCCTGGATGCCTGGGTAGAGCAGGCTGAGCCACCCGCACAGATTGTGGCCCGCGACACGCTGGACCCTGCGGCGGCCACGGCAACGGCGCTGCTGTGCCCCTATCCCCTGCGCGCCATCCATGACGGGCACGGGCCGCTGGATGATGCCGCAAGCTACCGCTGCGGCGAGTAACGAATACGCGCACTCCATCGCAGTGACTGGCCAACCCGCAAGGCGGATTTGCACGTGGCTATGGGCGCGTGTTTTCCGTAGAGTGAAGCGCATAGGGCGCGGGACGGCGCACACCGATGCCGCCCCACCCTCATCAAGGAGGTTGTTATGGGTGTAGAAGTAGGTGGCCTGCTCGGGCTGATCTGGCTGGTGATTGTTATCTGGGCCGTGATCAAGGTGGCGAAAAGCTCTGCCGGAGGCCTGGCGAAAGTGCTGTGGATTCTGCTGCTGTTACTGGCGCCCCTGGTGGGGCTGATTATCTGGGCGCTGATGGGGCCGAAGGGTTAGCGATCACCGTCTGCGTATTGGCCAGCATTTCGGCCCACACCGGCCAGAGGTGCTGGGCATACCAGGGGCTCACATCCACCGGCGGTGGCAGCCCACCGGACAGCCAGTCCCGCAGCCGTGACACCAGCGCGCCCACATCCCCCGGCGGGTAACGGCAGGCCGTTGGGTACTGTTCCGGATAACACAGCGCATCGGGCACCAGCGGCCTGGCGCCCGCACTCGCCGCCTCCAGCATCGCCAGCCCCTGGAACTCGTGGCGGGCCGTGCTCACCGCAATGGCCGCCTTACCGAGCAGCGCACGGTACGCATCCGCAGGCAGCTGACCATCCGCAACAATCCGTTCCGGCAGGGCCTCGCGCAAGCGCGCCAACGCCGGCGGCACCCGCGAAGGGCGCTTGCCGAGCAAGGCGAGCCGGAATGCCACACCCTGCCCTGCCAGGGCAATCATCGCCTCGGTGAACAGCTCCGGCGCCTTGTCGTGTTCCCAGCGGTGATTCCAGAGAATCAACTGTCCGTCGCGCTCCGCCGCCGGCGGCACCGGGTCTACGGGTACCGGGCACACACCACTCTTCTGCGCCAGCTGGTCGGCAATGCCGGCAGGTACCGCATCAGGCATCTGCTCCAGTAGCTGCTGCACGCCGTGCAGGTAACTGTCGCGATTGAAGGCGGAGTTGAACACCAGCCGGCTGGCCGCCAGACCGCCATACAACTGCACCATCTGCGGCTCAAGCCAGTGGCGCTGGCGGCTGCTGAGCGGGTAGGCAAACTGGTTTTCGTGGAAGTAATAAAGCGTGGGCACCGCCGCCAGACGCGGGTGCAGGCCCTTGAGGGTGGCGAGGTCCACCATCGAGGTGGCCAAAATCAGGTCCGGCTGTTGCGGTGGCAGGGCCGCCAGCCAGGACAGCGGATTGCCGCGAATACGCCAGGCGAAGTGCCGACCCGGCAGCTCCAGCCGCTGCCAATTGAACTGTGGCTGCGAGCCCAGCAGCCAGTCTGCCCAGGCAGCGTGGCTGTCGGCACGGTAGGCGGAGAGTAACCACGCACAGGGCGACGAGCCCGAGACGGCGGAATATGACGATCGATGCATGGCCATGATGTATCACACCCGCAGGAGACTTGTCATGCTTTGCAAACGGCAGCTTACCGCCCCACACACCCCATTCATCGCAAAAACCTTGCAGCAGAACTCCGCCCCGTAGACAGTACACGTTTGACCATCGGCCGGGGGACACACCGTGTATCGACTTTTTGCCAAAATACTGGCGGGGCTCATTGCCACCGTGGTGCTGGCCGTGGGCGCGCTGGCACTGGTCGTCAGCTACAACGCCGCCTGCGAGCCACCGCCCCCAGCGGCAGACGGCGCTTCAAGCTTCACGGCTGTCATGCAGCGTTGCTACGGCGATGCGGACATCATCACCGTGGAGACCGTGGCGAAGCCCGAGCTGGCAGAGAGCGACGTGCTGGTGCGGGTGCATGCCGCCTCGGTCAACCCCCTCGACAAGCACTTCCTGCATGGCACACCCTACCTGCTGCGCCTGGTCAACGGCCTGAATGCGCCGCAGTCGCCACGCATGGGCGCAGACTTCGCTGGCGTGGTGGAAGCCGTCGGCTCGGGTGTGACACGGTTCGAGCCGGGCGATGCCGTGTTCGGTGTGGCCAACGGCGCCTTCGCCGAGTATGTGGTGCGCAGCGAAACCGGTGGCATGGCCCTGAAACCGGCCAACCTCAGCTTCGAGCAGGCCGCCGCGCTGCCCGTGGCGGCGATCACTGCCCTGCAGGCGCTGCGCGACAAGGCGCAGGTGCAGCCCGGCCAACACGTGCTGATCAACGGCGCGTCCGGCGGCGTGGGCAGCTATGCCGTGCAACTGGCCAAGGCCATGGGCGCCACCGTGACGGCGGTGTGCAGCGGCCGCAATGCGGAGCTCGTGCGCGCGCTGGGTGCAGACCGGGTAATCGACTACACGCAGCAGAACTACACCGAAGGCGACACCCGCTACCACGCCATTATCGATATGGTCGGCAACCATGCCATCTCGGACATACTGGGTGTCACCGAGCCGGATGGCGTGCTGGTGCTGGTCGGCTCCATGAAGATAGACCCCTGGTGGGGCCCGCTGGCGCGGCCGTTACACGCCGTGGTGCGCTCGCCCTTTGTTTCCCAGCGGCTGGAGTCACTATTGGCAATGACCACCGCTGAGGACCTAAGGGCTCTGGCCCGCTATGCGGACGCCGGGCAACTCACGCCCGTGATCGATCAACGGTTCACCCTGGCGGAAGTGCCCGAGGCGATCCGCTACCTGGAACGGGGCCGCACGCGCGGGAAGGTGGTGGTGAGTGTGGTGCCCTAGCGCCGCTTTCAGCTCTGGTGCGAAAAATACGGGTCCAGCTCCATGCCCTCCGGGGGATTGAAGTACGTCCGTATGTGGCACACTTTGCCAGCGTCGTCCACGGTGTAAATCTCGATGCCTTCCACCACCACCGGCTTGCCATTGACGGTGCCGGTGGAGCGCACCACCAGCGCCGCCTGATCCAGGCAGACCTGCTTGAGCAGGCACTCCAGCGTCCAGACGTCGCCATTCTTGAAGCTGTTTTCCCAGCTCTGCTGCACCGCCAGCGGGCCTTCTTTGAGCAGGCCGCCGTAGGGGTCTTCAAACACGATGTCCTCAGAAAAATTCGCTGACCAGCGCGCCTGATCCTGTGCGTTCCAGGCGTCAAAATGTTCGTTGATGGCGTGGTCGATCTGTTCTTTGGTGGGCATGGGGTGGCTCCTAGGTGCATTTTTTTCGTGGCCGCGAACCGCGCTGCATTACTGTACTACTACCGCGATGCGATGCGGTACCGTGGGGCAGCCCTGAGCACCTACCGCCCAAACGTCCACTCCGTCAACTGCTGATCCGCCTTCAGGCGCGCCCGCTGGTGCAGCATGGCCTGATAGATGGCCGTAGGATTAGGCTGCTCGACCAGGGTGGGCAGGGACACGCTGGCCTCCAGCAGAAAACGCTCCCGGTGGGGCGACCCCAGCCAGGCGTGGTTCCACCAATCCAGAATGCGCTCATGTGCCGAAGACAGCGCCTGCGCGGAGGGCAGCTTGTCGCCCTTGGCCAGGTTGATGTCGCGGCGGGCCGGCAACAGGTTCCACAGGTCGTTGTTGAACCAGCGCGACCAGGGAAAGCAGTGGTCGATGTGCAGCCTGTTCGCCTCACGCACATGGCGGGCGCTCCACACGCAGGGAACGTCCACACCCTGCTGGCGCAGGTCCAGCACGCGACCGGCGGCGAGGCTGGTATCGCGCCTCCCCTCCTCCCAGGCAAAGACCTGCTGGTCGCCGGCGCGAGGGTCACTCACATTCCACTGACTGTGCAGGGCCGCCCACTCGCGCAGGATGGCGGGCTCCAGCCAGCAGGCGTACTGCCCCAGGGTCTGCCAGATCGCGGCGGGAATACGGAACACGCCGAACCGCGCCAGGTACTCCGGGGAAACCACCAGCGGTTGTGGCTGGAAACGAAACCCGCGCCGTTCGAATTCAAATACGGGGTCAGCCCGACCGGGCCACGAAATATAGTGCGCGGGCATTTTAGTGATATTGGCGCAGGCATCGCGGATGGCCTGGGTGACGATGGCGGCTTGGTCGGCCGCCAAATGGCCGCCCACCCGCAGGTCGTAGGGAGATACCTGCGCCAGCCTCCAGAAGGCATCCTTCGCGAAACCATAACCCTGCCCTGACTCGGGCCGTTCGCGCAGCTGGTGATTGATCAGCAGCGGCTTGTACTGCTTCAGCCAATAGAGGCCGACGATCCCAAGGGGAATGTCTACCCAGCCATCCGAGCGCCGCATGACCACGCCCGGAGCACTCTCGGCAATCCGGGTGAGCACCCGCAGCAGCCCCAGCTTGTAGGACGCCGACTTGTTGTCGTTGACGATGATGTGGCGCAGCAGCGGCAAACTGCCCGTGCCATCATCCGGGATGGTGAACACCACCGTTTCCCACTCCACGTGGGCGCGGGTCTGGTCCGGCTGCCGCACGGGGTCCTTCATCACCACCGCCCGGCGCTGGGCGAAGACCGCGAGCTCGGCGGCGGAGACCGGATGAAAACCGCGCTCCCGGTTCTCCTGCTCATCGCTGCCATGGCGCAAGGTGATCACCAGCGTTCCGCCGGGCTTCAGCAACTCCGTTAGGATACGGAAGGCCCGCTCGCGCTGGCCCGGCGCCACATGCATCCAGACGGCACTAAGCAGCACCAGGTCGAAACGGTGGCCGAGGGCGCGCAGGCGGGCGAGTTCGGGCAGGGAGTCGTCAAGCCAGGTGACGTTGGGGTGGGATTTGGGTATTGCCAGCTCACGCATGCCCTGGCTGGGCTCGACGGCGATGACGTCCCAACCCTTTTCGGCTAGCCAATTGGCGTCGCGGCCGGAGCCGGCGCCTATGTCGCAGGCGAAGCCGGGGGACTCCGGTAAGTTACCTTTTGCCCACCCACCGTGCACCATTTCGGAGGATAGTGCCTGGTACTGCTCAGATAGCGCTTTGGCACGAGCACTATAATAGTTTGGGGGTTTGGTGTTCATCACAAGCGCTACGCAGGACGGGCATGTTCGAACAAGTGAGCAGGCATAGGGTACTCGAGTTCCCAGACCATCGAGATCGGCCTGTCACCTTCGTAGGAGAGCAGCTCACTCACGGGCCCCAAAAACACAAAGGGAGACGTTTCCCGTCCTACCCGCTTCTTGAGGCGCGCGAAAAACAATACGGCATAGCCTCTCTCCTTGAAATGGATATAGCCCTTGCCCCGCTCGCTGTCCTGAGACGTTCCTGACTGGCTTTGCCAATGGAGCTTGGTTCGACTAATCGGGTAATCCTCGTACCGAGTTGTCGGAGAGAAATCCTTCTCTTCCTTCTGAAATGTAACTAGGTTGACGTAGAACTTGTTCTCCCGGGAGTGGAAAGCACCGACGCCGGTAGAGCCCGAGGCGTCTATCGTGGCCAAATCCAGAAGGGACTTGATTTCTGCCGAACCGTATTCCGCGTGAAGCCTGAGGCGATGGCCAGAGGGCAGTTGAACTTCAGGCATGACGGTACTTGCTCTTGAAAGCTGCCAATCCGCGATCTCAGCCGCATCACTCACCAGGGTGGGATTCGCGCTCCATTTGCCAATGGACTCATTCACCGAAGCAACGCCAACCTCGGTGCCCGTTCTTCCCCAGAGAAGATAGTGCAGGGCTACCCCTACCCTCGCATCATCAATACCTGTTCCGGCCTCTCGATGTTGCATTTTTGAAATTGCTTGCAGGAGAACCGGGTCTGTCCGTAGCGCAATTCTGGATAGCGCTTTTCTACCCACTGATATATCGGCATCAGATGGCCGCGACTCGCGAAACGCTACCGCCTTCCACTCAGACCAGGTCTTCTTCCTCAAAACTTCGGCGGCCTGCAAGCCGGTCTCTTCGATAAACGATCCAAACCGCAAGGGTTGATCTGACTCAGATTCCCAGGTACGAATCGTCTCTGGAATAAAACTGTTCAGGTCATCCAGAACCGCTCTGATTTTTCTCAGGACCTCATCTCTGGCAACTCGCTCCAGTTGGATATTGCATCCTGCTGGCAAACTCGGGAAGTCTTGCTCCACCTCTTTGTCCAGCCGCATACGACCGTCAGTGAGCAGCGCGGAAAACTTCCTATCCAACCGGTACCGTCTGTGAGTCTGACCTACAAAATCGAGAACGGTCAGGCAATCCTTACCGGGGGCATGACGAAGACCGCGTCCTAGCTGTTGCAGAAATACGGTGAGGCTCTCGGTAGGCCGAAGAAACATGACGAGGTTGATGTCCGGAATGTCAACCCCTTCGCTCAACACATCAACCGTAAACAGGAAAACTGTGGTTCCCTGCCTAAAATCACACAATCGCTGTTGTCGAACATCGGAGGGGGTGTCTCCGAGAAGGACTTCAGACGGTATCCCAGCGGCGCGAAAACTTTGCGCCATATATTTCGCATGGACCACACCCGCACAAAAGCCAATGCCTTTGGTGTCTGACAGGTCGGGTTGGTAATTTGCAAGCGCCTTCAGAATCAGATCAAGCCGCTGCCGCGCACGGAAATCATCTCCCGTGTAGACCGCTTCCAACTCAGTAGAGTTGTATTTCCCATTGCTCCAGAACCGCTCTTCGCTGAGGTCTACAGTGTCGGTTACGCCAAAATAATGGAAGGGACATAGCAGCCGCTCTTCCAACGCCTCAGGGAGCCTGATCTCTGCAGCATAGCGCCCACCAAAGTCGGACAGGATCGAGCTTCCGTCCATTCGCTCGGGTGTGGCTGTTAGACCCAACAGTAACTCGGGACGCAAGCTGTTGATGATGGGGCGGTAGCTACCCGCAGGCAGGTGATGCGCTTCGTCGATCACTACGAATTTGAAATGGTTGTCGCCAAGGGATTGCCAAGACTGCCTCGCAGTCAGACTCTGCACAGACGCGAATACATGCTTCCATTCAAGTGGCGACTGGCCGTCTACAAGAAGTTCGCCAAAATTGGCGTCACGAAGTACTGTTCGGAAACAACTCTGCGCCTGCTGGAGAATCTCTTTGCGGTGTGCGACGAACAACAAATTGGGTAGCCCACCAGACGCCTCCGCGAAACGGCGATAATCAAGCGCCGAGATTACCGTCTTACCGGTTCCCGTTGCAGCAACGACAAGGTTTCGATTCTCTCCATTCGCCCTTGCGGCGGACAGGGCCTCCAACACCCTTTCCTGAAAGGGTCTGGCAGTGATGTCAGCAAAGAACACCGGAATGCTTGCATCTCTCGCCCGAGCACGACCGATAGCCGTTCTAAACCTGGCAAAATCGTCTTTGAGAAACGGCTCAAACTCTGGGCTGTCCCAATAACTTGCAAATTCTGCTGAAAAACGCTCCAGAACGTGCTTCATATCCTGCTCTGTGACCTTCACCGTCCACTCTAAACCACTGGTCATGGCCGCATGGGACATGTTTGCAGAGCCGATGTAAGCCGTCGAGAAACCGGTGTCCCTGATGAACTGGTAAGCTTTGGCGTGTAGACGCGTGCCGCCTGTGTCGTATGATAGACGAACTTCTATATTGGGCTGGGATGCCAGCCACTCGAGTGCTTCCGGATCGCTAGCACCCATGTAGCTGGTGGAAATAATCCTGACCCGAACTCCCGAACCTACCAACGACTCAAATGCGGGTCGCAGTAATCTCAGTCCGGACCATTTTATAAATGAAACCAGGATATCGACCCGATCCGCGGTCGCCATCTCCGCACGCAACTCATGCTCCAGTGGCGGATCCCCGCGTTGTCCAGTGAGCAAAATGCTAGTAGAAAGCGGCGTCGTAGGTCGAACACTTCTCCGGGTGCCGCTCTGTACTTCTAGCAAGAGTTGCTCTTTCCTTGCGAGGATCTTCCGCTTGATCAGGTATTGCAGCCCATCGGTCTCTGACACCAGCTGAACAATTCGATTGACGAGCGCGCGCCTTCCACCAGGCTTCTCCTTCCGCAGTGCTTGTTCAAGGACATCAAATAGAAAACGAGAATAGGTATAAGGTTGCGACTCATCGTCGATTGACCTCAAAACCGCTTTCAGCTCTGGCTTGGACTCCAAAAGCTCTTGTAGCTCTTCGTCCAACAAACGCTCGTAGAGGCCTATCTGTAAACCTTTCATTATTATTTCGCCAGTTGGTTACGCTGTGAAAGGGTAGGTATCTCTGCAGGAGCCCATTGAAGCTGCTCCCCGCCTCCGGGATCTACCCAGGCGAAAGCGGCGTGCTCTGTGAGATGAATACAGCGCCGCTCGACACAGTACGCCAGCATTTGAGGCGATGCGTGCTTCTGCGACAACAAAAGTGCGTGGCGGGTTAAACATCCGCTGCAACGATTTGCTAGGCACCGGCGGGCACCACGGTTCGGCACTTGGGGAAAGCACTGCAACCCCAAAATTCTTGACCTGCATTGGCTCCAGATTTGGCCTTCCGAAGAACCATTGGTTCGCCACACTTCGGGCAGGCTTGTGACTCTGTTTTTGCATCTTCGGCCTCAAATCGAACTGGGCCCTGCTCTATGGCAGATCCCGGCTCAGTAGGCGCTTTAATGTCTTCAGACTGTTCAAACGGTGTAGACAGTTTCAGGGTTGCAGAAGGCGCTGATTCTGCTGGCACAACCGGTTGCGGTGACATGGCCCCCGTAATTTGACGTTGCAGCTCTGCTACAACATATGACTTTGCCGCTTTGACCCGGAGAAGCGGCAAGCCGGCTGATTGACAAGCTCCGTTGAGCAGGTCATCTCGCTTCTGGGCTTTAGATGACCCATGACTCGAATCATCCAATTCAACAGCCAGCTTGACTGAGCAATCCGTAGGTTCGCACACGATAAAGTCAAAGTGCTTTGATGAAATAGCATTGAACGCACGCTGCCAATCGGATCGGCTTTGCGCCTTTCTTGGGGAGATTACATCGGCCACACGAACCTTCGAGAACACGATCCCGGAGCCACCGACAGCTTGTACGAGGACCCCATAGAAAGATCGCTCCGCCTTCGAGAGAAGAAACTTGGATAACTGATACGGGTAAGCCCGAGATCCACCCTTGCTCTTGGCAAGCGCCAAGAGGAGGACCACTACAAAAATGATGCTTACAGCAAGCAGCAAGGTATTCATCCAGTACTTCCTCTAAATGCCTGAAGCCGCTTGCATCGGCGGCAAACCGCAGGTTTAACGTCCATCAAAGTAGTGCTAGTTCAGCGTCCGACATGGCGATCCGGCGATCGAAGGAGGCGTATGCCCACAGCCACTATCTGACATTACGAGCAATTTCTATCGAAACGAAAATGCATATCAACATACCCAAGCTAGTAATGTGTTTTACGCTCTCCCTACCCAAGCCAGCGCGCCTACAAATAAGGCCCAAAACGATATAGTTAAAAAATCCCGACAAGACGATTAGCACGATCGCGGTGTACACCGTCGTTGAGAACTGTGAAAATGCGTCATCCATAAACCTTCTTGCTCCTGGTTACGTCACATAACGCCGATATTCAGCGGCGGCCTTTGCGTAGCGAAGCGGAGAAAAGGCCATCCGGTGGAGGCCCGTCAGGGCCGAAACGAACTGGAATGACTCGTTAGTAGTGTAAATACCGCTATCACCCAGGCCAAGCCAATGCCTCTCCATATCTAATTTCAATAGCTTCCGTGATTGACCCGCCGCTGACTATGGCTGGACCATGTTGCAATCGCCACTCATTATTGGGGCCTACATAGCAAAAACTAGGCACTTCGAGATTCGGGAGCCTATTCAGAGTAAGTAATTCTCTTTTTAAGCTGGGCAATGGGAGGGAAGAAACAAGTACCGTCTTACTCACAAGCGGGCTTCTCATCCGCTGAACTGAATCTATAAGTAATCTAGCAATTGGGAGAGGGCCGGTCGTCTTTATGCGAGCACGGCGGGATAGCCGACATAAACGACTCCACTCACGGGGCTCCATTTCTTTACCATGCGATAAAATGCCCATTTCCGTTTTTCGAAGAGGACGCCCCTGGAAAGTTCCGAAATCAAATGAGCGCCTTACATGGTCTGTGGCATCTCCATTATTATCTAGAAAATTTGAAAGATGCCACGCATAGATTCGCAGCCCCTCTGGTGCAGGCTCTCCCACGTCCCACGGCATACCCCAACCAACACCAATAATGGCTAATTTTTTATTTCTGCGTGCTATCGGCTGGGCCCAGATCCGGTTACCAATTATCTTCCCGAGCAACGCAATTTTTCGATCAAGGTATCCCGTTGATAAGTCTTTGTGATTATTGGCCAACAATTCTGACAACCACAAGTGTGTAGGTTTTCCGTCGACTCGTGCCAGTCCAGTGAAGCTTATAATCCAGGCATCATTCCACAAGATTGACTTCGTCGCATCGTCATCTGCTATCGACCCATCTGGCCATGTCAGCCTTCGATCTGAAACCTGCATGGCGATAGGATATGAGGCATACGTAACAATTATCGTCATCTTGATAAGTCGTACAAAAGAATAACCATGGCCATGCCACAACTCCTGATCACTACTCTACTAACGCCTCGGTTTGCGGCGGACCACGCAGTGGGCCGTCCGAGCCGAAGGCGACAACACCGACTTGTTATGCGTCTTCGCCATTACCGGACAAAAGTTTCAGCATTGCACCTTGCCACCTAAGGATACTCTGAATAAGTCTGGAATTTTGCGATAATACGCCATG